>Ga0209445_1001571_pt1 | contig 12202 bp, 7 predicted proteins | sample MarorgKNORR_S2LV_4_FD_188223 | JGI IMG/M metagenome (GOLD analysis project Ga0209445, IMG submission 188223) | Marine microbial communities from the Southern Atlantic Ocean, analyzing organic carbon cycling - NADW_A/KNORR_S2/LV (SPAdes) (version 2) | ecosystem: Environmental > Aquatic > Marine >...
TCGTGCTACTCATCACTGCGTTCGTTCCACTGCTCGGACTAGAGTTCGCGTGGGTGACAATCCACTGGATTGCTGGTGCTGTATTAATTCTCACCATCATCTACCACGTAATCCACTCAATTGTGTGGCAGGACTTCTGGTCGATGATGAGTATGGGGGCCAAGGATTTCCGAGAAGGTATGAGTCATTTCCGGCACCTACTGTCTTCGAAGTCACCTGAGCCAGAAAAGCCTGGAAAATATCCGTTCGATCACCGGATGTATCACCAGGGTATCGTCGTCGCATCACTTGCGGCGATCGTGACCGGTGTCCTCATGACGCTGAGAATAAAAACTCCATTTTGGGAACCAAACGCATATTATCCTCTTGTGGACCAAGCTGTCGCAGGAATGAATGAAATGGGTGAGCCCGGAGCTGCGACAGGGTTGGTATTTGTCATCCATGGGATCGCAGGTGTTGCGTTCATCATTATGGTTGCCGCGCATATCTACTTTGCGATCAGGCCAGACAAACGGTGGTTCACATGGGCGATGGTTCGGGGTTGGATCGATCGTGAGCACTACCTGGCGCACTTTGACCCTGATAAATGGTCTGTTGGAGACGGGACTATCCAGGAGAGCCCGCCTGGCGGCGCAATCGCAGATTCGACGGTGAGTGCCCCACGCGTAGACGACTAGGCCAAGCTTCAGCGAAGATCAACGAAATCGTAAGCCACCACACCCGCCACCGAGACTTACTGTGCCCTCCCCTCGTGAAGACGTCAAAACACGTATCGATGCCATAGAGGAGAGCTACGAGTTTTTCCTTGCCTATGCCGCCCAGGGGTTAACCAGCGACCAGGGCTCGAAAGCCGGGGGCCAGCTTCGGGGCTTTCTTGGGAAGACAGAATCAGCCCTTGATGGTTTGCGTTCGGCGCTTGACTCGCTTGTAGATCAAGAATCTTTGACACCACGAGACACTTGGTCAGACGCACTTGAGGTGCTCGAGAGAGACGCTTCGGCTACACTCGCGGCGGTTCGGCTCGTCTCAAGCCAGGAAGGGATTAGCTCCCAGCTCATCGATAATCTCAACGCGAATATACACTTTCGAGCGCTGCTGACTGATCTCTTTCTGATGGATGAGTTAATCGGAGCATAATTGGGGGCTGGGCTCTCTGCTCAACTGAGGTAGCTTTCTGCCTAGTCCGATTCCTCTGGGTCGGAATGTGACGCCTTAAGGGAATGGCTTCTGAGATGTCCTCACTCACAGCGCTGGGTAATATTGGAGAATTTGTAGGCGCGATTGCAGTCGTCGTTTCGCTGATATATCTAGCGCGTCAAACGATTCTCAACACACGTTCTGTGCAGGCAGCTTCGTTCAATGCAATGGTACAGAACAGTATCCGGCTTCTAGAGCACTCGTTCCGCGACTCCGAGTTTGCGACTTTCTATGAGCGGGCGGAGCGGGATCCTGAGGCGCTGTCTCCTGACGAGAAAGTTCGCTGGGATTCATACATGACATCCGTATTCCGGCATTTCGGTAATCTCATCTACCAGCAGCGGGTCGGCGCACTTGATGACCAAATGTGGGAAGCGTACCGAGAGACGTTAAAGCAGCATCTTCGCGTCCCGTCTTGGGGTATTTGGTACCGTGGGCACTGCCAAATCTTCAGCACGGCACTCACCGAACAAGTTGAGCGATCTCTCAAGGAGATCGAAACAGAGGTGGCGGATCAGGCTTGATGTCGGACTCATCACACAGATTTGTGAATGTGACATACGCGGCTCCAGTCTCCTTGAATAACTAGTAGCGGCTAACGAGGCCTAAGACCTAGGAAGTCCCCTGTGGAACTTAGGTCTTTCCTTAGGTAGCTTGCCTAGCACGCTCCCCGATTTTCCTCGTTGAGATCTGCCGGATGCCGACAACTCAGGTTCCTTCAGCAACCCGAGAACTGCTCTGGGCTAAGGTCATTGATCACACACGCTGTATCGGGTGCCACGCTTGTACAATCGCATGTAAATCTGAAAACGAAGTTCCTCTCTCGGTGACACGCACATATGTGAAGTATGTGGACACTGGGGTCTTCCCACAGGCGCGTCGCTCATTTCAGGTTACGCGGTGTAACCAGTGCGATGACGCGCCCTGCGTAGAAGCTTGTCCAACAACGGCGATGTTTCGGCGGGCTGACGGTATTGTGGATTTTGATAAGTCGATCTGTGTAGGGTGTAAGGCATGTATCGCAGCTTGTCCATACGACGCGATCTTCATTAATCCTGAAGACCACTCTGCTGAGAAGTGCAACTTCTGCGCTCACCGTCTGGATGTTGGTCTTGAACCAGCTTGCGTGATTGTTTGCCCCACAGAAGCGATTCTCGTAGGCGACATGAATGATCCACTGTCGGCTGTGAGCGGAATTATTAATAGGGAGGCCGTTACAGTCCGGAGGCCCGAGAAGGAGACACGTCCGAAGCTTTACTATAAGGGTGCCGACCAAGCCACACTCGACCCTCTGGCTGCGCGCCGACCAGATGGTGGAATGTTTATGTGGAGTGAGCAGGGTAACGTTAAGCACCAGGTACCTTCTGGCCATCCCGGCACCTCGAATAGTTCCGCTGCGGCCCTGCTGAGTTACGACATTCCACACACTGCACCGTGGGATTGGCGTGTGAGTCTGTACACGTTCACCAAATCGATATCGGCAGGGGCCTATTTGGTGCCGCTTCTACTTGCCTTGAGTGGGATGATCACATGGACCAACTCAGTTTGGACTCTACTGGGTCCAGCAGTAGCAATGATCTTCCTACTGGTTACTGGTGCACTATTAGTCTGGGACCTTGATCACCCTGAGCGCTTCTGGATGGTGCTTACGAGGCCGCAGTGGCGAAGTTGGCTTGTGCGGGGAGGCTTTATCATCACGGGTTATGGGGGAATACTTGCACTGCATTTAGGGGCGGTTATAGGAGGGCGTCCTGAGATCCCTCAAAGCCTGTCCTGGGTGGGTGGCCCTCTCGCTGCCATGACTGCGATTTATACTGCTTATCTTTTTGCGCAGGCTAAAGCGCGTGATCTTTGGCAGAGCCCTTTACTTCCTCCCCATCTGCTGGTCCAAGCTCTACTAGCCGGTTCGGCGACCCTTATACTTTTGAATCCGGATGGGCTAGGGGTTGGTGCTGTGTGGATTCTCAAAGCTTCTTTGGCGGTTCATCTCATTCTGGCTCTCGGTGAGGTGAGTATGCCCCATCCAACTGCACACGCAGCCCTAGCTGCCAGGAATATGACGAGAGGGGCATACGCCGCTTTCTATTGGGGTGGGATAGCGCTGACTGCAGCCTCTCTTCTGTTGGTGGGTACTAGTGACACTATTGGAGCACTTGGAGCACTAGCTGGTTTAGCGGGTCTCTTTTTACACGAGCATGCCTACGTTCAGGCTGGCCAATCCGTACCGCTCGCATGAACGACTCGACCCATCTAAGTGAACTCAATCAGAGAGTTTCAGCTGCTAAGGCTGAAGTCGAGGGGCGGGGCGAAACGTTCTATCCTGGCGCGAGTCGGATTCATCTCGCGTCGTACCCTCCGCGGGAACGTTGGAATGATTGGGTGGAGTTGGACTCAAAGTCATGGCCGGAGAGAGTAGAGAAGCGGTACATGCTGGTACCGACTACCTGTTTCAACTGCGAGTCGGCTTGTGGGCTACTCGCATACGTCGATAGGGAAACTCTTCAGGTCAGGAAGTTCGAAGGGAATCCTGAACACCCAGGCTCGAGGGGCAGGAACTGCGCTAAGGGTCCTGCGACACTCAACCAGATTACAGATCCAGACCGGATTCTCTACCCCTTGAAGCGCAGCGGGCGGCGTGGAGAAGGGAAATGGGAGCAAGTTTCATGGGATGAGGCACTCGATGCAATCGCGGGGCGAATCCGAACCGCACTGCAGGAGGACCGGCACGAAGAGGTGGTCTACCATGTCGGGCGTCCCGGTGAGGATGGATACACTGAACGCATGCTCGCAGCATGGGGGGTCGACGGTCATAACTCGCATACGAATGTATGCTCAAGTGGCGCACGAGCCGGGTATCATTGGTGGATGGGGATGGACAGGCCCAGCCCTGACTTCAGCAATGCGAAGGTCATCGTGCTTGTTAGCAGTCACCTAGAGACGGGTCACTACTTCAATCCTCATGCTCAGAGGATTATCGAGGGCAAGAAGAACGGTGCGAAGCTCATAGTCTTTGACACCCGCCTGTCCAACACGGCTACCCACGCTGACCACTGGTTGTCTCCTTATCCAGGCTCGGAGGCAGCGATCTTTCTTGCGATTGCAAACTGGATGATCCGTGAAGGCAAATACGATCGAGAGTTTGTTCGACGTTGGTGGAACTGGCAGGAGTATATGGAGGTCGTGAATGACGAGCCCGGTGCTTCTTTTGAGAACTTCGAGGAGCACCTTCGCGAGGTATACTCTGAATTCACCTTCGAATATGCAGCGACAGAGTCTGGTATCGATGCTGCGACGCTGCTAGAGGTGGCGAAGGTAGTGTCGACAGCGGGTACTCGTTTTGCGAGTCATAATTGGAGGAGCGCTGGCTCAGGGAATCTGGGTGGGTGGCAGGTCGCTCGTACACTGACCTTACTCAATGCATTACTAGGTGCATTGGCTACTGAGGGTGGGACATTTCCTAACTCCTGGAACAAGTTCACCCCTAGGCCCCCTCGTCTGCCACACCAACATCCGAAGAAATGGAACGAAGTGACATGGCCCCGCGAGTATCCACTGGCGCTTATGGAGATGTCCTTCCTCATGCCCCATCTAATGAAAGATCAGGATGCTCGCCTCGACGTTTATTTTACTCGTGTCTACAACCCGGTATGGACGAATCCAGACGGGTTCAGTTGGATCGAGATGCTGACTGATGAGGACCGGATTGGACTACATGTCGCGATGACGCCGACATGGAATGAGACCGCATACTTTGCTGACTACATCCTACCGATGGGACATGCTTCGGAACGCCACGATCTCACTTCTTATGAGCAATATAACGGTCAATGGATCGCTTTTCGGCAGCCGGTACTGCGAGCAGCTCGGGAGCGTTTAGATGAGAAAATCACTGACACACGTCAGGTAAATCCCGGAGAAGTTTGGGAAGAGAACGAGTTCTGGATTGACCTTACGTGGCGAATTGATCCGGACGGGTCACTCGGAATCCGAGAGTTCTTCGAATCCAAGAAGGTGCCCGGTGAAAAAATGACGATCGACGAGTATTACGGTTGGATCTTTGATAATTCGGTGCCGGGTCTTCCTGAGGCTTCAGCAGCAGAGGGCTTGACCCCTCTCGAGTATATGCGCCGCTATGGGGCATTCGAGATTTCGAATAAGGTCGGCAGGGTTCATGAGCAGTCGGTTCCTGATAATGAACTAGAGGATGTACGGGTGGATGAAATGGGTCGAGTGTATAGTCGAGCACCGATACCTCCCAGTCCTAAAGCTCCTGGAGGAACCAAGATCGACGACGATGAGGATGGGCGGCGTAGAGTTGGGGTTAGGGTAGATGGAGAGATCCTTAAAGGATGGCCCACTCCGACCGGAAAACTCGAATTTTGGTCACGGACACTGCATGACTGGGGTTGGCCTGAACTCGCGATACCCACATACATAAAGAGCCATATTCACCCGGAAAATCTTGAGAGTGATCAGGTTCCTCTGATCACTACTTTCCGCGTGCCTGTCCAGATTCATACCCGGAGCGCGAACTCGAAATGGCTGGACGAGATTGCTCATACAAACCCGCTTTGGATCCATCCAATAGATGCTGATCGAGTAGGGATCTCAAAGACAGGTGATCTGGTTAGAGTCGAAACTGAACTCGGTTACTTTGTTCTTAAGTCTTGGATTACCGAAGGTATCCGGCCTGGAGTTGCCGCGTGCAGCCATCATATGGGTCGGTGGAAACCGGAAGGGCATAAAGGGCAGCGACTGGGGATAAGTACGGTAGCGCTGAACCAAGAAGGTTCGGAGTGGTCACTTACACCTCGCAAAGGTGGTGAGCCGTTTGCTTCATCAGATCCTGATACCATGCGCATTTGGTGGACGGACCTAGGCGTGCACCAAAATCTTACTCATGCAGTACATCCCGACCCAATTTCCGGCCAGCACTGCTGGCATCAAGCTGTGCGAATTTGCCCGGCTAAAGAGGGGGATAGAGCTGGTGATGTCTCAGTAGATACGGGTAAGTCTCAAGCGGCCTACGAGAAGTGGCTCGCAATGACTCGCTCAGCAGACCGCTATTCTCCCGATGGAACGAGGCGTCCGTACTGGATGCTACGACCTGTGCGCCCTGAACGTGACGCATACCATCTTCCTTTAAAAACTGAGTCTGCTGAAGTATGACGGTTACGTGAGGAACCAGGGATTAGACCTACCTCTTGCCCCTAATCTTTCACAGGAGTCAGGTCAGGCTTCCGTTGACCTGATTCGCACCCTAGCAGTTTTCGCAGAGGCGCCGGCTTCAGAGCACATTCACCTATGGAAAACTCTGGGGATCGAAGAGTCACCTAGTGCCTCAGACTACGCCGACATTTTTCTTTTCCAGTTTTATCCTTACGCATCGGTGCACCTGGGCCCGGAAGGTATGTTGGGAGGGGAGGCACAGAACCGTGTGGCCGGATTTTGGAGAGCGTTAGGAAGGAATCCGCCTTCGGAGCCGGACCATCTTGCGGTCCTATTAGGTCTGTATGCGACTTTGAGTGAGCAGATCGGTCTTGCAGGAAAGAGTTCAAGCGAACTTTCTCATTTTTCAGAGGCTGAGGCTCTGATGATTACTCAGGGGAGGGACGCTCTTCTGCAGGAGCACATAGCTCCTTGGGTCCCAGCTTATCTGGAGCGCATTATCGAGATTGCCACTGGACCCTATCGTAGCTGGGCACTTCTTCTCGATAAAGTCTTACGGGTTGAGCTTGTCCGAGCAGGTTGCCCAAAACAGTTACCCTTACACCTTCGTGAGTCATTGCCACTTGCTGATCCGCGGACTGATGGAGCAGATGCTTTCATCTCGGGGCTTCTCGCTCCCGTGCGGGCTGGAATCATCCTGGCTAGGTCTGATCTTGCTCGTCTCTCTTCTGAGCTCGACCTGGGATTGAGGGCTGGTGAACGTCGGTACGCTCTAGAGCACCTTCTTAGTCAGGACTCCACTGGATTTCTGCAATCACTTGCCGCCGAAGCAGCTCGACAGGCAGTGGGCCACGAGGATCGCCGGGAACTACTCGGAATTACCGCTGACTTTTTCTTAGATCGAGCTCTGGCAACCTCGGAATTACTAAGAAAACTTTCAGATGGAGGAGCAAAAATCACCGCTGGAACTGTGTCTTGACCAACTTCATTTTCGCTGAGCCTACTCACCAATTCTCGCTCAGAGATATCTTCGCGGGACTTGGGGTTGCACTCATGTTAATCCCAGGGTCTATGGCATATGCTGAGCTAGCTGGTCTTCCGAGCCATCATGGCTTATACGCTGCGGCTGCCGCACCAATTGTGGCGGCACTTTATGCTTCGTCTCCCTATCTTCAAACCGGACCTGTTGCGATGACCGCCTTGCTCACGCTTGGCGCGCTACTCCCTCTGGCTGAACCGGGTACGGCTGAATTCACGAGCCTAGCAGCTTTGTTGGCTGTGATATGTGGGCTTGTGCGCCTGGCGGTAGGACTGATGAAAGCTGGATGGGTCAGCTATCTGATGTCACGCGCAGTAATGACCGGATTTACCTCTGCAGTTGCCATCCTGATTGTGTGCACACGGCTTCCTTCAACATTCGGTGTTGATGTATCAGAAGCCGATGTTGGAGTGATTAGGGGGGCGTTCTTAACCCTATCAGATCCGGGTTCATGGGAATTCCTAGCCTTAACACTTACGGCGACATCCGTAATCATCATTGTCATTGGAAGAGCTATACACACTTTGGTACCAGGTGTCTTGATCGCTGCTCTAGTAGGTCTCCTCTTTTCAATCATCTTTGGATACGAAGGTTCGGTAGTTGGTGAGATACCAGTAGGCCTGCCAGCAGTTTCTATTGATTTGCCGTGGAGCAGTTTGCCGGCGCTCTTTCTACCAGGAGCAGTAATCGCTGTTGTAGGCTTCGCGGATTCTGCGTCGATTGCCCGTGTGTTTGCCAATGAGGATCGTCAGCGCTGGAATCCGAGTCGCGAGTTCCTCAGTCAAGGCATGGCAAATGTTGCTACGGGACTTGTAGGGGGATTACCGGTTGGAGGTTCCTTCGCGCGTAGCAGTGTCAATCGGCTTTCGGGTGCTAGCAGCCGCTGGAGTGGTCTCATTGCAGGTCTTGTGGTTCTGGCTTTTCTACCTTTCGCGAATGTCTTGGCTCCGCTTCCGCAGGCCGTCCTGTCCGGGATTGTGATCGCTGCCATTTGGCCACTTTTCCGCGTGAAAGAGTTGATGAGTCTGTGGGCAATGTCGGGACCTCAAGGCATGGTTGGGTGGGGCACTTTTGGGCTTACGCTGACTCTAGCTCCGCGAATTGAGCAGGCCGTTGTACTCGGCGTAATTATGGCGACAGCAGCACATATGTGGAGGGAACGCGCCACAGCCGTCGAAACTCGAATTGAGGGAGAGGATCTTCATATCCGGCCGAAGGGAGTGCTCTGGTTTGGATCGGCTCCAGCACTTGAGGACGCACTGCTATCGAGCTTGGCTGAAGAGCCTGGTGTGCAACGAATCATAGTACACTGCGGTGGTTTGGGAAGGATTGATCTGACTGCAGCGCAGGGTATCGCTAGAATTGCTGAACAAGCACAGGTGGCTGGGCTCAAGATGGAGATAAGGGAAGTCCCAGAGCATGCATATAGGGTGCTACAAGCTGTGGGTCTTGAGTCGATACAGCATCCAATCCCGAATGGGGATTGAGAAAGAAATCACCTTCTTCTCATATAGGTGAGCACATTGCCGGAGAATTACCCCAGGGGGTTAAGGCGGGCGATCGGCCCCAAGCAAGCAACGGCTATGGTCGTTGGCACGATCATCGGTGCGTCAATTTTTGTTCAACCGTCTGAGATCACAGGGCAAGTACCAACAGTTGTTGGTATTTATGCTGTTTGGCTGATATGTGGGGTGCTCACCCTTTTTGGGGCCCTGGTATGCGCAGAATTGGCGAGCACGTTCCCTGAGGCTGGTGGGGTATATGCGTACCTTCGGGAGGCCTTCTCGCCCGCTGTAGGCTTCCTCTGGGGTTGGGCGATGTTTTGGATTATGCATTCCGGAATAGTTGCGGCGATTGCAGTGGTATGTGCGAGGTATCTCAGCTTCTTCGTGGAGCTTGGCGACTTAGGCCAGCGGGTAGTGGCTGTCGTTACAATCTTGCTACTTAGCCTTATCAACTACGTAGGGGTAAAGCATGGAAGCATCCTTCAGGCTGCGATCACAGCTGGTAAACTTCTAGCAATCGCGATAATCGTGGTTCTCTGCTTCTTGTTTGGTGGCACAGCACACGAAGTCGCAGTGGAAGCCTCTCGCACTGCCGCACCGGGGAGTTACACGGCTCGGGATTTCGGACTTGCTTTGGCTGCTGGCCTCTTCGCTTTCGGTGGCTGGCATATGGTCACCTATAACGCTGAGGAGACTAAGGACCCGCGTAGCACGATTCCCAAAGCCCTTGTCTTGGGTACGCTTATTGTTACGGGCTGCTACATCCTCCTGAACGCAGTCTACTTGTATGTACTGCCGATGGAGACGGTCGCTTCATCAGATCGTGTCGCGGCGGATGCAGCGGATGCAGTCTTCGGTAGAGGCGGTGCTGCTGCGATGTCAGCTCTAGTTGTCTTCTCAACGTTTGGAGCGCTCTCAGGCATTGTTCTCGCAGGACCTCGGGTTTACTTCGCAATGGCCAGAGATGGTTTGTTATTCAAGTGGTTCGGGGCGGTTCACCAAGAATATGGGACACCCCACAGAGCGATTCTCCTGCAGGCGATCTGGGCTAGTGTACTAGCTTTAACTGGCACATACCGTTCCCTGTTTACCAGGGTGATCTACACGGAGTGGATTTTTTTTGGGATGATGGCTTTGGGTCTTATCCTGCTCCGCAAACGCCCAGAAGTAACGCGTGACTACGAAATGTGGGGGTACCCTTGGGTGCCGATCATTTTTGTAGTAGCTGCTTTTGGTATTGTTGGGAACCAACTTCTGACTGACCCAGTAGAGAGCCTAAAGGGTCTTGGATTCGTTCTTCTCGGTTGGCCGGTGTACATACTATGGACCCGCAAAACCCAGGACCCATAACCGATCGACTCTGCTCTCCAGTAAAGATTCCTGGAATTTTAAAAGCTTCGCCGCCTAGATGGCCGGCAATCTCTTGCCTTGAACTGCAAGCCGGCACTGCTTGAAAGAAATTCTAACCTCTGGCCTGAGAAGTGAGCTGACCTTATAGCTTCGAATTCTCTTGAGCTATCTTGCCTGGAAAGATTGATGATTCTCGACTTCCACAACCACTATTTTCCGCCGGAGTACCTTGATTCCCTGAGTAAGGGGGGCAGCCACTTCAGGGTTACCACTGATCGTGATGGGAATCCAGTTCTGCACTCTCCTGGTGACTACAATGTGATCGTTCCAGGCCACCGGGATCTGAACGTTCGTGAACGTGTCCTTGATGAGGCAGAGATCCAAATGCAGGTAATCACGTTCACGGCCCCAGGAACGAGCATTGAGACTCCAGAGCGTGCTGTCGAACTCTGCCAGATCGTGAATAACGCTTTCGCGTCTGCATGTCGTGCTCGGACGGACCGATTTACCTCGTTGGGCACCTTACCGATGAACGCACCTGAAGCTGCAGCCGAGGAAGCAGAGCGCGTAGTTGGGGAGTTGGGTCTTCCCGGTGTAATGCTTCTTTCTAACGCAAGCGGTGTCCCGCTCCACGAGAAACATTTTTGGCCAGTTTACGAGCGACTCAATGAAGCGGAAGCAGTGATCTACATACACCCGACTTATCCTGTCGGGGTGGAGGTCATGGAGCGCTTCATGCTTATGCCAATGGTCGGCTTTCTAATGGACACCACACTTGCAGCAGCAGGGCTGATTTATTCCGGTGTCGTAGAGCAATTTCCGAAAATCACTTGGGTGTTAGCCCATCTCGGTGGCGCCGTACCGTATCTGGCCGAACGTTTCGACCGAGGATTTGAGGCGTATCCTGAATGTCGAGAATACTGCAGCGTACTTCCTAGCGAGCAACTGCGGGGTTTCTATTACGATACCGTGAATTTCGATGACGCCTGCCTGAGGCTTGCTATTGAATTCGCCGGCGTTGATCACCTAGTTGCTGGTTCGGACTATCCTCACATGATCGGAAGTCTCGACAAGATGATATCTAGCGTAACCACTCTTGATTTATCCGAGGGCGAAAAAGATAAGATTCTTGGTGAGAATGCAGCCCGGATTCTCAGTTTAGGTTGATTATAATTCCGTTGGAATCTTTTCTGAGGATGGTTACCACCTAACGCTGAGGTGCTGGAAGAAATGGCGTTCGTTCAGTGATCGCTGAATAGATCAAGCTTCTTATATTGGAATGGTCGTCGAGTCCGGACGCTGGGATTACTTGAGTCAAGTACACTACGATGAGTTGTTCCACCGGATCCACCCAGTAGGTGGAGTGGTACGCACCACGCCAACCAAATTCCCCGATGGAGCCAGGGCCCCCAGACGCAGTGACATCTTCCCGAACTGAAAATCCCAACCCGAATCCCATCCCGGGTGCTCGGTATAAGTCTCCCACATGATTCACTGTCATGAGGTTGACCGAAGCTGTCGATAACAACTGGGTCCCATTAAGTGACCCTCCATTGAGCAGCATTTGCAGGAAACGACTGTAGTCTCGATTGGTTGAGAGGAGGCCCGCTCCACCGGAGAAGCTCTGACGAGGACCTTCCACGTATTGACCTTGAGTCTCCATACCAGGGCCTTCGGGTGCTCTCAGCAGTGTCTCTCCACGGCGGAGGTTGTAAACGGCTGCCAGACGGTGACTCTTCGATGGTGGAAGATAGAAATGCGTATCGTGCATTCCCAGCGGATCTGTGATTCGATCCTTAATGAACTCGTCAAGCGGCATACCTGAAACTTCTTCGACAAGTGCACCTAGGATGTCAGTGCTGTAACCGTAAACCCAAGCTTGTCCGGGATGCGTGGTGAACGGTAGATCAGCTATCCGGTCAATGGTGAGGCGGATCGGTTC
>Ga0209445_1001575_pt1 | contig 12197 bp, 7 predicted proteins | sample MarorgKNORR_S2LV_4_FD_188223 | JGI IMG/M metagenome (GOLD analysis project Ga0209445, IMG submission 188223) | Marine microbial communities from the Southern Atlantic Ocean, analyzing organic carbon cycling - NADW_A/KNORR_S2/LV (SPAdes) (version 2) | ecosystem: Environmental > Aquatic > Marine >...
CCAAAAGTCAGCATAACCGCCTGGTTCACAATTCCAGGATAACGCATTTCAAAATATTTGGAAATACCACCTAAAGCCAATCCCTGCAAGAGGGCGTATGCAGGTACCGTGTACTTTGCGAGATGGTGCTTAAAAGCGGTCAAAATGGCCACACCAAATCCGCCAAAAATGCCGATCATCATGAACATATTTGTTCTGGGGTCTCCTAAGGGCAGATTCCAGGTATAAAGGGCTGTAGTCATGAGTAAAAGCAATCCCAGTGCTGTTTTATGCACCGTACCCATGATGGTCATAGTGGCACCAGTGGTTATGTCAAATCCGGAAAATGTTTTCGCATTCAAAGTGGGGTTCCCGGAACGAAATGTTAAATGGCGATTCATGAATAATTCTCCATGCTATCATTTATGGCTTTTACCAATTGATCGATGGCAATGCGGTCTTGCTGCTGTGAATCCCGATGGCGAAGCGTCACGGTTTGGTCTTCTACGGATTGGTGGTCAATCGTAATGCCGTAAGGGGTGCCCGCTTCATCTTGGCGGTAGTATCGTTTGCCGATAGATCCTTGCTGATCGTAAATCACTTTGAAATGGGGTTTTAAAATATCCATTACATTTCGCCCAATCTCCGGTAATCCATCCTTTTTCACTAATGGACAAACTACAGCAGTTACCGGTGCAATTCGGGGATGGAGTTTCATCACGACGCGATTGTTTTCATCATCTTCCCAATAGGCATCCGAAAGAACCGCAAGCATCATGCGATTTAATCCCGCTGATGTTTCAATAATATAAGGGAGGAACCGCTCATTGTTCGGTTGGTCAAATATTTCCATTTTCTTCCCAGAGAATTCTTGATGACGGCGGAGATCAAAGTCCGTTCGGTTGTGGATGCCTTCAATCTCGGACCACCCAAATGGAAATTCAAATTCAATGTCCCAGGCTTCTTTGGCATAGTGAGCCAATTCACCTTCACCATGTTCATGAAAACGGAGTTTTTTTGCATCGACCCCCAACTGATTATAAAAATCCAACCGTTCTGCTTTCCAATCTGCCATGGATTGGTCATCGGTCCCGGGTTTTACAAAATACTGCATTTCCATTTGTTCAAATTCACGGGTACGAAAGATAAAGTTTCTTGCCACAATTTCATTTCGAAATGCCTTCCCAATCTGGGCGATGCCAAAAGGAACTTTAAGACGCATGGCATTTTGAGTGAGAAGATAATTCACATAAATACCCTGGGCAGTTTCCGGTCTTAAATATGCAGTATTGGCTTCTTCTTCTACCGGGCCGATATGGGTTTTAAACATGAGGTTGAACTGGCGCGGTTCCGTAAGATTACCTGTAGTCCCGCATTTAGGGCATTGGATTTCATCCCATTTGCCATCTTCCGGATTTCCATCAAATAATTCATCGGCGCGGTATCGCGCTTTACATTGTTTACAATCCACTAATGGATCATTAAATGCACCCACATGCCCTGAGGCTTCCCATATTTTGGGATGCATTAAGATACCGCTATCTAGCCCAACAATATTTTCATGAAGTTGGGTCATGGCTCGCCACCAGAGTTGGGAAATATTATTTTTTAGGGCAATACCCAATGGGCCATAATCATAAACAGCTCCGAAGCCACCATAAATTTCAGAACTTTGAAATACAAACCCTCTGCGTTTGCAAAGGGAAACAATTTTTTCCATACTCATAAGGTTGAGTTAAATCTCCGTTAATTATTAAGACGGGAAATTAGGAAATTATTTAGATAAATAAATGGTGTGAAATGATGAAAGAATTGAATCATTTCTAATATTATATAATAATGAGATTGCTTCTCCGCCGGTTGACGAATCGCAATGACACTAAGGGTTAATCCATTTCTTTCAGTTCACGCTCAATTTGATCGCCATAGGCAATAGAATCGTCGGTAGATTCAACGATTGGAGGTGTTTCTTTCGTTGTTTTGATATAAATCAAAATAATGGTAAGCCCTAATAGGCCAATAAAAATAGGGGCAATCCAGGCAAAATAATTAAAACCTTCTGCCACAGGAATGGCCAAAACACGTTCTCCATATTTTCCTTTATAATAATCGAGAATTTCGGTTTTCGTTTTCCCTGTATTCACCATGCCTGCAATTTCAATTTCCATCGTCTTGTTACCATGGTCATATACAGTGCCGCTCCAACAGCATGTGGCCATAAGGCTTTGTTCCAGATCCATGATAAGATCACTTTTTTCGTCGGCCCACAACAGACTCAGAAGGAATAAAATGGGGAGGAAAATTTTCATTTCTTTTTGGTTGATTTTTTTGTTTTCTTTTTGGCTTTACGGCCTTTTTTTCTTGGAGGAGCGGCTCGCTTTTTATTGATGATTTCAACCCCTTCTTCTAATGTTATTTTTTCCGGATCTGTATCTCGAGGCAGAGAAGCATTAAATTTTCCATCCGTGAGATAAGGGCCATATCGTCCGGTTTTTAATACCAAAGATTCGCCGGTTTGTGGATGATCGCCCAATGTACGTAATTTTTGGGGACCGCTATTTCGATTTTTGATCAGTTCCAACGCTTCTGCCAGTTCGATGGTTAACGGCGACATAGCAGGAGGGATGGTGCCGTTTTTTCCTTTCCCTGCAGTCACGTAGGGTCCGAATCGGCCATAGTCCGCTTTCACATCTTCGTCAGAATCAGGAAATTTTCCTAATATTCTGGGGAGTGATAATAGTTTAAGCGCCATTTCAAGATCAATATCATCGGCTGGTGTTCCTTTTGGAATCCCTTTTCGTTTACTGGTTTCTCCCAATTGAACATAGGGTCCGTAAGGTCCGTTTTTAACTAAGACCATTTCACCGGAATCCGAATCTTTACCCAATTCTCGATCTTCATTGATTTCCTGATTCAAAATTTCCAATGCTTTATCCACATTCAAATCACCGAGATATACATCTGCAGGAACAGATTTCCGCGTTTCACCCTGTTGCACAAATGGACCATATTGCCCCACGCGAATTTCAATGGGGTCGCCGTCATAATCCAATTGGACCGAACAGGCTTTCCCAATATCTATTTTATCATCTAACATACCCTCCAATCCAATTTGGTCATTAGAGCCAAAATAGAATTCTTTCATAAACGGGACTGCATCCAATTCTCCGCGGGAAATCGCATCAAGGCCGTCTTCCATATTGGCTGTGAATTGACTGTCCACCAGAGAAGTAAAATGGTTTTCTAAAAGTTGGGTGACCGCAATCCCTAAAAAGGTCGGTGTCAATTGTCCTCGGTTATTGGTCACATAGGTTCGGTAGATGATGGTATCAATAATGTTGGCAAAAGTGGAAGGACGTCCAATTCCCTGTGCTTCCAATTCTTTCACCAGAGATGCTTCCGTAAATCTCGCTGGCGGTTTGGTTGCATGTGTATCTGCCGTTAATTCATTGCATGTGAGGGGTTGGCCTTTGGCCAAATCCGGCAAAATTGATTCTTGATCTTCTGTGATTCCGCTTCGACGATCCGTACTTTCTACATAGGCAGCCATGTATCCGGGGAAAAGTATCACTTTTCCATTGGCGCGAAATTCCGTTTTTTGATTTTCAATCGTTACAGCTATTTGTTTCACTTTGGCTGATTTCATTTGAGATGCCAAAGTTCGCTTTCGAATAAGGTCATATAATTTTGCTGCATCTTCATCAATGGCTGCACGCACTTTATCCACGGTGGTAAATGTAACACCAGCGGGGCGGATGGCTTCGTGAGCTTCCTGAGCATTTTTCACTTTTGTAGCATAAGTCCGCGCTTGTTCCGGTAAATATTCTTGACCAAAACGAGAGAGAATTTCATTCCGCGCCCCATTGATGCCTTCCGCCGAAAGGGTAGTGGAGTCCGTCCGCATGTAGGTAATAAATCCCTGTTCATAAAGGCGCTGGGCTGTGCGCATGGTTTTACGTGCGGAGGATCGCAGTTTCCGCGCTGCTTCCTGCTGAAGCGTGGATGTGGTAAATGGTGGTTTGGGATGAGAATTTTTGATCTTTTCTTCCACATCTTTAATCGTCCAGGGACCGTCTTTTAATTCTTTTACCAATTCATCTGCCTGTGCTTTGGATAATAATAGTGCATCGTGTTTTTTTAACTGACCCGTGTTGGGATCAAAATCTTTTCCGGTGGCAAGGCGTTTACCATCCACGCGGATGAGCGTCGCTGAAAATGGATTATCTTTCGTTTGTAAGTTCGCCTTTAAATCATAATATAATGCAGAATGGAATGCCTGACGGAGCCGTTCTCTTTCCACAATGATTCGAAGGGCAGAGGACTGTACCCGTCCGGCGGAAAGACTAACTTTCACAAATTTCATATTCTTTTTCAATGTGCTCCAAAGTACACGGGAAACTTTATATCCCACAAGTCGGTCAATGATGCGTCTGGTTTGGCGGGCTGCCACTAAATCGCTATCAATTTCTCGGGGGTTATTCATACCCTCTTCAACACCTTCTTTGGTGATTTCTGTAAACTGAACACGAGAAAGTTTTGAGGCTTCCACTTCGCTGGCAATGTGTGCCGCTATGGCTTCACCTTCACGATCCGGGTCAGTGGCGATAACGATTCGGTCGGTCTTCTTCGCCAAAGATTTAAATTCTTTCATGAATTGCTTTTTATCGGGTAGCACATCTTCCACTGTGGCAAAGTCGTTATCCACATCCACACCCAATTCTTTTTTGGGTAAATCTTTTATATGGCCAACGCTGGCCATGACTTCATATTCACCACCAAGGTATTTCGAAATGGTTTTTGCCTTAGAAGGCGATTCAACAATTAATATTGGTTTTGAGCTCATTAGTTCTCTTTTTTTCTGTAATCAGTGGCAATGCCGCAATATCGCGCGCGTATATTAATGTAAAAGAAAATTTTATAATGTCAAAGAATTGATATGATCTACCAACGCTTTTATTTTTACTGGTTCCTGATCTCCCGTTTTCAAATCCTTAATTTCGGCCTGTCCCGACTCTAATTCTTTATCTCCAATAATGATTGCAATGGTTGCACCACATTTATTGGCCTCCCGCATTTGGGCTTTCATGGATCGGCGCAATGGATCAAAATTGGTACGAACATTATTTTGTCTCAAATCTTCTGCTAATTTTGCCACTGTTGGCCGGACCCCATCTCCAAGGCCTACAATATATACTTGTGTGGTTTTGCCGCTTAAATCGTCATCACCCAAGGCCAAAAGGATTCGTTCCATACCGGCGGCGAAACCGATGCCCGGCGTGGGTTTGCCACCCAATGTTTCTACGAGGCCATCATAACGGCCACCCCCACAAATAGCATCCTGGGCGCCCAATTCAGTAGAGGTAATTTCAAATGTGGTCCGGGTATAATAATCCAATCCACGCACAAGATTCGACTCAATCAAATATTGAATTCCCATGGCATCCAGAAGGGAACAGACCTCCTCAAAATGGGCTTTGTCTTCTGCTGTCAATGAATCAGAAATATTGGGTGCTTCTTTCAATATTTCAATTTCGTGGGGTATTTTTGTATCCAAAATGCGCATTGGATTATTTTCAAATCTTTTCTGACTGGTTTCGCTTAGGTCCTTGAAATGGGGTTTTAAAAAATCACAAAGTGCATTGCGATAATCACTCCTGCATTCAGGTGAACCAATTGAATTCAACTTCAAGGTTAGGCCTGTTAACCCAATATCTTTAAAAACAGACATGGCCAGGGCAATGACTTCCGCATCAATTTCCGGATGTTCAGATCCAAACGCTTCAATCCCGAATTGGTGGAATTGGCGGTAGCGCCCTTTCTGGGGCCGTTCTCTTCGAAATAATGCGTCAATATAATACAGTTTATTAATGGGACTTTGACCACCCAGATTATGCTGGATGAATGACCGTACCACTGGTGCCGTCAATTCCGGTTTCAGGGTGAGGTTCTCACCCCCTTGGTCCGTCCAACTATACATTTCTTTCGAAACAATATCGGTTTCTTCGCCTACACCTCTGGAAAAAAGTTCCGTTCGCTCGAAGGCTGGAGTACGAATTTCACTATATCCATAGGTATCCATGGTGTTGTGGATGGTGGCTTCCAGCACCTGCCAGCGGTGGCTTTGGCTCGGGAGAATATCTTGGGTGCCTTTAATTGATCGGATAAATTCTTCAGTCATTTTATGATATAATATCTTTCAATAAGTCTTCTGCTTTTGCCTTAAATGAGTCAGGAATATACAATTTTACAGAGCCGCCGGGCAGGCTCAATGCATTAATTCCGAAAGCAGAACTGATAAAATCACCTTTAGTGTAGCAGGGGACATCATTATCTTTTAAAATTTCTACAGCCATGTCAGCCATGATGTTTCCATCAAAATCTGCAATGGAAACCCAAGTCATATTCTCCAACGGTTCAGACTCTGGTTTAAGTTCAACCAAGGATACGCCACAGTCCTGACAGACGTTTGTTGCTTCAACATATTCACTTTTACATTCAGGACAAAACATAATTAGGCTCCATTATTATTATGGAATTTACAGTATATCATCTTATGCTAACTAATCCTGACCTAAAATATTTTGCTAAACAAAGCCAGATCGCCATTGGTTATTGGTAACTGGTTAATGGTAAAACATACTGCTCACGAGTTACCATTCACTATTACTCACACCGGTTTCTAATGCATTAAACTGTTGAGATGAAATACAAATATGGCTGTGTTAATCCCAATGACATAAATTTTAATTATCGGTCAAACAAAGATGGTCGGCTGAATGCTCCCCCGCGCCGTTCCAGTTTCAGGTCTCGGAGATTTGGTGATTTTACATTCAGTTTTAAATAAAGTCCTGAAGCATATCCATTCGGTGTCCAGTTTACACTCATCTCCCAGCAGTGGAGATCCCGATAAATGGAAAAAGTATGACTAACTAAATTTTGTTTAATAAGATCAAACCGTGCATTATACTTTACCTTCCAATTTTCGGTCACATTGATGGTGGAGTTGGTGGACATCCAGAATGTTTTCTGTGGATTATTAGGGTTGAAATTATTGTAGGCAAAACTAAAACTGGCTGAGGTAGACCAAAGTTCACCGGTCGGTTTTTTATCACCCTCTGATTTTAATCCAAAACCGGTAAACATGCCAGCCAGGTTGGCGCCATCGACTCTTTCCACTGATTCAGTAGTGTCTTCATCCGTGGTTTCATCTTCTTCCCGCTCAAAAGAAAAACGCTTCCCGGAAAATCGGAATCCAGTAGAAAATCGAGCGTTCACCAGTCGTGGTGTGGGCATACCGCCACTGGTTTTGAACTGGTTAATACGCATATTTTTTTCTGTATCATAATCGTACCAGTCGTGAACCGTACTAAAATCTAAATTTAACTTTCGACTTACATTGGCGCGAATCGATGAACTGATATTACTCCATTGGAATGCATCTGCCACAAAATTCCGACTGGTACTCATGCGCCAGGAAAATAAATCCTGTTTTCTCTCTTTATCTCCATTTACGATCTTCGCTTGAAAACTGTTGGTCATGGAAAAATTCATGGATTGGCTTTCCCCCCGCGGTGTGCCACCAGCCAGGGTACCGGAGAAGCGGTCAAAGTACACCACCTCTCCATTATCCTGTTGAATCACTTCATAATAACCGGGGTTGGTGCCAAATACCTCCCGGGAGAAATCGGGTCGATAAGAATAACCGATGGATGGGGCAATCACGTGGCGAATCGATTCCATCTTGCCTATTTTGATAGGAAAAAGTCCATAGATTTGGGTATTCATGGAGATGTTAAAAGAGCCAGTGGTTCGGGCTGCAAAGCCCTTCACTTCATTGCGGTTAATAGTTCCGGTGGAATCGATAGCTCCGGTGAATGACCGATTCACCCAATCGGATTTCAATGAAAGGCTGGGCGTCACATTAATATATTTAAAAATTTTGGATGACATGCTCAGTCCAGAGGAATGGGTCATAAAATAATCTGTAAAGGTCTGAGTAAAAGGGTCTTCATTCTCATTCATCATCCACCGATATCCTGTGGTGGTATCATCCATGGCATAAGCTTCTGATTCATAATAATTTTTTAAATTGTTGGTAAATCGAGTGGAATAGCGGTAGTTGATATTATGATACCATTTTTTCTTTTTTGCCTTGGTGGGGAAGAGGGCTCTTTGGGAGTGAGTAAAAGCCAATTGAGGCAATGTATTATTGGTGATATTTATTTGCTGCCCAGCTCGGGTAGCTCGGGAATAAAATACGGAATTCTGATCAATTTTTTTCTCTGCCATAAGATCCCGTCGGGATGAGAGATTTAAACTGAGGCTGTTCTTGGATTTGGGCCAGCGCTTGGAGTAGGTGGCGTTTGACACGGCCTGTTGGTTCAGCCGCTGGCTTTGTTCGATGCCGGTCCGACGATTATAATCTCCGCTGGAATAATAACTGGCATTCACGGCAGCAGACTGGTTATTTCGTAATTGTTGCCGATGGTTCCATCGAACCACATAGTCACTCTGGCGGTTGTCCCATAAATTGTAAATGTCACGATCTTCATTTGGGACGGAACTTGAAAACCGCTGTTTCGTCTCCAAATCCAAATTGCCTGAATAGTCATATCGCTTCACATAATTATTCTTGACTCGAAGGGTAATCCCATCCCTATCGTAAAGGCTCATGGTAAATTTCGAATCAAAATATTCACTGGCTGCCCAATAATAACCTAACCCGTTAATGTACCCGCCCCAGCGGGCGTCTGTACCATATGATGGCATAATCCAACCTGAATGTCTCCGACCTTTTTGATGGGGAAATATCCCAAAGGGTAAACCAAATACAGGAATATTGGCAATGTATAGAACGATGGGACGGGCGATGACTTTATCTTCATTTATCATTTTCATTCTGCGGCTTTTAAAATGAAAATGGGGATTATCCAAATCACAGGTTGTATAGGCCGCATCATCGATATAAAATATATCCATATCTTGATTGCGGATTTCCTGCCCATGATAATACCCATCTTCTGCTTTGGTCGTGCCTTGAATCACCTTTCCGTGGCGGGTTTCCAGATTATAAATCATCGTATCACCTACCATGGGTTCTTCCCCATTTTCCACCATAGACGGGCGAATCCACCCGTAGGAGGAATCTCTTTCGGATTCAGGTAAAGCCTTCAGCAGGTTGTTCCGCCAGGCCACATTGATAAATCCTGCTTTAAGGTTTATATTGGTATAATCGATGACCGCATCTCCATGAAGGTCCGTGAATTCATTAACCACATCATAGTCAATATCTTCTGATTCATAATGAATTGGTCCATCCACATCCGCGCCGGTGGAGTCGGGGGTGTAAGTACCCCTGGATCCACCATTCACAAATATTTTCTGTAAATCATTATCAGCAAAATTCATGATAATCGTATCTCCGGATGCTTCATTTTTCCCCTGATATACTGAATCTTCAAAAATGTGATACAGGGTGGTGGCCATGCCTTCCAGCCGCATGGAATCCATTATACCATCGGTGAAAAATCCACGGAGAATCGATCCGGTCATATCATCGGTAAAAGATAAGGAATCCTCAAACGTAAGGGTATCCCCATCTAAAATTTCTGTCCATTGACGAATGCCCGTAGATGGATGGGTGGCGTGAGCTTCGCTGGGAATAAATAGACTTTTCAGTACATCTTCATCATATTCTAAAAATATTTCACTCCCGGCAATGGTCTGATTATTATCCAGGATTTTTGGTTTGATTCGAAGGGTGGTTTTGCCATTTTCCCGGTCATAAATGGCTTCACCGCATGTGGCCAAACGCCCCTCTTCTGTAATGGATACATTTCCCCTCGCTGCATAGGATACACCATCTGATTCAGGAATTTCAAAATATTCAATTCGATCACCCTTAATGGTTTGTTTGTCTTGTATAAGGGTGGCATTTCCATTGGCAGAACCGCTATCTAATTCCGAAAAATAAAATAATGTATCAGCCACCAGACTGTAAGTCGTATCCCAAACATGGGTGTTGCTATAGGCAATCATGATATCTTTTGGAGAATCGACAAAGAGGGAATCGCAGGTGAGGTTTTGCACATCTTCTACCATGGATACATTCCCGAACAGAAACCCCTGTTCCGTTTTTTGGTCGAAGCGGGCCCAGTCACAATTCATGACCATGTCCCCCTTTTTAAAAATAACATTTCCCCTTAAAAATTGCATGGATTGACCATCAACAGTGATGTTTTCTAATAGGTCCGCCTGTTTGAGACGCAACCGATTATCCTGGGCATAAATTTGGGAAAAAAGGATAAATAATATTAACAGACCACTTCCCCATCGGCTTTTTCGCCAGTGGCGAAAAAGCAATGCCCCTTCTCGTATAAGGGGGGGATTCAGGTGTGGTGAAGAAATAAATTGGATTAGATTAATCAATAGATTTATGGGAAACCATTGAAAAAAGTCTGAACGATTGATATTTAGGGATCGCATTAATCAGAATAACGTTTTGGCCAAAGTTTTTTTAGCCGACCTCGGATGTATTCCTCATATCCTAACTCAGTCGGATGGTAAAATGTTTCCGATTTTCCTTCCGGGAAATAATCAGCATCCACAAAATGATCTGGATGATTGTGGGGATATTGATAATCTTTACCATAATCCAATGATTTCATAAGATCAGTGGGTGCATTCCTTAAGTTGAGCGGCACACTTGGGGACCCTTCTGATTCAATTTTTTTCATGGCTGAATTTATGGCCATATAACTGGCATTGGATTTGGGCGCACTCGCCAGATAGGTGGTTATCTGGGAGAGAATAATAGATGCCTCCGGCATTCCGATCATGTGGACTGCCTGAAATCCGGACGTAGCTATAGTAAGACCTTGAGGATCTGCATTCCCAATATCTTCCGATGCAAGAATGATGAGCCGCCGTGCAATAAATTCGGGTTTTTCGCCACCTTCCAGCATGAGCGCAAGCCAATAAACGGATGCATCCGGATCACTCCCCCGAACGGATTTAATAAAGGCACTAATGGCGTCATAATGGTAGTCGCCGGTTTTATCATATAGCTGTGTTTTACTTTGGAGTGCTTCATCCAATATTTTGGGTGAGATTTCTCCATCATTTCCCGCGAGGCTCGTAGCCAGCTCAATGGTATTGAGCATTTTTCGTGCGTCACCGCCGGCGGATTGTACTAATTTTATCTTTACATCATCATCTAAATGTATTTTCCCTTTAGATAAAATAATATCTTCATTAAAGGCCCGATTCAAGACCAGGGATAGTTGATCTTCATCTAAAGGTTTCAGGGTCAGTACACGGCATCGGGAGAGGAGGGGAGATATGACCTCGAATGATGGATTTTCTGTGGTGGCGCCAATCAAGGTGACCACCCCTTCTTCTACGGCATGGAGGAGTGCATCCTGCTGAGATTTACTGAACCGATGAATTTCATCAATAAAGAGAATCGTTGGCCGACCTAAATCCCGATTGGCCTTCCCCTTTTTGATTACGTTTCGCAAATCCTTTACCCCACTCGACACGGCTGATAATTCATGCATTTCCGCTTTGAGATTATTAGCGATAATTCGGGCTAATGTGGTTTTACCTGTCCCGGGAGGTCCCCAGAAAAGGAGTGAAAATAATTGTTCTTTTTCTAAAAGTTTAGATAAAATTTTATCGGGGTCAATGAGATGAGATTGTCCAATAAATCCGGACAAGGACTGGGGGCGAACGCGGTCTGCCAGAGGTGGCAAATGCTGATTAAATAGAGATGGTGTGGCTGACATGATAGAATTTACCCTTATTCATGCAGGGAAAATTACAGTAAATCTATTCCGTCAATTGATGTAAACTTCGGCCTTTGTATTGGAGACATAAAATGAAATTAAAATGGCAAATATTTGCGTTAGCACTATTCATGTTAATGGCGGGCTGCAGTAAGGAAGACAAAGTAATGGATGGTGAATTAATTATAGAAGATATCATTGTTGGAGAAGGGACAGAAGCTGTTAAACATAGTATTGTAACAGTGAATTACACTGGTTGGCTGGAAGATGGTAGCAAATTTGACTCCTCTTTAAATCCCGGCCGGGAACCATTTCGTTTTACCGTTGGCGCTGGTCAGGTAATTCAAGGTTGGGATCAGGGTATTCCCGGGATGAAAATTGGGGGTAAACGAAAATTAACCATTCCACCTAGCATGGGGTATGGAAACCGTG
>Ga0209445_1001581_pt1 | contig 12166 bp, 9 predicted proteins | sample MarorgKNORR_S2LV_4_FD_188223 | JGI IMG/M metagenome (GOLD analysis project Ga0209445, IMG submission 188223) | Marine microbial communities from the Southern Atlantic Ocean, analyzing organic carbon cycling - NADW_A/KNORR_S2/LV (SPAdes) (version 2) | ecosystem: Environmental > Aquatic > Marine >...
ACGAGTGATGTCAGGCGCTTATAAAGGACAAAGACTAGGGCTTAATAAAATATAATTTGGAAAATAAAAATGATTAAAAAAGGAATTATTCTTGCGGGGGGGTCAGGAACGCGACTGTACCCGTTAACTCGTGTAATCAGTAAACAACTGATGCCGCTTTACGACAAACCGATGATCTATTACCCGCTCAGCACTCTCATGTTGGCAGGTATTAGAGACGTGCTCATCATAACCACACCTGAAGACCAACCTCTTTTTGAAACTTTGTTTCAAGACGGAAGCCAATGGGGTATTAAAATCAGTTATGCGGAACAGCCATACCCTGGTGGTTTAGCGCAGGCCTTCATGATCGGACGAAACTTTGTCGGCAAAGACGGAGTATGTCTTATTCTTGGGGATAACGTATTTTATGGAGATAGCCTCGTCGGGTTAATGCAAAAAGCATGTAGAAGAAAAAAAGGAGCCACCGTCTTTGGTTACTGGGTTAAAGATCCAGAAAATTATGGCGTTGCAGAATTCAATTCTAAGGGAAGCGTTGTCAAGCTCGCAGAAAAACCTAAGAAACCAAAATCCAACTACGCCATTACAGGTCTTTATTTTTATGACAATCATGTTCTTGATATCGCAGCAAAGCTCAAACCCTCTAGCCGAGGGGAACTTGAAATAACAGACGTCAATAAAGCCTATCTAAAAAATAAATCACTGGCACTCGAAAAAATGGGGCCTGGCTTTGCTTGGCTTGACACAGGCTCCCATGATGCACTTTTAGCTGCCTCTAACTTCATAGAAACCATAGAAACGCGTCAAGGTCTCAAAATCTGCTGTCCGGAAGAAATTGCATTTAAAGCAGGATGGATAACGCCAATGAATCTCAAAAAACTGGCTCACCCACTTAAGAATAACGGATACGGTAGATACCTTCTTGGCTTGCTCCGTTAAATTTTGGCGCTCTAACTTCTTAATGAGCTACACATTACTATCATATCTTCTTTAATATTTATGCGTATTTTATTGACGGGGAAAAATGGTCAAGTAGGCAGTGAGCTCAATAAAATTCTCAGCCAATTTGGAGAAGTTATCGCAACAGGAAGAAACGAAATGAACCTTGCCGATTCAAGTCAAATCCGACGCGTTGTACAGCAAGTCAAACCCAAACTCATTATAAATGCTGGTGCGTATACAGCAGTTGATAAAGCAGAATCTGACCAGGAGTTAGCAAAAGCCGTGAATGGGATAGCACCTAAAATTTTAGCAGAAGAAGCTAAAAATAATGACGCTCTTCTCATTCATTACTCTACTGATTATTCTTATAATGGAGAAATGAGTCACAGGCCTTATTTAGAGTCTGACTCGCCTTCACCAAACAGTGTTTATGGAAAAACCAAGCTCCAAGGAGATCAAGCTATTGAGAAAAGTGGTGTCTCGCATTTAATCTTCAGAACTGGCTGGGTATACAGTAAAAGAGGGGGAAGTTTTTTACGTACCATCTTAAAACTGGCAAAAGAAAAAAATGAACTGCGGGTAGTAAACGACCAGACGGGAACCCCAACCTGGTGTCGAAGTATCGCTGAGGCAACATGCAAATCAATCAAGAACATACTCGAAAAAAGAGAAGGCTCTCTTTCAAAAACTGCGGCCAGCATTTCTGGTGTATATCACATGACTTGCCAAGGAGAAACTAACTGGCATAGATTCGCCCAAACGATTTTAGAACTCAGTTGCCCAGACAACATGCCGAAACTTTTAGCTATTTCAACAAAAGAATACCCTACTCCTGCTATCCGACCCACTTATTCAGTTTTATCGAACACCAAACTACAAAAATACTTTGGGATCCAGTTGCCACATTGGGAGCATGCTCTAAAACAATGCTTAAGTGATATCCCGTGATGCAGTTATCACTTGATTCCTTCTATCTATACTTTAAAAATATTATCAATAATAGAAAAAATATCGTCAAGCCATGAGAGTCCCTTTACTAGACATTCCAGCGTCTTACGAAACAATTCTACAAGATGTTAAAAAAAACATTGATCAAGTGATCCAATCAGGCCAGTTTATCCTCGGTCCTATTGTTGAAGAATTGGAACAAAAAATAGCAACGTATTGTGAATCAAAATATGCTGTCGGAGTTTCTTCAGGAACAGATGCCCTGCTTATTTCATTAATGGCAGCAGGAATTGGAGAAGGTGATGAAGTTATCACCACACCTTTTACCTTTTTCGCAACCGCCGGATCCATTTCACGATTAGGAGCACGCCCTGTGTTTGTCGATATTGAACAAGACACCTTTAATATCGACCCGAGTCAAATAGAAAAAAGTATTACTGACAAAACACGAGCTATTATTCCTGTTCACCTTTATGGTCAGAGTGCAAATATGAACCCAGTCCTTGAACTAGCTCAAAGAAATAACTTGGTCGTAATAGAAGATGCGGCCCAAGCAATAGGTTCTGAGCATGAGGGGCGAAGGGCAGGTTCAATGGGTGATTATGGATGTTTTTCTTTTTTCCCGACTAAAAACTTAGGAGGTTTTGGCGATGGGGGTATGGTAACCATGTCCTCAGAGGATGTTTATAATCAAGTCAAAACCCTGCGTGTTCATGGGTCAAACCTTAAATATTATCATAAAGTGATTGGGGGAAACTTTAGAATTGATGCGCTTCAAGCTGGTGTTGTCCTGGCGAAACTTAAATATCTGGACCAGTGGACAGAAAAAAGAAGAAAAAATGCGCAAACATACAACCAACTATTTAAAGAGAAAGAAATAGCCGACCAATTGACACTTCCGTCAGAAGTTACTCCGCGGCATGTCTACAATCAATATGTAATCCGTGTAAAAAATAACAGGGACGAACTACGTAGTTTTCTTACTGAAAATAATATATTTACCGAGATTTACTACCCTCTTCCTCTTCATCTTCAAGATTGTTTTGCTTCCCTTGGGCATAAAAAAGGTGCTTTCCCTGAATCAGAAAAAGCAGCAAACGACACTATCGCTCTGCCAATTTTCCCGGAGTTAACTCAGGAACAGTTGCGCTATGTTACAGAAAAAATAGATGAATTTATAAAAAAGTACGGTATTTAAAAATATTCGCGTTATTTATTTTACCCACTTGATTTGTGAACGAACATGCCTAAATATATTTCGACTTAAAAAATGAAAATTCTAGTCACGGGATCTGCTGGCTTTATAGGCTTTCATACTTCCAAACGGTTGCTTGATTCAGGCTATGATGTTATTGGCCTAGACAATTTAAATAACTACTACGACATCAACCTGAAAAACGATCGGCTAAAAATTCTTCAAGAGTATGACGGGTTCACCTTTCATAAAATTGATCTAAAAGATCAAGGTGAAGTGGAAAGTTTATTTAAAAAGGAATCCCCACAACGAGTTATCCATTTGGCTGCACAAGCTGGTGTTCGTTATTCGATCGAGCACCCGCAAGTTTATATACAAAGCAACATTGTTGGCACATTTAATATACTAGAGGGGTGTCGGCACAATCAGGTAGAACACCTAGTATACGCTTCATCCAGCTCCGTCTATGGACTCAACACCAAGTATCCTTTTTCTGTTCACGACAAATCAAGCCATCCCGCCTCATTTTATGGGGCTACCAAAATTTCCAATGAACTCATGGCTCACTCTTATTCTCACCTCTACAAACTACCAACGACAGGATTACGTTTTTTTACGGTTTATGGACCATGGGGTCGACCGGATATGGCTTATTTCCTCTTCACAAAATCTATTCTGGCCTCAGAGCCGATTGATTTATATAACCAAGGTAATATGACAAGAGATTTTACATATATCGAGGATATCGTCGAAGGAGTGTGCCGCATTATTAAAAAAATTCCAGAACCTAATCCCAATTGGTCAGGACCTGACCCTGACCCAGCATCATCTACGGCGCCATATCGATTATATAATATTGGATCTAACCGACCCATTCAGCTAATGGACTATGTTCAAGAAATTGAAAAAAATCTAGGGGTAAAAGCTAAATTAAATTTGATGCCGATGCAGGGTGGTGATCTTAAAAAATCACATGCAGATGTTGATGATCTGGTTAAAGATTTTGAATATTCGCCAAAATGGAATATTCAAAACGGAATTAAAAGTTTCATCCAATGGTATATCGATTATTATAAGGTAAGGTTAACCAAATGATCTACGACCATCTTTTATGTTTAATATTGGATAAGGCCCATCTCTACGTATCATTAACCATCTAAGACAAAAACATTCAAATCCATAGTTAATGTCTACAAAAATAGTTGATTTTTTAGTGATCGGCGGCGGAATTATTGGAATCAGTATTGCCCGTGAATTAAAATCTCGGAACCCAGATTCTAATATTTGTATTCTTGAAAAAGAACATCAATGTGGCATACATGCAAGCGGTCGAAATAGTGGTGTCTTGCATGCTGGGTTTTATTATACAGCTGATAGCCTTAAGGCCCGTTTCACAAAAGAAGGAAACCAACGATTAACGGAATACTGTGAAGTTAATCATCTAGCGATAAAAAAGTGTGGGAAACTTGTCGTTGCACAAAATGAGTCTGAATTGGTTTGGTTAGATGAATTGATAATTCGGGCTAAAAATAATAACGTACCACTTGAGTTAATCACGGCTGAAGAAAGCCGGGCTATTGAACCACGTGCTAAAACCTATCAAAAAGCTCTTTTTTCACCAACCACCGCTTCAATAAATCCAATAGAGCTAGTAAAGTCCCTACTATCTGATGCTATTCAGGAAGGAGTTCAACTAAAAACAAATACACAATACATACATCGAGTGGACAAACACTCCATTGAGACCTCAAATGGCCCCTTTGAGGCAAAGTACATAATTAACGCGGCTGGACTATACGCTGATAAAATCGGGAGAGACTTTGGTTTCTCCAAAGATTACCGAATTTTGCCCTTTAAAGGACTTTATTTGTATTCCAATGAACCCCCAGGAACTCTAAAAACTCACATCTATCCCGTGCCCGACCTGACCAATCCTTTCCTTGGAGTTCATTTCACAATAACGAGTGATAGCAAAATTAAGATTGGTCCTACTGCAATCCCCGCTTTCTGGAGAGAACAATATCAAGGGTGGAATAATTTCAACTTACCTGAGCTAACTGAAATTATTTTACGACAGGCAGGCTTGTTCTTATCTTCAAGTTTTGATTTTAAAGCATTGGCCTTTAGAGAATTGAAGAAATACTCGAAACCTTTATTAGTTTCTCTAGCCACTAAACTTGCAAAAGGGGTGGACATAAAACACTATGGGCAATGGGGACAGGCGGGGATTAGGGCACAATTATTAAATATTAAAAAAAAAGAACTAGAAATGGATTTTGTCTTAGAGGGAGATGACCAGTCAATGCATATCCTAAATGCTGTCTCCCCTGGGCTCACATGCGCACTACCGTTTGCGGACTATGTGTGCGACCAAATCGAAGATAAGATTAACGGACACTAGAAGTTTCAAACTGTTTACTTCCCCGGTTTAATTCAGAAACAATTTCAGGTTGGCCAGACAACATCTCCTCTATTTCTTTGACTGATAACTGAGGTGTGTTTTTCGAGGTACAATCTTCTATCTGACCGAATTGCCTTTCCCCTTCGTTTAGATATTTATTATAACTCAACTCTCTATCATCCATGCTCAACCTAAGATAGCCTCCAAAATCTTCAGACCTTAAAAGTTCTTCCTTGGAAACTAAAGTTTCATGCATTTTTTCTCCATGCCGCATTCCAATGATTTCGATTTCAGAGTTTGACTGAAAAATATTCTTTAAAGCCTGAGCAAGATCCCCCATAGAACAAGAGGAAGCGTTGCGAACGAAAATATCTCCCTGCCTCCCATTTTCAAGAGCAAAGCCAACCAGGTTGATCGCTTCTTTTAAAGGCAATAAAAATCTTGTCATACGCGGATCTGTCAAGGTAAGAGCCTTGTTTTCTCTAATCAGTTTCATAAAAAGCGGAATCACGGAACCACGGGAAAATAGAACATTCCCATAGCGAACTAATGTCAAAACCGTTTGCCCTTCAGAAAGATTTCTTGAAGTTGACTGAATTACTTTTTCCATAAGGGCTTTAGTTATGCCAAGCGCATTGACTGGATAAACTGCCTTATCTGTACTGAGACTAACCACCTTAGAAACTCCACGACTGATTGCCGATTCAATAACATTCTGACTTCCGATAACATTTGTCTGCATAGCTTGCTTTGGAAAAAACTCGCAGGCAGGAACTTGTTTTAATGCAGCCGCATGAAACACGTAATCCACACCAGACATCGCATCATCCACACTACTACGATCCCTAACATCCCCAATATAAAATTTTACCTTAGAGTTCTGAAGGCGAAGTCGCATATTATCTTGCTTCAACTCATCTCTGCTAAAAACTCTAATTTCTTTGAATTTTTTATCTAAAAGATAATCAATAAAATAACCACCGAAGGAACCTGTACCACCTGTCACTAATATCGTTTTTCCTTCAAAAAGACCTACGGGTAATTTCGCATCAACGTCCATTGAATGAGACACTCCGAAAAAGGATGAAAATAAAACGACAGTTGAGCCTCAATGCTCTTATGCTCAAAATAACTCCGTTATAATTGTAACGAATTTCCATCAAAAAAACATTCATAATTCTTTTTCTAAATTAATACCTAGGGACTAGATGTTCTGCGCGTAATTGTTAGTTAACAACCTTTACTTCTTACTTCTGATATAATCCAGTTGCCTTTGGAGACGATGTGGAAAAATTTATGAAATTAGCTAAGGAATTACTATTTTCTATCTTGTATGCTTCTTAAAGATTTTTTAACAGGCTATTATTAATAACTTAGAAAATACCGTGACTGAGCTAATGTATCCATTAACTAATGACGTCAAAGTAAAAAACAAACTTTTAGAAAAAAATAGACTTTTAGAAAATATTTTCTAAAACTCTTTTTATCGTTCCATCAACATAATTAACCCTCGGCGCAACCCACTCGAAATTTACAATGTTTTCTAAAACACAATGACTCTTCAAAAGATAAAAGAAAAAAAAGCGCATATCGGAATAATTGGCCTGGGTTACGTAGGTTTGCCTTTAGCAATTGAGTTCTGCAAAACCGGATTTCAAGTCACCGGACTAGATATAGACCAGGAAAAAATAGACCTTTTATCTCAAGGGGAAACCTATATCAAGCATATTTCTTGTGAAGAAATAAAGCATCTTAATAAGGAAGGGAAATTCAAAGGCAGTACAAACCATACCTTGATAAGGCACTTAGACTGTATTTTAATTTGCGTTCCTACCCCTCTTAATAAAAATCGAGAACCAGATATGAGCTATATCATTTTGACGGCTCAAAAGATAGCGCCGCATATAGTAAAAAAACAACTAATCGTGCTTGAGTCAACCACTTTCCCAGGAACAACTCTGGAAGTATTAATACCCGAACTGGAGGCAGGAAGTGGACTTAAAGCAAATAAAGATTTTTTCGTCGCCTATTCCCCAGAACGAGAAGACCCAAACAACAAGAAATATTCCATCGCGACAATTCCAAAGATTATTGGTGCCGATGACCCTAAAAGTTTAGAGTTAGCCGATAGCATATATTCATTTATCGTAAATAAAACAGTTTTAGTTTCTGGAACAAAAGTCGCTGAAGCTGCAAAATTAACTGAAAATGTATTTAGAGCTGTAAACATTGCCTTAGTCAATGAATTGAAAGTTATATATGAAAAAATGGGAATCGACGTTTGGGAAGTAATAGAAGCTTGCAGTACAAAACCATTTGGCTTTATGCCTTTTTATCCTGGGCCTGGATTAGGGGGACATTGTATTCCAATTGATCCTTTTTATCTTACCTGGAAAGCAAGAGAACACGGTATTACCACTCGCTTCATAGAACTTGCTGGCGAGATAAACACTTTAATGCCCGATTACGTCATTCAAAAAATAATTTTCGCGCTCAACCGAGAAGGGAAAAGTCTTAAAAATAGTCGAATTCTTTTACTAGGGTTGGCCTATAAAAAAAATATAGATGACACTCGTGAGTCTGTCACGTTTAAAATCATGGAGTTATTGGAAGAAAAGGAAGCTGTGACGGATTACAATGACCCCTATATCCCTCAAATAAAACCCACCAGGAAATACAAGCAATTTGCAGGAAAAAAAAGTGTGGCACTAAAAAAAATCAACCAATATGATTGCGTAGTAATTTTAACTGACCACACGTCTTATGATTTTAAAACCATCGCAAACGAGTCTAAGGTCATCGTAGACACTCGGAATGCCTGTGGAAATATAAAATCTAATAAGGTTATCAAAGCATAGTTCACGATAAAAATCTTTGATTCTGGTCTGTTAATATTTTTACAACTACTTAATTTGATGTGGGAACTGAAACAAAAGGTCAACTTACCTAACAACCCAATTCTGAAAATGATTCAATTATCCAATAGTCCCAACTCTATCAACCGACTTCGGTAATTTTTCCCCACAGTCTCAGAATTATGGTTAGTTTTGATATAAGAATGCCCTGCCTTGGCAACTGTATTTCTGTAGATTTCATCTTCAACTAATCTTCTCATATAACTAGCAGCTTGATCTATATTTGGGTCAGCCCAAACCTGTCCTTTAGAGTAAGGGTACTCACCTTTCTTTACCTCTATTAACTTGTAATCAACAAGACACGAATTATCTGGCCTAGTAAAATCTGTGTTTCCTGAATAGTTTGTGGCGATCACCGGTTTACCAAGTAACATACTCTGAGCAATACTAAGCCCAATCCCTTCAGAACGATGTAGCGATACGAAAGCATCACATACATTCATGAGGCCAATGATTTCATCAGACGTAAATGTATTATTGATGATCTTAATTCTTGGGTCACTTTGAACGGCTGCGTTCAACAACTTAAACTCGTTAGGATACTGATCTCCATCCATGGACTTAATCACCAGTCCCACGCCTTCATTCCCATTAGAAAACGCATTCCGGAAAGCCTGGATGCAACCTAGCGGATTTTTTCTGGCAAAAGAGGATTTATAGTCAAACACAAACAGAAATAAAAACTGATTTTCAGGAAGTTTAAAGTAACGACGGTCGAAACGCGTAGATTTCTCTATATCAAGTGCTGGAGGCATATAAAGTGTGGGTCTTACTGAAACATCCGACAAAGCAGATTGAATAAATCGAGAGGGACACCAGATTTCATGAAAATACTTTAAGGAACTCACCCAGACAACGGGGCACTTGCTCAGTTCCCAAGCCCAGTAACCAATATTAAAATGTCCTTCGACAAGAGACTCGCCACGCCTAATGATGGAAGCTTCTATCTGATCAGGCTTTAGATGAAAAATATTTACCAAATAAGGCTTGTTCGATTGAATCAAAGAAGGCAATCGTTGATTATTCTGGCCTAACCGTGCTTCGGAGTTATAAACTCCAAAATCTATATCAACTCTCGCAAGAGACCTCCCTGTTTGGCGAATAAACTCCCCTTCTCCAATATCAGCAAGTGGATAGCCAATCAGATTAACTCCCTGCTTAAAATCCTTATCGTATAATTCGCCTGGTTCCATAGAGTAGAACATTTTAAAAACTACCCTAAGAATATTTGTTTTAAAATTGGAGTAGGTACTTGGGTTTATCCAAAACAAAAATGGTTTCAGCTTTCCATAGTACTTCATCGTAATCTGAGAAAACGATCTCCCTTTTTTCTTTATCATGTCTGCTAAGTCTCGAATCATGCGCCAATTAAGATGTTTTTAAATATTCATTCAACTCTTATCGTTTTCAGCTAATGCCTTTTCACTATAAAACACTTTAAATGAGTGCTACTTAAAATATACATCCATATTCTCAGAGAAATTAATGATACCTGGGTTTAATAGCGATGTCAGAAGCGAACAAACCTATATAAAGGTAGAGGCATTTACAACCTTCATAGTTTAGCCTAAAATTATTAGACATTTGTTAACGTTAGATAACTATAATACCGTTGTATACATTGAGTATTTTTTTATTTTCTCAGCACCAATCTTTTTGACTAGGCATTTACATTTAGGCCTTACTGTAAAAAAATATTCTAAAATTACCTCTAATCACTTTTAAAACTTTACTCTCATGAATGGGAAAAAGCACCGGATCACATTTATTGTTCCAGCCTATAACGAAGAAAATAACATACGCCGTTTCCATGAAGAAACCAATAAAACCCTTCGAGAACTGAATAACTATACTTGTGAGTTCGTTTTTATTGATGACGGTAGCAATGATTCGACTTGGCAAGTTATCAAGGAAATATCCAACTTGGATTCGGCGGTAAAGGGTTTACGCTTATCTCGAAATTTTGGCAAGGAAATGGCTCTCACAGCCGGAATCATTGAATGGACAAAGTTCTCTGATGTCGTAATATTCATGGATGCAGATTTACAACACCCGCCTTCAGTAATTCCAAAGTTGATCCAGCAATGGGAGTTAGGGTTTCAGATTGTAACTGCTCAACGTAAATCTATTCGATATTCCATATGGCGCGAAATGGGATCTAATTTTTTTTTCTTCATGCTTAACCGATTTTCAAAATTAAACATTCAACACAAAGCAACAGATTTTCGCCTGTTGGACAGGAAGGTTTTAGATGTTCTACAAACTTTTCCCGAGCGTAACCGGTTTTTTCGGGGCATTATCGATTGGATGGGGTTTGAAAAAGCGTCTATTACTTTTGATTCTCCTGACCGAATCACTGGAAAATCAACTTTTTCCTTTAATAATCTATTCAATTTGGCGGTCAACTCTTTCACTTCTTTTTCCCTGATGCCTTTGAGAATTACGGGATATCTAGGATTAGCTGTCACTACCGTTTCAAGCCTACTATTCTTGTATATGATAATTACCCACCTGGTGCTAGGGCTTACCCTTTTTACCAAATTGGCTTATTTCGTCGTTTTCAACACACTGCTATTTGGTATTGTCCTTGCCTCCTTGGGATTAATCGCTTTGTATATAGGAAATATTCACACTGAAGTATCAGGCCGACCGCTATATATTGTGCAGGAGCGAGTGGGTTTCGTTGATAGTAATCTCATCTAGTTTTTATTTTCACAACTGTATATGATCAAATTTCATGACGCTAGCTAAATCCTTTAGCACCCAGTGGCTTGCTTCAGCTTATGGAGCTACTGTTTCTGTACTACTAACTTTTCTGTTCGCAAGATTACTTGGTCCCGAAGTTTTCGGGAGTTACAATTACCTTTTAACCTTAGCAGCTCTATACGCCATTCTACAGGATGGGGGATTTCGCACCCTTATCTTTAGAGAATTAACCTCACCCACCTTTCATGAAATAAAAAAAAGCCTCGTTCCTATTTCGATCGGACACAATATTCTAGTCACAATCACCGGTATCTTAACACTCATCATACTTCCTTTAAAAGATAGCTTCCTGTTAATGCTAGCTATCTTTTCGTTTGGACTAGTGACAGTAACCACATTTTTTTCATCACAACTTAAAGGTGAGGGGATGTTCGCGGCTGAAGCCAGATGGCGGGTTCTGACAAGGACTTTTGGGGCGCTTAGCGTTCTGGCCTTTATTTCTATTTTCACTCCATCTATTCAAAATATCCTAGCGGGCACGATCGTGGGATATGGTATTTCTCTTTTCCTACTTCCAGCAAACTGCAAGCTAAAAGTTTTTTTCAAAAAACTAAACCCTGTTGTCTACAAGTCTCTAGTGTCTCTTTTAATAATTGATGCCGCTACTTTGATCTATTTTAAAATAGATATCGTTATGCTTCGTCACCTCGGTAGTGGATTAGAAGAAGTCGGTTTCTATTCTGCAGGATCTCGCTTATTAGAAGGGCTTATATTTATTCACCTCCCATTTGCAACCGTTTTATTTCGAGAAATGAGAACACGAACAAAATATCCAAGTGACTTCATACCTTATATTCTAAAATTAATTTCCTTCAGTGTCGTTTTTCCTATCGTGATTATCCCTGTAGGTTGGTTTTTTAGCGAAGAGATTATACGTTTATGTTACGGCGTAGATTTCATAAGCGCTTCTCCCTTGCTAAACTTACTTTTGATTTCAATTATTTTTATGGCTCCTAACCTGATATTGACTCAGGCTACGCTGGCAATTGACAGGGAATA
>Ga0209445_1001584_pt1 | contig 12158 bp, 10 predicted proteins | sample MarorgKNORR_S2LV_4_FD_188223 | JGI IMG/M metagenome (GOLD analysis project Ga0209445, IMG submission 188223) | Marine microbial communities from the Southern Atlantic Ocean, analyzing organic carbon cycling - NADW_A/KNORR_S2/LV (SPAdes) (version 2) | ecosystem: Environmental > Aquatic > Marine >...
ATCGCTTACGCGGATGGGTCCGAGAGTAACCAAATGTCTCGCTAGGTATTCATCCATTACCAGATATTATTACTGCCATCTACGTTTGAGCAATTGATTTTTGAGGAAATTTGCTCTCGTCATCTTTTAGTCGGTGGGGGGTCGAATTGTCAATGATTTTCAGGTGGTGATACAAGACGCTTACGTCCGGTTCCGGAACACCTTCACTGAGGAACTGTTCATTCAGACCGAAATGGATGATGAATTTGGCGAAGCCGGAACACCCTGAAATGTCCGTGTCACGTGATTGGGCTGACGATCCAAAAGGAGAGTTCTATCGCTTGAATCTACCCAAGTTGTAAAATTGGAGGCGCCAAAAAAAGACTTGGTTTTGGGCCGTTCCCTATTGACCACGTCCCGCCAGGCCTGCCCTACCCCCGCACTGCCATATAAACCGTGTAATGCGCCCCGCCCTTATTCTTCCCCCGCGCTCGCAGCGCTACTTCTTCCACCTGGAAGCCGGCGCGGCGCAGGCGTTTGGCGAAGGCGGGTTCGGGGCCGGAGGACCAGATGGCTAGGACGCCTTTCGGCCTTAGGGCGGCGAAGGCGGTGGTCAAGCCGCTAGGGCTGTAGAGCCAGTCGTTTTCCTTTAGGGTGAGCCCCTGGGGGCCGTTGTCCACGTCCAGCAGGATGGCGTTGTAGTCGTTTTTGGCCGTCTTTATCATCTGGGCAACGTCGGCTTCATGGACGGCCACCCGGTGGTCGTCCAAGGGATTGCCGGCCAAACCGGCCAGCACTCCCCGGTTCCACCGCACGACTTCGGGGACCAGTTCGGCGACGGCTACATGGGCTTTGACGCCAAGCTCGTCCAGCGCCGATCTTACGGTGTAGCCCATGCCCAGACCGCCGATAAGAACCCGCGCCTGAGGGTGGTTGGCGATCTTTTGGCAGGCCAGTTTGCCCAGCGCATCTTCCGTCCCGTAAACACGGCTGTTCATGAGTTCATAGTTGCCCGCTTTGATAGAGAACTCGTTGTCTCGTTGGTACAAACGAAGCTCTAATCCGTTTCCGGGGGTTTGGGCGGTGTCCAGAAGCTTCCAGGGAATCATCGGTTGTTTTCACGCTCTAGCTTGGTCAGGATGAGGCCGTTTCCCAAACCCTGACGACTATCTTGCCGACCGAACGACGGAGTGGCCCGGAGGCTGATCCCACTGGTCAAGCAAGTCATATTACCATTTACAATTTTACACTGGATGCCGATGCACCGCAGCGGAAGCACGGTTTAGCCCGCCTTGCCTCCGCCAATTCCGGCGTTATTAACGACCAGGACTTGACCACGCCTAGCCCAGGCCATATGATGCGGCGGAACAGTCGGAAGAGGCTACTTGACGCTCGTTTATCTTTTCGACGCCAAACTATCCTATAGAGGTACGCAAATATGAAAGTCATCGAAGCCGTTGCCCGGATCTTGAAAACCGAAGGTGTGGAATGGGTGTCCTGTTTCCCGAATAACCAACTCATCGAAGCTGCGGCCAAGGAAGGCATCCGCACCATCATGTTCCGGCAGGAGCGCGGCGGGTTGATGGCCGCCGACGGTTATAGCCGGTTGAACGACCGGGAGAAGTTCGGAGTAACCATCACCCAGGGCGGCCCCGGCTCGGAGAACACCATGGGCGGCATCGCTCAGGCCTTCAGCGACAACATTCCCGTCCTATACCTGCCCGGCGGGCCCACCCTGGCCCAATACGCCGTCCGGCCAAACTTCTCGCCGGCCCGCACCTACGCGTCGGTGTGCAAAACCGCCGAGGTCATTACACATCCGTCCCAGGTCTCCAGCGCCATGCGCCGGGCCTTCCACAACCTGCGCAACGGACGCGGCGGTCCGGTCCTCGTCGAGATCCCCGCCGACGTGGGAGAGCAGGAAATCGCGGAAGAGTCGCTGAACTATACGCCCCCCAAGCGGTATCGCCAATCTCCAGCCGCCGAGGACGTTAAGGATGCCGTCAGACTTCTGCTGAACGCCCGAAAGCCGGTTATCTGGTCGGGGATGGGGGTCTTGTCCGCCGGAGCATCCGCGGAATTGCAGGAATTCGCCGAGCTCATAGAGATTCCCGTATACACCACCATGCCCGGCAAGTCGTCCTTCGATGAGCGGCATCCCCTGGCCTTGGGGTCGGGAAGCAGTTCCACCAGTCTCCAGGCCCGCCGGTGGTTGCAAGAGTCGGACGTGCTGTTCGCCGTTGGCTCAAGCATGACCCGTACCGGCTACGGCCAGCCCATTCCGGACGGCAAGGTCATTATCCACAACGTTGAGAGTATCGAAGACATCAACAAAGATTTCTCCGTCGATGTGGGCCTTCCCGGCGATGCTAAGCTGACTCTGCAAGCCATGATCGAAGAGGTCAAGGCCCAAGCCGGCGAGAACGGCCGCAAGGGTAAGACCGAAGTGGCCGCCGAGGTCAAGGGAGTCAGGGACGGTTGGATCGCCGAGTGGACCGCGCTGTTGAATTCGGACGATGTTCCGATCAACACCTACCGGGTGATTGGCGAGATAGAGCGTAACCTGGACAAGGAGAACAGCATCGTCACCCACGACGCCGGCGCGCCCCGCGACACGATGATGCCCTTCTATCCAGGCACCACTCCCCACAGCTACATCGGCTGGGGCAAGACCACCCACCTGGGCTACGGAATACCCCTGATGATCGGCGCCAAGCTGGCCCGGCCGGATAAGTTCTGCCTGAACTTCATGGGAGACGGCGCATTCGGGATGTCCGGACTGGACATCGAAACCTCGGTCAGGGCCGGAGCGCCCATCACAACCGTAGTGTTGAACAACGGCGGCATGGCTACCTACCCCGGCGGGTACCCGACGGCCAAGGAGTTGTACGGCACCACCCACATGGTTGGTGATTACGCCAAGATTGCCGAAGGCATGGGCGCGGTGGGCATCGTCGTGACTCAGCCATCCGAGATCGGCCCGGCACTGAAACGGGCGCAGCAACTCAACGCGGAAGGCAAGACGGTCCTCCTGGACATCCACTCCAACCTGGAGGCTCGCCGGTCAAATTTCAGCTAGGAAGAAAGCTCAGCTTTACGATTGTGTAGGGGCACGGCTAGCCGTGCCCCTACGTTTGTCTCCGGAATGATTCGGTCCCCATTGTGTCCAGCCGGAAAGCGAAATGTATTCGAAGCTCGACCGGAACACTCGGATTAGGCGGTAACCAAACTGGCGTAGTGGTTCCCTTTGGAGATGGGAGCCAGGCCGGTCATGATTTCCTCCCAGTGATCTCCTCCGTCATCGCTGCACCACACCTCACCGGTGGCAGTGGCGGCGAAGATCGAGAAGGAATCTCCTCCCCAGTCCTCCAGGCACATAGCTTCCACGGAACCCTTCATCCGGTCCGGAAGGCCGTTGCCCAACGTCTCCCAGGTCTTCCCGGCGTCGTTGCTCCGGGAGATGCGGGTGCCGGCGAAGTGAGACTCCCGCCAGGACCCCGGCCCGTGGTGAGCGGCCGCCACCAGGACGACTTCGGGCTTACGTGGGTGCAAAAGCAGGAAGTCGGGATACCCGCCTAGATCGTGGGCGGTGGTGGTCAGGTGCTCCCATGTTTCGCATCCATCGGAGGTGACATAGATGCCATCCCCGCCGGTGATGTATATCCTGTTGGGGTCCGCCGGGTTGATGACGGTCCGGTGGACATCGGTGTCCATGCCGTGGATCCTCGTGAAGGTTTGCCCGGCGTCGGTGCTCTTTTGCAGACCGCCAACTTCTATGCCGATAAACATCGTGTTGGTGTCTTCCGGATGGAAGTTGATATGCTTGGTGTGAGCGACGTGGGGCGGGCCCGGGAAGGTCCAGTCCGACGTGTCCACCGACCTCAGCGCTGTTAGCTCGGTCCAATGGCGGCCCAAGTCGTCGCTGTAAAACAGGTGGGCCGGCTGGGTCCCGGCGAATATTCGAGTTTTCCCGTTTACCTTGGCCGCCGCCAGACTATAGATGTCATGCTGGGTGATGCCGTCGTCCCGGCGCTCCCAAGTCTCCCCGTTGTCTTCACTGACGTAGATCGTGTCCTCGGTGACACCGGCGATTATCGCGCCGCTGTCCGGTTCGATTATAACGGCGTGAATGTGTTTGTCGGCCAATGCCCGGCGGGCAATACTCCAACCAGAACCGCCGCCGTTCCGCTTCAGGAATACGATCCCTTCTTTAGTTCCGACCAACACCTCCTCCGAGCGTGTAGCCGTGGAAAAAATAGTGTCTCCGCCATGAGATAGGGTTAAAGCCATGATATCCTCCCATTCATCGACTCATCGACGATTCGTTGTCCGTTACACTTGGTTAGCTGGAAAATAGCATAATGGGACAGGCGATTCGAGTCAATCCTTGTGTGTCCGCTTATTCAACCTGTGGACAAAGCATCAAGCCTAACGATAGTATTTCTCTAGCCTAGCCGTCTGATACGCTCGCGGCCGATATCCCCCGAGGTGACATTGCGATGGGTCTTTCCCCGCTAAGTCAGGATCCCAAAGATATCAACAGCTCAATAGGGCAACAGCCGCTGACCGGGGTCCGCGTATTGGACTTGTCCGGCCCCATGGGCGTTTATTGCGGCAAGCTGATGGCCGATATGGGCGCCGACGTCATCAAGATCGAGCCGCCTGGCGGAGACCCCATGCGCGAAATTGGGCCCTTTGCTCCGGATGGCGTTCATCCTGAAAGCAGTCTCCACTGGCTTCACTTCAACACCAACAAACGCAGCATCACGTTGGACATCGCCGATCCACAAGGGGCCGGGCTGTTGTCAAGGATCTCCCGCCAAGCCGGCGTTGTGTTGGAAACCTTCCCGCCGGGCTACCTGGACACCTTGGGGTTGAGCTACAGCCACTTGTCACAAGGCAACCCGGGCCTGATTTACGCCTCGCTGACACCCTTCGGGCAAACCGGTCCTTACAAGAATTTCAAGGCCACCGACTTGACCGGTTTCGCCATGGGCGGATACATGTACGTTACCGGACGGCCTGATACACCGCCCACTCGCCTCTGGGGGTCCCAGGCATATCACACAACGTCCAATCGCGCCTTCATAGCGATACTGCTGGCCCTGTATCACCGCATGACCACCGGTGAGGGTCAATACATCGACGTGTCGATGCAGGAGGCGGTGGCTGCCACGACCGAGCATGTCAACACGGTCTACAACTACACGGGGGAACCGGCGGTGCGCTGCGGGTTCCGTCACGGCGGCCAGTTCGTGGCTACTTGGCGGTGCAAAGACGGGTTCGTAAGCATCACCACCAACACGCAGCAGGCCTGGGACGACCTGCGAGACTGGATGGCCCGAGAGGGAATGGCCGGCGATCTGTCATCGGAAAAATTCAACGACCGGTTCATACTTCGAGGAGAGTTGTCTGAGCACATCGAGGGACTGATTCAGGCTTGGGCTTTGACCCACACCCGCCAGGAGATAACCGAGTGGGGCCAAAGCCGCCACCATCCTTGGGGCCCGGCAGTTCGTCCCGACGAGATTCTTGACAACGAACAGCTTTGGGAAAGGGGATATTTCATCGAAAGCGAAGCCCTCCATCCGGGGGAGAATATGGTCTATCCCGGCGCGCCTTACAACCTGTCCCAATCCCCTTGGCAGCTACGTCATCCGGCGCCCCAGGTTGGCCAGCACAACCAGGAGATATACTGCGGCGATCTGGGCTTACCGGTGGAAGAATTGGACGCCCTTTCCTCTCAAGGAGTTATTTAGGCCGTGAGCGCCGCCGAAAAACCGTCGAACTCGGGCTTTGCGCTTCAGGGTATCCGGGTGTTGGACTTCACCTGGATCCACGCGGGTCCCTCAGCCACGCGTATCTTGGCCGACCAAGGCGCCGAGGTTATCAAAGTAGAGTCCAATAACGCCCTAGCCGTCGTCGGTGGGCCCAGTTCGGCCACCGCCCGGGGGCTGGGACAGCGCCATAACTGGAATGCAGGCAAGCGGTCCATCTCCCTGGACATGAAAACTCCCCAGGGCGTTGCCATCGCCAAGCGGTTGGTAGCCGTTTCCGATGTCGTGGCGGAAAACTTCAGCGGCCGGGTGATGACGGGCTGGGGGATGGATTACGAGAGCATCCGCCGGGTAAAACCTGATCTGGTGATGCTCAGCATGTCGGGCTTTGGGCGCACCGGACCCTGGAAGGACCGGGTTAGCTACGGGCAAACTCTTCAGGCTTGGTCGGGATTCACCGAACTAACCGGATTCCCCAACACCGACCCCTGCGGCCCGGCCAGCGCTTACAGCGACGCCGTTGGCGGGATGGCCGGAGCCCAAGCAGTTTTACTGGCATTGATACACCGGGCGCGTACCGGACAAGGACAGTGGATAGACCTTTCCCAATTTGAGGTATTGTCGTCCCTGCTGGATACCTTGGTCCTAGACCTGAGCGCCAACGGAGCGGATTCCCATAACCAGAGAACCGGCAATCACCCGCCTCATGCCTCCGTCGCTCCCCACGGGGCCTACCGGTGCCAGGGCGACGACCGCTGGGTGGCCATATCGGTTCTAACCGAAAACGAGTGGGAGTCCTTGACTGGCGCCATGGGACATCCACCTTGGGCTCAGGATGAACGGTTCGCCACCGCCTCCGGGCGCTCTCATCACTCAGAGGAGTTGGACGCGCTGCTGGAGACGTGGACGATGGAGCATTCCGCTGAGGGGGTGATGCACCTGCTCCAAGACGCCGGTATACCGGCTGGCGTGGTCCAGACCGGAGCTGACCTGGCGGAAAATGACCCTCACTTGAAGGAAAGAGGGTTCTTCCGCCAAATTTTGGACGGCCAGGGCATCAGCCGCACCATCGAAGGAGCACCTTACAAATTGTCGAGAACCCCGGGCGGCCCCAGCCGCGGCGCGCCGGAGTTCGGGGCGGACCAGACGTATGTGCTGCGGGAAATTCTGGGGATGTCCGATGAAGAACTGGCCGACTGCGCCATCGCCGGCGTTTTCGAGTGAGGCCTAATTAGCTAGGCAGACAGCAACGGGGCGAAGATTAATCTTCGCCCCGTTGTTATTGTATGCGGTCGTATTTGACGCCCTTGGACGTAGGCCTGCGTTAAACCTGGGCCGGTACTTTGCGCACTCCGGCGACCGCATGGACTTGGTCCATCAAAGCGCTGAAATTTGCGAAGGTCAAGGATTGAGGGCCGTCGCACTTGGCAATGTCCGGATTAGGGTGCACCTCGATAAGCAGTCCGTGGGCGCCTGCCGCAACGGCGGCCAGTGCAACCGGCGTAACCAAGTACCATTTCCCAGTGCTATGGCTGGGGTCGGCGATGATTGGCAGGTGACTTAACCTCTGGATTACCGGAATGGCGGCCACGTCCATCGTGAACCTGGTGAATTGCTCGAAGCCACGCACTCCCCTCTCGCAGAGCATGACCTGCTCATTTCCGCCGGCCATGACGTACTCCGCCGCCAGCAACCACTCCTCGTAAGATGCCGCCAGGCCCCGCTTGACCATTACCGGTTTCTTTATCTCACCGACCGCGTCCAGAAGATTGTAGTTTTGCATGTTCCGTGCGCCGATCTGGAGGATGTCGGCGTATTGAGCGACCGTGTCTACATCTTCGACCGCCATTACTTCGGTGATGATGGGCAAGCCTGTCTCCTGTTTGGCCGTCTTCAAGAGTTCCAAGCCTTCGATACCCATTCCTCGGAAGCTGTATGGAGAAGAGCGCGGCTTGAAGGCCCCACCTCGAAGGATCTGGGCGCCCGCGGCCTTGACCGCTTTGGCCGTGGATACCATTTGCTCCTCGTCTTCAACGGAGCAAGGCCCAGCCATGATTACGGGTTCCGGCCCGCCGATGACTACGCCGTTCACGACGACCCTGGAGTTGTCCGGATGGAACTCCCGGCTGGCCAGCTTGTAGGGCTTGGAGATGGGAACAACCTCGATCACCCCAGGCAGAAGCTCTAATTGGTCTTTTAGATCCGGGGGAATTGAACCCAGCACGCCCACCACGATGCGCTCTACACCGTCGAATACTTGGGGTCTAAGACCAGGATGACTCTCGATCCGCCGCTTGACCTCTTCCAGCTCCGCCGGCGCAGCTTCTTTTGCCATTACTACTATCATGTCTACATTCAACCTCGGTTCAAGAATCGTACCAGATGGTCCCGCCGATCCCTCTTGGGCAAGGGAACAGAATTTAATGAGTTTAGAAATATGTCATGCAATTCTTACGGCCGGGAGGCCGTAATACATGGCGACTGCCAACCGGAACCGGCGGATCAACATCAGATAGACTCCACACCTTGGAGGCGCAATGCGTCGGTACCCCTGAGATACAGGTTCACCAACTCCTGGGGCTCTTTGTCGGTATTCAGAAGTATCAGAATCCGAATGCACTTGGTCAAGCTCCCTGGGACTGCTATCTCCGTTCCTCCCATCAAAGCTGTGTCGTTCCACCCAGCTTGGCGGGCCGCCGCCGCTGGGAACACCGCGTTCAGATCTGGGGTCATGGTAAAGTATACTGCCGCGACTTCCCTTTCAATGATGCCGTTGGCTTCAATCAATCCGTCCAGCAACTCTCGCGTCGCTGAATAGATGCCCTCCGCCGTATTTTCCTCGGCGATGGTCGCACCCCGAATGCCCCGGCACATGGTCATGTGATCTTTTCGCTCTTAGAGGCTACTTCCTGGCCGGCTAACCGGGCCACCAACTCGCTGGCTCGGTCAACCAGTTCCTCGCGTGGCGATTCTAGCATTACCCGAACCAGCGCGCTACCCACCACTGCCGCTTCCGCGTCCCGGCAAACCGTCTCAACGTGCTCTCGCTGGGAGATGCCGAACCCAACGGCCAGCGGCAACGAGGTGTGAGGCCGCACCCGTTCCAGGAGTTCGATGCCACGGACGGAAACCTCGTCCCTGGTCCCGGTGACACCGGTCAGGCTGATACAGTAGATGAACCCGCCGGCGTCGACACAGGACTCCCGGATCGATTCATCGGTGCTGGTGGGAGCCAGCAACGGTATCATGTGGATGTCATGGGCCGCGCACTGTGCCGCCAGTGGCGCTGCCTCGGAGTGGGGCAGATCCACCGCGATCAGCCCATCCACTCCAGACTCTTCGGCTCTCTCCGCAAACTTCTGCAAGCCAAAACTATAGATCGGGTTGTAGTAGCCCATCAACACCAGAGGAGTGTCCGGGATCTGCTCCCGAAGCTCTTCAACCATGTCCATGCAATCGGCCAGGGTGATCTTTTGTTGTAGAGCCAGAAAGCTGGACTGCTGGATAACCGGCCCTTCGGCTAATGGATCGCTGAAGGGAACTCCAAGCTCGATGGCGTCGGCCCCGGCAGCCACCAGCGCCGGCACCAGTTCCAAGGTGGCCTGCTTATCCGGAAACCCGGCGGTCAAGAAAACTATCAGCCCGGTTCGTCCCTGCCGCTTGATGGTGGCAAACGATTCTTTTATTCGGTCTTTGCCCATTTCAGGTTTTTTTGAGTCTATCCTTGATGGATGTAAATCGTAGCCAAACACCCGGATTTCGGTCGGCATTTCGACCAATTTATATCACATCCGTGCGGTTGTCTAGCCCCCGATGATGACCGCGGACACAGCCAGGGCATTCTGCCCCGCATGGGCGGCGATTCCAGGCCAAAGCGAGCCTGTGCGATGATACAGCCAGGCCAACAGGACACCGGTGATGAATATCGGCGCCAACACCCCAAGGGAAAGATGAAAAGCGCTAAACACCAACGCGCTGACGACGATGGCTCGTGGTATACCCAACCGTGGCGCCAATCCGGCGAAAACAAAACCCCGGAAGAAAATCTCCTCAGTAACCGGCGTCCACACGGCCAGTGCCTCATAGGTAGCCAAGGCCGCCACCCCAGGGAAAACTATCCCATCTGGTATCTCCGGAGGTCCCAGCAATTCAGGCCATCTCAGTAGATCCACCAAGTTAGCGTAGCCCCAAGTAAACAATAAACTGCCAGCCAGCGCCAACACTGCCAACAACGAGGTCAAACGCACGGAAGTGGTGGGAGCGGACAGGCCCAGGGATGCCACGGACAAGCCCCTTGGGCGAAGACCCAACCGCCACACTACGATGAGGATAGCGAGCCCCATGAGATGGCTGCTTTCCCATGCGCCGATGGCCTGCTCAAACCGCCCGACAAACTTTCCCATGAGAATCGCGATGCCTGTCACCGGGAACACGCAGAACAGGATCAACAGGATGCCAACCGCAACTTCTCGTCCCCGCCAAGTGACCGTTCCGGGCACCGATTCGATCTGTTCGACGACGTCCGTCTCCGGTCCGGCCAAGGGCTTACCGCAGCTATAGCAGAAAGTGTCGCCATCCCTTCCCACAAAGCCGCAGACATTGCAATTCAACAGCGATTCTCCGAAATGTTTCGATCAATCTTTGGAGGTCAAAAGCGAGGCCACCCCGCCTTTCATCTGATTGAGTATATCAATACGGGCCTATCCCCTGACCGCCTAAAGCTTGTGTTATTTGAATTCCCTACACTAACGCTTAAGATGATTCGGCCCAGCACTGCGATTATTGATGCCCACCTTGCAGGTCCTCCTCCAGCGGCAGTCACGATTGCCAGATGGCCTTCCGGAGAGGATAATATCCACCAATCCAGACTTGGGAGAATCTACGAAATGGCAACGGAACCAACCTTTAACCGCCAGGCTTTTCTACATCTGGCCCAAGAAGCCGGCCTGGACGTCCAAAGCCCCCACATGGACGAGCTCTTCAGCTACACACAGGTCGTTCTAGATAGCTTAAAGTCCCTCCACGCTTACAGTGTGGACGGATTTGAACCGGACATGGCCTTCTTGCCACCCCGGGATTAAAAACGCCGGTCACATACCTAGGTTTAGCCGTGCCGCTCTCCCATCGGCGCAAGATGGAAGAGAATTCCCCCAACTTTCCTTGTTAAGCGCCACCTTTATCACTCATAGTAAAGGACGAAACGATGGACGCCTTAGAGATCTGTTATGCCAGCGCCGGGGAACTCGCTCCCCTGGTCAAGAACAAGGAGGTATCTCCGGTTGAGATAATCGACGCTCATTTGGCCCGCATCGAGGCGACCGAGCCGGTCCTTAACTCATTCATTACCCTCCTGGCCGACCAGTCTCGAGCGGCCGCCCGGCAGGCTGAGGCAGACATTCAGAAAGGCAACTACCGGGGTCCGTTACACGGAATTCCAGTGGCCCTAAAAGACCTTTACAACACCGGCGGGGTCCGCACCACTTCCGGATCGCGCGTGTTCGATAACTTTATTCCCGAAGAAGATTGCACCGTTGCGGCCAGGTTCCGGGACGCGGGGGCCATCCTGCTGGGTAAGCTGAACATGCACCAGTTCGCTTACGGCCCCACCGGGGAGAACCCGGACTACGGTCACATGCACAACCCCTGGGACCCGGAAAAGGTAACCGGCGGCTCCAGCGGCGGCTCCGGCTCGGCCACGGCGGCCGGCCAGTGCACCATCACTACCGGTAGCGACACCGGAGGTTCAATCAGGATACCCGCCGCGCTCTGTGGCATCGTCGGACTGAAACCCACCTACGGATTGGTCAGCCGCTACGGACTTACACCCCTTTCCTGGAGCCTTGACCACCCCGGACCCATGGTCCGCACGGTGGAGGACGCAGCCCTCTCCATGAACGTCATCGCCGGGTATGACCCTAAAGATGTCGCTTCAGCCCGGGTGGACATACCTGATTACACTTCGGCCCTGACCAATGACGTGCGGGGCCTGCGCATCGGGATTCCCAAGGAGTACTTCGACGCGCCCCTCGACCCGGAAGTCTCCCAGTCCGTCCGCGACGCCCTCGACCTTCTGGAATCCATGGGCGCGGTGGTCACCGTGGTGGATCTGCCGATGTACAAGGACACTCAGGCCATCTCCACGGCTATTCTCATGGCCGAGGCGTCCGCCTACCACCAGGACTTACTGGGCCGTGATGGCGACAAGCTGTACCCGCCGGTCCGTCTGCGCCTGGAAGCCGGTCTGTTTATCACCGCCGCCGACTACCTCCGGGCCCAGCAAGGACGGACGATATTCAACCAGCAAGCGCGTCGGCTATTAGACGACGTGGACCTGCTGGCCGGTCCCACCGAGCCGGTGACGGCGCCCCTACTGCTGGCCGAAAGAGTACAGGTGGGGGAGCA
>Ga0209445_1001586_pt1 | contig 12153 bp, 9 predicted proteins | sample MarorgKNORR_S2LV_4_FD_188223 | JGI IMG/M metagenome (GOLD analysis project Ga0209445, IMG submission 188223) | Marine microbial communities from the Southern Atlantic Ocean, analyzing organic carbon cycling - NADW_A/KNORR_S2/LV (SPAdes) (version 2) | ecosystem: Environmental > Aquatic > Marine >...
TTGTTGTCGGAGTCAACCCCAGCACAAAAAACAAATCACTTGAGCAAAACAAGGAACTAGGCGCAATGTTTTCAGACAGCACTTTTATAAATTTACCTCCCTTGAGGGAATGTTTGCAAGACATACCAGAACTTCTTAAAAGTGTTATTGATTATTTCGCTATAACCGAGGGACTGGCGCCAAGAAGGTTTAGTTTGGCGGCACAAAATATACTCACAAAATATGCGTGGCCAGGAAATTTAAAACAGCTTAAGAACATGGTGCATGCAACTTTATTGAGGCCTGGGAAGGAAATTGTAAATATTGAGGAAATTGAGGAAACACTTACGCTGCAAGGGCCAAGTGGAGATTTGTTGGTCCAGAAAGATATTTTGTCTATGACTATGGTGGAAGCAAAAGAACAATTTGAAAAAGCATTTTTATCTAGGCAGCTTGAGCTTGTTGGTGGAAAAGTTACTGAGCTTGCCAGGCGCGTTAATATGGAACGAACGAATTTATATAGAAAGCTCAGCTCCCTCAATATAGATTACAAGAAAAAACAGTAACTATTCTTGGCAAAGAAATTTTTTACATTTTTTTAGGAGCAGATACTCCTAATATCGATAACCCATCATTGATCACAAATGAAGTAGCAGTAATTAAAGCAAGGCGAGCATTTCTGAGCTCTAGATTATCCACTATAAACCGATGCGCGTTGTAATAGGAATGAACATGTTGAGCAAGTTCGACCAAATAATTTGCCAAAGAATGGACCGATTTCTTTTTTGCTGATTGTTTAATAACACTGGGATAGTCTGACAGTTTTGTGATGATTTCAGTTTCGTGTTGCGTAGACAGCTTTACCAGATTGTCAATACCAGATTGCTTATCAAATGTGAGGCCATTATTTTTTAATTCTTCAAGCACTCTATGAATGCGTGCGTGAGCGTATTGAATATAGTAAACCGGGTTTTCGTTATTTTTTGATTTTGCCAGGTCAAGATTGAAGTCTAAATGTTGATCGTGAGATCTAGAAACGTAGAAAAACCTTGCGGCATCTTTGCCAACTTCCTCACAAAGTTCACTCAATGTAATAAACTCACCAGAACGAGTAGACATCTGTACTTTTTTGTTTTCCTTAAACAGAGAAACAAACTGTACCAAGCTAATTTCCAAGCTCTCTTGAGGCTCATTCATTGCCGCAAGACCAGCTCCAAGTCTGGCAAGATAACCGTGATGATCAGAGCCTAAAACATCCAACAACAAATCAAACCCACGAAACCTCTTATCAAAATGGTAGGCAATATCAGAGGCAAAATAAGTGGACCTGCCATCTTCCCTGATAACAACCCGATCTTTATCATCACCGAAATTCGTGGTTTTGAGCCACAAAGCACCACCTTTTTTATAGGTGAGATTGTTGTCATTTAGCTGCTGTATGGATTTTTGGACCAAGCCTTTCTTGATCATTTCTCTTTCTGAAAACCAGTTGTTGTAGACTACGCCAAACTGTTCGAGGTCTTTCTTTATACTTGTAACCATTAGACTGGAAACAGAATCAGTTAAGCGGTCAAAATTTTCTATGCCTAATTGATGTTGGAAATCAGCAATAAGTTTGTCAATTTCTTCATCCGCTGAACAGGAAGGATATGAGTCTCTCAACCCCCCCTGTTCCAGTAGATTGTCAATATTTACCTCTGTGGAGTTTTGAATTTCTTTTGCAATTTGCTCAAGGTAAGAGCCTTGATAGGAGATCCTTGGTAATGTCAAAGAAGCACCTTTTAGGTTTAATATTTTGATTAAAACACTTAGAGCTAAAATGTTCATTTGTCTACCGGAATCGTTAACGTAATATTCTGTATAGACTTGATGTCCTGCTTTTCGGAGAAGTTTCGCCAACGAGTCCCCATATGCTGCTTGCCTGCCATGACCTACATGCAGTGGTCCAGTAGGATTTGAAGAAACAAATTCCAAAATAATATTTTTGGGTTCTTGCGTTGTTTGGGAGCCGTATTTGGCACCCTGTTGCAGTACTTGTTTGACAACCTCAGCTTTCATATCTTCGCTGAGAAAGAAATTTATAAATCCAGGTGGAACCGCCTCAACTTTTTCAAGGCCTTCTTGATTTTTGATGTTGTCAGTAATTTGATGAGCAAGGTCTAGTGCATTCAGTCCTAGTTTTTTTGAAAGACGCAGAGCAATATTGCAAGAAAATTGGCCATAGTCTGGGTTTTTAGTTCTGCTGATTTCAATTTGGATATCAGACAATTCATCAGGTGTAACTAATTTTGCAGCTTCTATGGACTGGCATATCAGTTTTTGAATTTCTTTTTTCACAATATTATGACACTCAATTTTTTTATTTTACCTGAGTCTGATTTTTTTATGATAGATCAATTGGGTCCACATCAAGTGACCATTTGACCTTGCTGGTCTTTTTTGTGTTTTTAATCGTCCAACAGAGTTTATCCAGAACTCGATGTAATTCCTTCCTGTTTGTGTTTAATAGCAGTAACTGGCCTCTAAATTTTCCAGCTTTTTTTTCAATTGGTGATGGGACTGGACCAAGAAGCATCGTATTGCCTAAGTTGATAGCATCACCTTTTTTTCTGACAGTGTTCAAAAAGTCGAATACAGAGTTTTTTTGTGTTGACTGTGCGTGAAGTAATGCCAAATGGGAGTAAGGAGGCCATTGAGGGACTTTTCTATCCAAAACAGCTTCTGAAAAAAACGCATTGTAGCCCTGAGATATAATTTTATTTAGCAAAGGGTTTTTTGGGTTGTATGTTTGCAGAAACACTTCACCGACTGTTTTCCGTCGGCCAGCCCTTCCTGAGACCTGAACGAATGTTTGTGCAAACCTTTCGCTGCTCCTGAAATCACTGCCAAACATGCCTTGATCTGCATTGACTATTGCAACCATAGATAAGTTAGGAAAATCATGACCTTTGGTTAACATTTGTGTACCTAATAAAATTTGTCCCGTTCCTGATTTAGCTTGGTCAAGTAAGCGAGTTCTTTGTTTTTTAGAATTAACGGTATCCCTGTCCATCCTTACAATTGAGGTTCTGGGAAACTCGTTCTTTAATGCAAGCTCAATCTGTTCTGTGCCTTCCCCCAAAGGACTTGATGGTGAACCACACTCAGTACAAATTTTTTCCCATGGCTTGTTATGGTTGCAGTGGTGGCACACTAACCGGTTATTCCTTTTGTGTAGAACCATGCTTGTGTCGCAACGTGGGCATTCTTCAATATACCCACAGCCTGAACAAACTGTAGCGGGAGAAAACCCCCTTCGGTTCAGATAGAGTAAGACTTGGTTGTCGTTCTCTATGTGTTTTTTTATGGCTTTTAACAGAAACTTAGTCAGCCCTTGTTCTTGAGAATGGACCCGTAAATCTATGATGTTTGTTTGTGGAAGTGGGGTAGCAAAAACTCGTTGTTTGAGGGTAATTTTTTTATACTTGCCTTTTTTGGCATTCATTAAAGATTCAAACGAAGGGGTAGCAGACCCAAGGAGTATGGGAATTTTGTTTTGTTTTGCTCTGATTATCGCAACGTTTCTGCCCGAATAGCACAATCCACTTTGTTGTTTGAAAGATGGATCATGCTCTTCGTCCACTATGATCATACCCAAATTTTTAAATGGGGTAAAAACAGCAGATCTTGTGCCAATGACAACACACACATCACCTTGTTTTGCTTTCAGCCAGATTTCCGCTCTTTGCTTGTTAGTGTTGCCAGAATGTACCACGCTTACTGTATTGCCAAATCTTTTTTGAAAGCGCTCAAAAATTTGAGGGGTTAGACCAATTTCTGGGACCAGAAGCAACGCCTGTTGATTTTTTTTGAGGTTGCGGTCAATCGATTGCAAGTAAAGCTCTGTTTTGCCACTCCCTGTAACACCATCTAGGAGAACAATCTGGCGTTGGTTAAAAAAAGACAATAATTTCTTAAACCCTTGCTCTTGCTCTTCCGTGAGCTTTTTGTGTGATTCACACTGAAAAGACTCTGTTGGCATTGCATCTATTTTTGGAGTTTTTTCTTGACGCAAATACAAAGGTACAGCCGTTGCATAAACTTCCCCAATTGGGTAGTGATAGTAATTTGCAACCCAGGAAATTAGATCAAGAAGTTCGTTGTTGACCAAGGGTTCATCGTCGATGATTTTTAGTGCTGGCTTAAGTTTGCTTGCAGGCACTTTAGTTTGTGACCCAATGCCATGAATGAATCCTATTTTTTCTTGCTTCCCAAACGGCACCCTAATCCGTTGGCCTTGTTTGGGTTGGATCGAGTTGTTTGAGGGAATCTTATAATCAAACAGATTATCAATAGGAACGTTAAGAGCTACTTTGAGTATCAAATTTTTCAATAGTCTAGTTGTTGAATACACTCACTGACAAGATTGAGACCTTGAGAAAGATAATCACTTGGCGAACCTATACCAAAACGTAAATACTTATCCATGCCATAGCAGTCACCAGGCACAATTAAAACACTCTGTTCCGTTCTCAATTTGTGGGCAAGTTCAGTACTGTTGATGTCCATTTGATAACCAACAAATGCCATTCCCCCAGCTTGTGGAGGGGCAAAACTAAAAAGACCCGGGTGTGAATTCAACCAATCTTGAAACAACTGTAAATTCGAAGACAACATTTTAGTTGATCTTGACAGGATTTGTTTACGAGTCTCTGGCTGCATTATTTTCTTTGCAATTGCTTGAGACAAGACTGAAGCACAAATGGATGAATAGTCTTTATGAGCCCACATCTCTGTAATCAAAGCCTGATCAGCTACCAACCATCCTATCCTAAGGCCAGGATGGGCAAAGGACTTTGATAACCCACAGGTGACGATTGTCTTTTCATAAAATTCATTAAAACTCTTTGTTTCGTTCCCATCCAGCTCTGAGCCACGATAGACTTCATCCGAATGGACATACACATCAAATTGCCGGGCTAGATCAGCCAGTTCCTTCATTTCTTCAGCTGACATAACAGCTCCTGTGGGATTGCTGGGATTGCAGATTGAGATGAGTTTTGTTCGGTTTGTAAGCAGTGACCGAAGTTCGTTCATATCCAGATGCCAACCGCTTTGTTCTTGCAGGTAAATGTATTTAATATCGGCACCAATTATTTTAGCCAAACCAGGTACTTGCATGTAATTTGGGAGCATCAAAATTACTTCATCACCCGGATTCACCAGAGACCATGCCATTATAAAATTTGCTTCTGCTGAACCGTTGGTAACCAGTATATTAGAAGCATTTTTCTCTCGATACCAAACTGATATGTTATGTCGAAGTGTCGGATCTCCCTGAGAGTACCCATAACCAATTTCCATATTCAAGAAATGTCGCATTTCTTCCTCATTGAGTAAGTCATTAATGGTTAAAGGATGAACACCACTATCACTTAAATTGAAGTCAACCTCATTTTCATATAGAGACTGAAATCGCTCCATTTCAAATTCAAAAAACATGATTGGCAGAATAGCATAATCTCTCAATAGTTTTTTGTATCTTGACATATTTATCAGCCCAAGATATTGTCCCACAACAAATATCGGATAGGCTTCTGAAAGCACAAAAATGAATATATTCTTCCCTAAAGAACAAGACGATGAAATTAGAACAGCCATTGTCCCACCAGTGGTAGAAAAATATATTGAATTGGGCGCCGAAGTATTAATAGAGTCTGGTGCCGGCAAATCAATTGGAGTCAACGATAAAGACTACACGGATGCTGGAGGTATTGTTACCAAGGATCGTTCTGACGCATTGTCCAATGCAGACATAATTTGCCGATTAAACGCCCCCCCTATAGAAGAAATATCACCACTAAAGAAAGGCTGTATTCACATTAGTTTTTTAGATCCATTCAAAGAGAAAAAATTGGTTGATGCTTTCATAAAAGCATCTGTTACTGCCATTAGCATGGAATTGGTCCCTCGCATTACCCGGGCACAGAAAATGGATGCATTAAGCTCTCAGGCTAGCTTGGGCGGCTACAGTGCTGTTATCGAAGCAGCTAGACGACTTGCTAAAGTTTTTCCAATGATGATGACTCCAGCAGGAACAATTTCTCCTTCCAAAGTTTTTATCGTTGGAGTTGGCGTGGCGGGATTGCAGGCAATTGCAACAGCAAAAAGGCTTGGCGCCAGAGTAGAAGCATTCGACACTCGCCCAGTTGTTGAAGAGCAAGTCCTCTCATTGGGCGCTAAGTTTATTAAAATTGATATTGGTGAAGCAAAACAAACGCAACAAGGTTACGCAAAAGAATTAACCACAGAGCAACTTGAATTACAGAGACAGGGCATGATTAAAGCTTGCAGTAATTCGGATGTAATTATTACCACAGCACAGGTGTTTGGACGTCCAGCTCCCCTTATAATTACCCAAGACATGATAGCTGTAATGAAACCCGGGAGCGTCATTATAGATATGGCTGTAAGCACCGGGGGCAATGTTGAGGGTTCTGTATCCGGGGAAACCGTAATCTCAAATGGTGTACAAATAGTAGGAATGAATAATTTACCGGCCCAAGTTGCTGAAAACGCTAGTCAGGTTTATGCCAACAATATTTACAACATGATTGATGAATGCTGGGATCAGGAAAATACGGTCGTCAACATTGATTTAACGGATGAAATTTTATCAGGCTGCATAGTTACCTATGCTGGTGAATTGGTAAATACATTTGTCAAAAAAGGAGATTAAAGAGATGGATGCTGTGCTTATTTTACTGTTGTTTGTGTTGGTGCTTTCTATTTTCTTAGGGGTTGAATTAATTTCTAAAGTTCCATCAATTTTACACACTCCTTTAATGTCAGGTGCCAATGCAATTTCTGGTATCACAATCGTTGGGGCAATTCTTACTTCAAGAGCTGAAAATATTGAATCTGAATTATCCTTTGCACTTGGTATGGTCGCTGTTTTTTTCGCAACAGTTAATGTCGTTGGGGGGTATTTGGTTACCAATCGTATGCTCGGTATGTTCAAGAAGAAGTAAATGGAAATCTTAAACACAATCTTTTCTGAAGCCACCAACAAAGCATTGGTCAATGTTGTTTATATCTTAGCTTCTGTGTTATTTATTTTTGGGCTAAAAATGCTTGGTTCCCCAGAAACAGCAAGAAAAGGGAATCTTGTTTCAGCTATGGGAATGCTTATTGCGGTGGTGGTAACCTTGCTTGACCAAAGCATTATTGACTACAAGTGGATTTTTGTTGGGTTAGTTTTGGGATCTTTGGTCGGGGTGATTACTGCCACGAAAGTCAAAATGACAGCAATGCCAGAAATGGTTGCTATATTCAATGGATTTGGTGGAATTGCTAGTTTGCTCGTTGGATCTTCTGAATATCTTTTGTCTGCCCAACACAACACAGGAATACTAGTACCAATATTTCTAACGGTGGTTATCGGAGGGTTGACTTTTACAGGCAGCTTAATTGCTTATGGCAAGTTGTCGGGAACCATCACCGGCAACCCGGTTATCTATAAAGGGCAACAATGGATCAACGGAATTTTAATGGCCGCTTTATTATTTCTGGGAATTGAAATGATTGTGCTCCAAGGCTTACTCATAACCGTGGATTGGCAGATACTGGTTGCCGCTGTGGCATTGTCCTTTTTGTTGGGGGTTTTGATTGTTATTCCTATTGGTGGTGCCGATATGCCTGTGGTTATAGCCCTTCTCAACAGTTACTCAGGTTTGGCAGCGTGCGCGGCTGGTTTTGTTATTCTCAACAACGTCCTTATTGTTGCAGGCGCTTTGGTAGGTGCTAGCGGGTTAATTCTAACTAATATTATGTGTAAAGCGATGAATCGATCTTTGGCGAACGTCTTATTTAGTGGTTTTGGATCAGTCATCAGCGTTGGTAGTTCATCTACTGAGCAAGGTGAGGTAAGACCAATTAATGTTGCAGATGCTTATTTGATCCTCGAGGCAGCTTCTTCAGTTGTGATTGTCCCCGGTTATGGCATGGCGGTTGCACAAGCCCAACATTCTGTTAGAGAGCTTGGAGAACTTTTAGAGGAAAATGGCAGTGAAGTACAATACGCAATCCACCCAGTAGCTGGCAGGATGCCAGGACACATGAATGTACTTCTAGCTGAAGCCAATGTCTCTTATGATCAATTAATGGAACCTGATGATATTAATCCCACAATCGAAACAACAGATGTGTGTATTGTGATTGGCGCCAATGATGTTGTAAATCCAGCAGCCAGAGAGGACCCACAAAGCCCTATATATGGCATGCCCATTATCAATGTTGATAAAGCAAAAACAACATTTGTTTTAAAAAGATCAATGGCCCCAGGGTTTGCAGGCATAGAAAATCCTTTATTTTTTAAAACAAACACACGAATGCTCTTTGGTGATGCTAAAGATTCAATCACTTCCTTGGTTTCAGAATTTAAAACCTAGAACAGCGGCAAGGGTTAAAAAATCACAGCTTGTTGTGTGCACAAACCCAAAAAAATTCATCTGTAGCTAACAATAAAATTCTTAGCTTTGGGGAAATAATTAAATTTTTGGGTGATAAATATTCAGAGTTTCGTCATAATTCACAACATGAACGACTTTAACGAAGACAAGAGTTTGAACAAATGAGACATCTTGGTCAAGAGGCTTTAAGAATCGATACAACGGGTTTGCCATTGGAGTGGATTGATTACAAGGACGCTGCAAGTCTGTATGCAGTTGATCAAGTTGTTTACACACTTGGTGTTGAAATATATACGGTTTTTGGTGGAATCAACGCCATTACTGGGAAAAGAAGCCAAATTAACGTCAATTCAATCATTGCAACCAACGGTCGTTCGAAACGCTTCCAAGACAAATTAAACCAATACATCCCGCCGTTAAACAACCAAACATTATTCAAGCGTGACGCCCATCTTTGTTTGTATTGCGGTGGTCGTTTTAGCAGAAGATCGTTAACCAGGGATCACGTTAGACCCATGAGTCAAGGTGGTTCAGATGCTTGGAACAATGTCGTAACAGCATGCAAACGTTGCAATCACCACAAAGGCGGGAGAACCCCTGAGCAGGCTGGCATTCAACTTTTGGCCATCCCATTTGTGCCGAACTATGCTGAATATATTTATCTCAAAGGCCGCAATATACTTGCTGACCAAATGGATTTTTTATTTGGTTATATCCCTAAAACAAGTCCGATACACAGACGCAGACACTTAGAACAAAAGGCTTAAAAAACCACAACAATTTTGGCAAATTCCATACAAGAAATTGCTGCAGTTTCGAATCTCCCACTGATAGAACAAAATCCTATTCTTTCGCCATCATACGATCGAATTACTAAACAGAAGGTACAAGGCGCTGACGGGCATTATTTTCTAAAAACAGCTTCACTCAACGATTTACCCCTCTTGATAGCTGAAAAAATAGGTCTCGAAGCCCTCACTGTAGCAGGGGTTGTTAAAGTGCCTAAGGTTTTTTTTGCAGGGGAAACAGCAACGTGCTCTTTCCTTGTTTGTGAATATTTTGATTTTAAAAAAGACAATGTATTTTCTGGAGAAATTCTCGGCAAACAATTGGCCCTATTGCACCAGAATAGTAACGATTCATTTGGCTTAGGTGAGGACAATTGGATTGGGTTAAGCCCACAGAAGAATCATTGGAACAAAAACTGGATAAGTTTTTTTAAGGAAAAAAGATTGCTACCGCAATTTATGTGGGCTTTTGAACACGGTTACCGGTCAAGTCTAGAAGAAGGAGCGGAGCGCCTAATGGAATCCTTACCTCTTTTTTTTGACCAATACACACCTAAACCATCTTTACTGCACGGTGATTTGTGGTCTGGGAATTGGGGCACAATCAATAACACAACGCCTGTGGTTTTTGACCCGGCGATTTACTATGGTGACAGGGAAGCAGACCTTGCAATGACAAAATTATTTGGAGGCTTTCCTCAGGTTTTCTACGATGCCTATAATTACCAATGGGCACTAGATTATGGGTTCAAGGTCAGGCAAAATTTATACAACTTATATCATTTGCTGAATCATTTAAGCCTCTTTGGTGAGGCGTATTTGAGGCAGACAAAGGATGTACTCGAGCAACTGCTTTCAGAAATATAAGCGGGTAGCCAAATGAGCCAAAATAAAATCGAATCTATTTTAAATGAAACCAGGCGTTTTGAGCCGCCTGAGAGATTTGTATCCAATTCCCAACTTACCATTCAATCGCTGGCAAGGCTAAAGCAGAAAGCTCTTGATGACTATGAAAAATTTTGGGCCGATCTTGCACATCAAGAAATTCAATGGTTTACTCCTTTTACCGAAACCTTAGATGAAAGCCAAGCACCAAACTACACATGGTTTGCTGATGGAAAATTAAACGCATCCTACAACTGTTTGGATGTTAACGTGAATAAGAATCCTGGGAAAATAGCAGTTATTTTTGAAGGGGAAAACGGCGATGTTAGAACTTTAACTTACGCCGATCTTTTAATAGAAGTTTGCCGTTTATCCAATGGTTTGTTGAGCTTAGGAGTAAAACCATTAGACCGGGTTATCATTTACATGCCCATGGTTCCAGAGGCAATCATTGCAATGCAGGCCTGCGCTAGGATTGGCGCAGTTCACTCAGTGGTTTTTGGCGGATTTTCAGCAAAAGCAATGCGGGACCGGATACAAGATGCTGAGGCATCGTTGGTGATTACAGCAGACGGTGGTTATCGAGGTGGTCAGATCATACCGCTTAAAGAATCAACCGATACAGCATTACAGGAGAATTGTGATTCAGTAAAACATGTTGTGGTTTTGAGAAGGACTGAACACAAAATCCCAATGAGACAAGACAGAGATATCTGGTGGCATGAATTGGTTGATGGACAAAATGAGACTTGTGAGGCAACCCCTGTCTCTTCAGAACACCCATTGTTTATTTTATACACTTCAGGATCTACTGGAAAACCCAAAGGCATTCAACATTCAACTGCTGGGTATCTTCTGGGTGCTAAATTGACCAATAAATGGGTGTTTGATCTGGCACAAGACGATATTTTTTGGTGTACTGCAGATGTTGGCTGGATTACGGGACATAGTTATGTGGCTTATGGCCCTTTGGCAGCTGGAACGACAATTATGATTTACGAAGGAGCCCCCACGTATCCGGACGGAGGGCGATTTTGGGAAATCTGTCAACGCCACAAAATCTCCATTTTTTATACTGCTCCAACTGCAATTCGAGCCCTCATGAGGCTGGGCGATGCACTGCCAAATAAATACGATCTTTCAAGATTACGACTGCTTGGTACTGTTGGGGAACCCATCAATCCAGAAGCATGGATGTGGTACCACAAGACCATTGGTAAGGAAAAGTGCCCCATTGTAGATACTTGGTGGCAAACTGAAACAGGAGCAATTATGATTAGCCCGATTCCAGGGGTCACCACTACAAAACCCGGCTCCTGCACGCAGCCATTACCAGGGATAATGATGGATATTGTTGATGAAGAAGGACTGCCTATTTCAGACCCAGGCCAAGGGGGTTATTTGGTAGTAAAAAAACCATGGCCTTCTATGTTAAGAACAATTTGGGGCGACAACCAAAGGTATTTGGATACTTATTGGGAACGCTTTGGTCAGCAGTATTACGTTGCTGGAGACAGCGCCAATCGTGATGCAGATGGCTATTTCTGGATTATGGGAAGAATTGATGATGTTTTGAACGTTTCCGGTCACCGCCTAGGAACAATGGAAGTGGAGTCTGCCTTGGTTGCACACCCAGATGTCGTTGAAGCAGCTGTTGTGGGAAAACCCCATGAGATCAAAGGTGAAGGGATTTTTGCCTATGTGGTTCCCAAAGGAACTCGCCCGGAAGGGAAACATGCAGAAGAAATGACTGCAAATCTAAGAGAGTGGGTCGCAGAACAACTGGGCCCGATTGCAAAGCCAGATGAGATCCGGTATACCGATAATTTACCTAAAACTAGGTCTGGAAAGATTATGCGGCGGTTGCTTCGATCTTTAGCAAAGGGAGAGGAAATCACCCAAGACACTTCAACGTTGGAAAACGAGTCCATACTGGAGCAACTGCGTGGAGATAGTTAGATCGTTTGATGATCTAGCCTTAGTTGCTTGAAAACGTTTTGGTACCAAATAAAACCAACAATGCCTGCCAATAAATTGGCCAACACTTGAGC
>Ga0209445_1001589_pt1 | contig 12139 bp, 8 predicted proteins | sample MarorgKNORR_S2LV_4_FD_188223 | JGI IMG/M metagenome (GOLD analysis project Ga0209445, IMG submission 188223) | Marine microbial communities from the Southern Atlantic Ocean, analyzing organic carbon cycling - NADW_A/KNORR_S2/LV (SPAdes) (version 2) | ecosystem: Environmental > Aquatic > Marine >...
GAATCCAAACCACGCGGATGCGTTCGCGGGTATGGGACTGGCCTTGATATTCACCGGTGACCCAGTTGCCAGCATTCGACAGATCGGCCTTGCATTCGAGCGCAATCCATTTCCGCCATCGTGGTACCGCTGGGCGCTTGCCATCGCACAGTACAACAGTGCACGCTACCATGAAGCAGTACAAACCCTGCAGGCAATCCCGAATCTAAACAGATTCCACCGGCGGGTCCTGTCTGCCAGTTACGGTCGACTCGGCGACTTAGACAATGCACGCACACAGCGCGAAATTGTGATGGCCGAAACTCCAGGGTACACAGCAGCGGACAGCCGTCTGCATCAACCGTACGAAAATCCCGCGCACATACAACCTTTCATCGATGGCCTAGTGCTCGCTGGATTTCCAGCCGGCGACACCAGCTGAATGGCTGTTTTGAGAAGCGACGCGCAGTCAAGCCATTAAGGCATCAACCCATCGGTCGCACCCCTGGCGGATCGGATCAAGGACCAGACGTCCTGTGGCATCGGCAGTTTCCGATATAGCGCGTTGCGCCTGATCATCATTCAAGTGAGCCGTATTCAAAGCAATACCGACGGTCACCGGCCGAGGGTAGGTACCACAGGCTGAAGCCACATCTTCATAGAGCGCAATGATTTCATTTAGCGGTGGCACCTTGATGGTAACGCCGACGGTGTCGAGTTCAGTCATACCAGCACGATGACACAGTATCAGATGGGTTGGACAGGCACCGCGCAGCAGCGGCAGTGTGGAGGTACTGCCGGGGTGAAGCAAAGAGCCTTGACCTTCAACAATTGCGAGTGCCGCGTCGGCTGCATCCAGAACCATCTTTTCCACCGCACCCGCTGCATAATCTACGCGTATGGCATCAAGGGGTATGCCGCTGCCACTGATTGCGATGCCGATCTGCCCGGTCGCCAGAAACTCAGCCTGTATGCCCTGCGCTCGGGCGGACTTCCAGATTTCGAGCCCGGCTGTCATTTTACCCACTGCCATATCGCTGCCCACCAGCAGCAAACGACGGTTCGTCAATTCCGAGGCCCGAGCCCAGGCGATAGCCAGACCTTCAGGCTCCGCACGAATATCCCAGATCCACTGTCCTGCCCTAAGATTGGCATAGCGCTCTGAGATACGCTCATGTAGCCCATTGACCACACACATGCCAGCAGCCAGTGCCTGCTCGACTTCCGCGACCATCGACTCTGGCAGGCGGCCACCTGAGGGCGCCATCCCGAGTACCAGGACCTCCCCGCCATAGCCCAGCGCCTGCTCAACGTTTGAGACCACCGGCACGTCGGGACCGAATTCGAACAGGTCACGAGTTGTTTTGCCGCCCTGGTTGAAGTCGATAACACAGGCGATCGGATTCTCGGAATAACGCAGAATGCCGTGGCCCATTTTTCCATTCAGCTTGTCAATCTGCTCGTAGAAATGAATAACCAGTTTTTGTTCTTTTCTCAGCATGTCAACACGACTCCATGGCCATGTGTAGCTTCAGATACAGTGACCACACCGGATTCCATGCTCAACCCAGTGGCGGGATCGGGAAGGAGATTGAGATGAGAATCCAGATCGATGTGATCGAACAGTGCCGCCATCGAAGCACCCGCGGCGATCGCGACGGATGACTCACCCATACAGCCGATCATGGTGCCCAGACCATGAGCCCGGGCAGCAGCAACCATGCGCAGTGCTTCGGTAATCCCACCGCATTTCATCAACTTCAGATTGATCCCGTCCACACAGTTTTCCAGACGGGAAACATCCGTAGCATAGCGGCAGGACTCATCCACAAAAATGGGCAATGCGCGATCAGAATACAGCTGGGGCAGTTGATCGTCAGCATCATAATGCAGCGGTTGTTCGACGTAATCACAACCACGATCCTTCAGCCATCTCATCATAGTGCTTGCAGCGGCAAGGTCCCAACCCCCATTGGCATCCACCCGGACAACCACATCACGGTTACGGGCAGCTTCGACGACCGCGGCGTACATAGACTGATCGGCGTCCAGGCCTTCAGGACTTCCCAACTTGACCTTGAGATAACGGGCTCCGGTTCGGTCTAGAATCTCAGGGACCCGTTCGCGCACCACCTCCGGAGGCAAGATTCCCACTGTTACCGATGTCGGCACCGAACGTCGTGGCAGGCCCAGCAGACGATAAAGCGGCAACCGGGCGTGTTTTGCAAGCAGGTCCCACAATGCAATGTCGACCGCTGCCCAGGCGCAGGAGGTGACCTTTGCACTGCGCGCGAGTTGCCATCCTTCATGGGGATTATCCAGCGCCTCGGGACAGTCTTCGAGGAAAGATGTCAGTTCGGCCTGGAACGACTCGGCCGTGTCCGTACCGATCAGGCTGCCAGGGGCGGCTTCTCCCAGGCCTTCCAGGTCGCCGGATCGTACAGAAACAAACAGATTTACAGATCCTGAGAATTCACCTCGGCTGATCCGCAGCGGATAACGTTTATTGAGTGCAACACTTCGAAAAGAAACATCCATCTCCACCCCCGGCTTAATCGTGTTGTCCAGGCCTAGTCAGGCTTTTAGTAGCCAAAAGGATAGCAGATTCCCAAGTCGGGCCCGATCGTGGCCACATGAGTGAGGGGCATTGGGTCAACCAGACTCAAAGGGTATTGTCTTGTAACGTGTCTTGTGAGTATAAAGTCCCATCCCGTCTCCCGTGTGACTGCGAACAAGAACCAGACTGATTCAACACCAGTTCAGTCAACGCATTGGCTTCGAAGAACCCGATTTATCGAGCACATGACTTTATCGCCTTACCTACTCGCCATCGACCAGGGAACCACCAGTTCCCGCGCCATTGTTTTTGACCATCTGGGTAACAACTGCATTACAACCCAGAAGGAGCTCTCGCAGATTTATCCAGCCGATGGCTGGGTGGAACACGACCCCGAAGAGATCTGGCAGACCACGCTTGCTGTGTGCCGCGAAAGTCTTTCAGGCATCGAACAGAGCCCGGTCGCAATCGGGATCACAAACCAGCGCGAGACGATCGTACTTTGGGAAAGAGCCACTGGCCAGACTTTGCACAATGCGATTGTTTGGCAGGACCGCAGAACGGCCAAACGGTGTGAAGTATTGCGCAACAATGGACACGAACCCTCTATACAGCAGAAAACAGGGCTGCTATTGGATCCTTACTTCTCGGCAACCAAGATCAGCTGGCTGCTTGATAACGTTGAAGGGGCGCGAATCCGGGCACAAGCAGGTGAACTGGCTGTCGGTACCATAGATTCTTTCCTGCTATGGCGCCTTACCGGCGGAAAGGTCCACGCTACGGACGCAACCAATGCGTCGCGCACCCTGCTTTTCAACATTCATTCGCAGCAGTGGGACCCTGAGTTGTTGTCGCTGTTTGACATACCCGAATCATTATTACCTGACGTTCGCGATTGCGCTGACGATTACGGCTACACCGACCCGGACCTACTGGGCAGTACCATTCCGATCTGTGGTGTTGCAGGAGACCAGCAGGCCGCACTGCTTGGTCAGGCCTGCATTCAACCAGGCATGATCAAGAGCACTTACGGTACCGGTTGTTTTGCTATCGTCAACACGGGCGCGGCCGCACTCTCGTCACAGAACCGACTGCTGACGACGGTCGCATACCGTCTGTCAGGACAAACCACTTATGCACTTGAAGGCTCAATATTCGTCGCTGGCGCGGCAATACAGTGGCTTCGAGATGGTTTGGGTGTAATTCAGTCAGCCCACGAATCAGAAGAACTGGCCGCCGAACTGAGCTCAAACCGAGGGGTCTACATGGTACCTGCCTTCACTGGTCTGGGAGCACCCTACTGGGATCCCCATGCGCGGGGTGCTCTGTTTGGACTCACTCGCGACACCGGCATCAACGATCTCGTTCGCAGCGCTCTCGAATCCGTCTGTTACCAGACCGTTGACCTGCTCGAGGCCATGATCAGCGGCAATGTTCCGGCAATTTCCACGCTCAGGGTAGACGGTGGGATGGCGAAAAACAGCTGGCAGATGCAGTTTCTTGCAGACATTCTGAATATACCGGTTCAACGGCCGACAACAACAGAAACCACTGCGCTGGGCGTTGCCAGCCTGGCAGCGCTGCAAGTCGGTATTATCGGGTCACTCGATGAACTTGCTGACCGCTGGCAGGAGGATGTGCGATTTGAGCCCACCATGAGCGACCTGGACCGGCAAACACTGCTCAGTCAGTGGCAACGCGCAGTACACAGTACCCGAACATTTAGCGAGAACCGATAGGCACAACTACTCAGCTGCGCTCGGCATCCTGCAGGATCATGTCGGCGCCCTTTTCACCAATCATGACGGCTGCTGCGTGTGTATTACCCGACACCAAGGAGGGCATCACTGAGCAGTCAACCACACGCAGACCGGTTACCCCACGGACTCTCAGACGCACGTCGACGACCGCGCGATCGTCGCTACCCATGCGGCACGATCCCACTGGATGGAAAATCGTCACACCAGTCTCCCGCGTAAATGCCAGCAGCTCATCGTCGGTCTGAACCGAGTTTCCGGGACTGTACTCTGCCGAAATATGCGTGTTGAGTGCGGGTTGGGCCGTAATCTGCCGTGCAGTTTTCAGGCCAGCGACGATGGTAAGCTGGTCGTGCTCGGTCGCAAGATAATTGGGACAGATCGCGGGAGCTGCCTGAGCATCCCGCGATTTCAGCCTGACACTGCCCCGACTGGTTGGGCGCAACTGGCAGACCGACGACGTAAACCCTGGGAAACTGTGGAGCGGGGCACCTGGCAGGTCGGCCGACAGGGCTGCAAAATGAAATTGAATATCCGGTCGGTTGACCGCATCTGAACTTCGAATAAAAGCACCCGCCTGATTGATACCCACAGCCATGGGTCCGCTTCTCGACAACACATAGCCGATTCCCATACACAACCAAGACCACGGATTTCGCATCTGGCTGTTGGTTGTACCCGGGTGGGTGGTACGGTGAATCAGCCGAACCTGAAGGTGGTCTTGCAGGTTCCGACCCACCTCTGGCAGATCCCGAACCACTGGAATACCAAACTGCTGTAAGCAGCGGGCTTCACCGATACCGGACAATTGGAGCAGTTGAGGAGACTGGACAGCACCTGCACTGAGTATGATCTCCCGCTGGGCCAGAATGGTGTGCTCGGTATGCCCACGCCGATAAATCACCGCCCGTGCCTGATTGTCCTGGAACTTAATCTGTTCTACCTGGGCATCAGTAACGATATGAAGACCTGATCTGTGGCGGGCCGGTTTCAGATACGCTGTCGCACTACTGCTGCGGAACCCATTCCACGTAGTCAGCTGATAAAACCCGGCGCCCTCTTGGTTCTGGCCATTAAAATCTGAATTTCGAGGATATCCGGCCTGCGTGCAGGCCTGCACGAACGCTTCTGCCAGGCGGTTAGGTTGTTTAACGTCGCAAACACCCATGGGTCCTGAATCGCCGTGATAGTCACTGGCGCCGCGCTGATTGCGTTCCGCGCGAATAAAGTAGGGCCTTACATCGGCCCATGACCAGCCGGCGTTCCCCAGTTCAGCCCACTGGTCGTAGTCCTGATGTTGGCCACGGATATAGATCAGACCATTGACAGCACTTGAACCGCCCAACACCTTACCGCGCGGCCAGTAGATCTGGCGGTTATGTAAACCGGGTTCGGGTTCAGTGTAGAACTTCCAGTTGTATCTGGGATGGAACATTGTCTTTGCATAGCCAATCGGTATATGCAGCCAGGGGTAGTATCCGCGCGGCCCGGCCTCGAGCAGGCACACCGTATAGCGCCCTGACGCAGACAACTTGTTCGCTAACACACAACCGGACGACCCCGCACCGATAATCACATAGTCAAACTGCGCTTGGGACTTTGCGTCGACACTTTGTTTTTTGAAGGATTCATCTTTCACACTGCCGAGGATAGGTCACTCCGCCAGCATAGACAATCATGCTGATCTTTAGCAGTGAGGCTCCGCCACACCAACCAGTTACTGCTGGACAGTCAGTCGAATTCGAATCGATAGAATGATTCGTTCAGGTATGCCACGATATCATCGAGCTCGAATTGATTGAGTCCTGCACCGGCCTGGTCATTGCAGAAGGTGACCATACCCATCAGCCCTTCCACTGTCTGCACCCGGCGATCCACGCGCGTGTAGAGCTTCGTCCCATCACCCCGAATAGCGCAATATGGCACCCGCTGCACTTGAGTTGGTGCAACGGGTAACCGTTTTGAGGGTCTCCAGGTAACAGCGCAGACACTGTGATGGGCAACAGAACCGCAATACTCAGAAGTGCAAGCCGTAGAGTAAGCATCCGTAACTGCATACGACCTTCAACACAGCCATGATGAAGTCGCCCTAAACTTTCCGGGCGACAAAACGAATGCCACCAAGCTTGCCTGCGGTGAAATAGTGCACCACCAGATCGTAGAAGTCGTCCATGCTGGTAAACACAGCTTCACCGTGCACATCGATGTGCCTTGCTTTTTGTTCGCGGTAAGCGGCCATACGCTCACGGGTAAACGCGGTCCATTCATCTGACATCTCCTGACAGCTGACCAATTCAAATCCAGCCCTTTCGAGATCCGAGCGGTAACTTTCATAATCAGGCAGGTAATTGGCGAAAAGTTCCGTGGCCAGTTCAGACCGTTCACTGTCCGTGAATTGCCCACGGGCGTAAAGATCCTCAGCATGGAGATAGCCACCTTGATCCAGGAGGTCATAACAATGTTTCAGCAGCACGTCTCGCTCGGGTATGTGATAGAGGGCAAGCCAACTGACAATTATGTCGAAGTGCTGCCCGACCCAGTTGTATGTCAAAAAATCACCGCAGACATGGGTCACTTTCTCTGCCAATCCACAGCGGGCAGTGAGGTTTGAGGCAAGTAGGTTCTGGTCGCTCTGGAGTTCCAATGCCGTGACCTGTGCACCAACCGTTGCGGCGATATGCCGGGCTGGACCGCCCAACCCTGATCCGATCTCAAGGACCGAACTGGAGGCGCTAATACCAGTAGCCCGAACGGCATGGTCGACCGCCGCTGTCCCGTGATAATGCAACTGATCAAATGGTGTCAGCTCATCGACGGACAGCGGCCCATCATCCTCCTTGCCCATCTGTCGAAGTTCAGTGAGTACCCGATCGACGTGATGGTAGAGCTTCATGCTTTTGATATCGGCATCGACCCCGTTTGATTCGCTCATGATCACTCAATCCACAATGTGCAGCTCGCGGGGGAAATGGGTCAGGCATTTACAGCCCGTCGACGTGATGTGTACGGTCTCGCTCATTTCCATTCCCCAACCGTCCAGCCACATGCCTAACATGACATGGAGCACGGCATCTTGCGGGATGGTTGTCTGCTCATCAGCGCGTAAACTGATCGTGCGTTCACCCCAGTCCGGGGGATACCCTACACCGATCGAATAGCCGATACGGCTGGGTTTTTGCAACCCATAAAGATCCAGCACGTCCTGCCAGGCACGGTGCACTGTACCGGCTGTTACACCCGCCTTCAGTACACCCAGCACCGCATCAAGCCCCTCGTTCACAGCCGACAGCGTCTGGGTCAACTTAAGCGGAGGCTTGCCAAGATGCACTGTTCTCGCCAGACCGGCGTTGTATCTTTTACGTGTGCCGCCGATCTCAAATGCAACAGTCTGATCTTTTGCAAAGCATTCGTCGGTCCATAGCGGATGCGCCGTCGTTGCGCCTTCTCCAGCCAGAATAAGTGGACAGATCGCCGTCTGGTCACCACCAAATTCGTCGGTACCCCTGATCTGGGCGGCCACAATCTCTGCGGCAAGATCACACTGCCGCCCACCGGGCTTAACCAGATCCCAAGCTGTCTGCATTGCGCGTCCAGCAATTGCCGCGGCCTGTGCCAGTATGTCGACCTCCACCTGGCTTTTAACCGTACGTATCCAGTTCACCAACCGGTCAGCATCGGACCACCGGGCATCGGGCAGTCCTGACTGCAATCCCGAAAGTGCTCGTGGTGAAAAAAAGTAGCTGTCGCTTTCGTAACCGATGTGCCTATCTCCCAGGCCCGCATCATGCAGCCATGTCGCCATGAATTCAGATGGATGGGTATCGTCGCGCTGTACCAGCGCTTCCGGATAAGGGGCAACGCTGCGTGCATCCAGATGCGTGGTCAAACCCACCGCGCCCGCGTCCATTTCCCGGCCGATCCAGACAGGTGGACCATCGGGGACCACGCACATCACCTGGGGTACATAAAATGACCAGGCGTCAAATCCGGTCAACCAGTTCATATTCGCCGGATCTCCGATAATCAAAACGTCCAGCTGACGTTCGTCCATGGCGGCCCGTACGGATGTCAGCCGACGATGGTATTCGTCCGGGTGAAATGGGGCGGGCATCAGTTGCTCCCCAATGGGCTTTTGTGCAGCCCGGCAGGCTGAACAAGACAAGCGCGCAACACGACGTAGGCTCCCGCCAACGCATCCCAGCCAGAGGAACTGCCTATTTGGTCAACGTGGTGCAGCCGAGTGGGAATCATCTCCACGTTGCCTTCGATCACTGAGTTGATAGCCAGGTGCAATGTCTCAAGCCCCTGACCAGCACTCGCAGCGGCGAGATGCGTGCGACTGATCGGACCGGTTCCAGCCAACAGTCGCGGACATAAGTCGGCATAAAGCAACGCAGCGATATCCTGGCGATGCACTAGAGAAAGGGCGATAAGGACACCCCCGAGAAAGTCGTCGCCGGAGGGCGTGAGTCCGGGGCCCAGGCCGATCAACTGTTGGACCGATTCCGGCACACCCTCTACACAGCGCATGTCAACCAACCGATTAAGCAACCAACTTTCGAGTTGGAAGACGGGAAACACGCAAGCACATGCTTCTCTAGTGTCTGATAATTCAGAACCACGGCCGTATAAAAACACACCCAGTCCCTGCCTTGGGGCCCGGCCCCTGCTGATTGCATTGAGCGCATCAAGACCACGCTTCAGCGACTCGATTGTCCAATCGGAAACCAATGGGGGTGACCAGACTTTGGTCGCCGTCTCTATGATAAGGCGTCGCTTGCCAAGATGCACAGTACCAGCACAAACCTGCACGGGCTGGTCGACTACTAGACCGCCGAATACGCCCGAGTGTGGTGTGGGTTCAAGTAATAGGTTGACCGGCCCGTTACCGACCGTGGCATCACCGATACAGATCCACTGGCAGCCCAGATCAACGTAGACACTCCGATCGAACACGGCAGCGATCCGTCCGGCTACCGACTGACTGATTTCACGGACAGCAAGAGCGCCGATGCTTTGGGCTCTCAACACAGAGCCGAGAACTGGTCGCTGTTCTGTGGTCAACCAAGGAAAAGCAGTCCTTGCATCTGAGTATTGGGATACGCTGACTTTCAATTTCAGTTACACGTCTTAGCCGATGTTCAAACAAGCCAGTGCCAGCTCTGCAGCATCCGCATTGCTGGGCGCAACCATAACACCCGCCCGCTCCAATACACTGACCTGTCTTGCCCGGACCTGCGGATCTTCGTCTGTACCCGTGACAGATGCAATAACGACCGAATCGGAACGACCGTGGCGATCTAACAGACCAGCAAGATGGCCAGCTGGATCGGCATGGGCACCAAAACCTATGACCACATCCAACAACACCGCACCCACATCAGGGTCTGACAGCGCCGCATGAATAGGCTCATCACGTACAGCCGGGTCAATCATCGGATGTGGTCGACCACGGGTAAACTGATCGTCGCCCAAATCAATCATGATGTGGTTTGTACGCTCTGACGTAAACAACCCTGCCCCGGGCACTGGCGCATTCGATAAAACGGGCTGTCTGTGCGAAAGAAAGACGACCTGTGCTTCTGCAGCGAGCGTACCGCCGCTATAAAGCCCTCTAACGTATCTGCCGGCCGCCGGTGCTCGCTGAACAGCCGGCACCGCTTCGAATCCTTCGCTGTTTTTCACTGCAGCTGCTGCTGCGTCTTTTAAAGTAGTCGTCAGCTTCGCATTGTCGGGTAACTCCAGGTTATCACTACCAACTAAACAGACGGTGTAGCTTTTTGAACTCCGGCGAATGAACTCAGCGATCCGGTCCACAACACTACGGGCCGGCGGCTTGGAAATGAGCACAATGTGGTGGGTTGCAACATCTCTTTCCAGCCAGTCAAGCACGGTCAAAGTGCTGATAGCGTCAACCGCTTCGGTCAGATCACGGCTACCAACACCTATTGCGTGCGAGATACCTTCACCGGCGCGGGCAATCAGGCAGGACACCTCCTGTATCCCTGTGCCTGAAGCGCCCACGATTGCAATATCGCCACGCGGCACAACATTAGCAAAAGCCAGCGGCACCCCGTCGATAATCGCCGTTCCGCAGTCAGGACCCATCACGACAAGTCCCAGATCGTGGGCTTCTCGTTTGAGAGAGATTTCTTCGGCCAGCGGTACATTGTCACTGAAGATCATGACATTGAGACCGGCCCTGAGCGCTTTACGTGCTTCTGCCCCGGCGAAGTCACCGGGTACCGAAATCAAAGCGAGATTCGCGTCCGGCAGCTGGCGGCAGGCCGAGCGCAACGTAAGCGGACGAAGTTCTTGCGGAGTGTCGTTCCGTTGCGCGGGACGCTCCATCAGTTCGGCAGCCCGCTGCAGTGTCGAATCAGCAATGGCTCGGTCCTGTGCACGCACCGCGACCAGCAGATCACCAGGGCCGGCCATAATGCCCTCCTCCACAAGGCCTGCGTCAGAAAGAATATCCCAATTGGCTGGAGTTGCCATCATCAGGGCCGCATCTTCTACTCCCTGGATCGCTGTCAATTCCCGTGATATCTGCATCAGCACAACTGAGTCGAGAAAAACCCCAGCGCGTACTGTGTTGACCGTTACACTCATGAAAGTCCCAGCCTTTCTCCAAACGCTCGAAGCGCTTTTTCAAAACACGCCATCGGTGCTTTGACCACACCGGCACCGACCTGCCCGATCCCGGGTTCTCGATGAGCGATCCCGGTATTGATCGTTGGTACGATCCCGGTCTCAACCACCAGGCGGATATCAATACCTGTGGGTACGCCTTGATAATTCTCACTCACGATCGTCCACTCGGGATGTTCACCCAGCGTGATCTCCCGCATTCTGGCGGTAATGCCGGCCGCCTCGGCAACAGACCCTGCGCCCACAAATCCGGCAACCGCGGGCGCTGCCGCCATTGCAAACCCACCCAGTCCGATCGTCTCGACAATGGTTGAGTCCCCCATATCCGGGTTGGCATCGGCTGCACTGAATCCTGGGAAGTAAAGTCCTGCCGGCATCTCAACCGGCGCCGTAAACCATTCGTCGCCCAGTCCACTGATACGAATTCCGAAATCAGTGCCGTTTCGCGTCATCGCAGTGACCACAGTAGACTGTTCAATATTACGAACCGGGTCCATGATGGACTTACCCATGGCCATGGCGATGTTGAGGAAAAATTGATCGTTGCTGCCCATGAATGCCAGCATTTCAGACAGATCACTGTGGTCTGCCACTGCCGATGCCAGAGCAGGTGCCAGTTCGCGTAGGAGCAAGCTTGAACAGGCTACATTGCGCTGGTGCATTTCGTCTCCCATCGTCAGCCCACGGGCAACCAGCGGCCTCAGTGGAATACCGCCGCAGCACTGCAGCGCGCTGCCCAGGGCCGGTCCCAGCGAATCGCGAATCCAGGCCAGTCTGTCCCGTACCGACTCGTCATTACCACCGAACCGCATCACTTTGCCCAAGCCCTCGTTGACAGTGCAATAGGCTCGGTTGCCCGCTGCGCGATTCTCGACCACCAGCAAGGGTTGGCTGCAGGTTGTCAGTCCAGTCATCGGGCCTACTGCAGAAAAGTGATGGTTTGGATGAAAGTCGAAGCACCCTTTTGACGCCTGAACGCCGGCTTCGTCAAGATCTCGAGCCCAGCCTTCGAATACCGCCACCCCTGCGACAGCACCCCGCATGGGACCGCACATCCTGTCCCACTCGATGGGTGGGCCAGCGTGCAAAATCGTGTGCTCTTTCAATTCCGGGATGAGATCCTTGGCCGGCACCACATCGATCAGTACCGGGTCACCCTGTAACAGAATCTCCAGCGCTTTTGAGTTGGCCCGCC
>Ga0209445_1001594_pt1 | contig 12110 bp, 9 predicted proteins | sample MarorgKNORR_S2LV_4_FD_188223 | JGI IMG/M metagenome (GOLD analysis project Ga0209445, IMG submission 188223) | Marine microbial communities from the Southern Atlantic Ocean, analyzing organic carbon cycling - NADW_A/KNORR_S2/LV (SPAdes) (version 2) | ecosystem: Environmental > Aquatic > Marine >...
AGAGGCTACCGCGTCCATCACCGTGAATCCTGACTCTCCAGCCAAGGTGACTATTCCCGCCGTATTGGTTGCCGCCGGAGAGCCGGTCACGCTGGAAGCCCTCGTCCTAGACCAATACGGAAACGCAGCCCCTACCTCGGATATCATCTGGTCGGTGGAAGATCCCAAAGCAGGCTCCATCTCTTCCGCCAACACCCTGACTGCCGGGGAATTGGCGCGCACCTATCCTAACGCCGTCCAAGCTGTCGTCCGCCCAGGCGGGCTGACTGCCACAGTCGCGGTAACCGTCGTTCCAGGTCCGTTGGACCGGGTGGTAGTTGCTCCCGATGTAGTAGCCATCGGCATGGGTATGAGCCAGCAGTACGTAGCGGCGGGGGTTGACCGGTTTGGCAACCGTATCTCCGGATTGGATATTACTTGGACCTTGAGCCAGGATATTGGGACCATCGACGCCGACGGCTTGTTTTCCTCAGGGGACACTCCCGCCGCCCAAGTAAACGCCGTAAAAGCGATGGCCAGACAGAACAACCTCATCCGGTCTGGAGAGGCCGCTTTAACCATAGAGCCGGACCATGTCGCGTTCATCTCGGACCGCAACGACGGCCAGCTTGACGTGTACGTGATGAACATGGACGGAAGCGGCGAGCGCCGGATCACCACTGGAGCGGCCCCGGTGGTGTTCTCTTGGTCACCGGACGGAAGGCGTATAGTTTCCGACTTCGACTTTTTCGATAGCCGCTACATCGTCTCCACCAACGACGACGGGATCTGGGACGTGTTGCTTACCGATTCGGGAGTGGACTCGGACCCAGACTGGTCACCAAAGGGCAACCGGGTAGCCTATGCTTCCAACGTCGACGGGAATGGGGAGATATACGTGATGGACGTTGACGGCGGTAACCCGGTAAGAGCTACCGACCACCCAGCAGAGGACCAAAACCCCGCCTGGTCGCCCGACGGAGAGAGCCTACTATTCGCGTCGGACAGAGACGGTAATCTTGAGATCTACATGGTGAGGATATCCAGTGGGGAGATAACCAGGCTAACCAGCCGGCCCGGCCCGGATAGCCACCCTCGTTGGTCTCCCGATGGCGCCGAGATATTATTCATTTCCGGTCAGGATGGGGACAGCGAGATATATCTAATGAACTCGGACGGCACCGATGTTCGAAAGCTCACGTCCAACCGGGTGGAGGATACATCTCCGTCATGGTCGCCGGATGGCCGCCGCATAATTTTCGCTTCCGGGGGCAAGCACAAGGATTGGGAGATATATACAATGTCCCGGGTCGGGGACCAGATCAACCGATTGACCGACAACGATAGCTTAGACTTGGCTCCTCGTTGGGCGCCCAGAAAACCCGGTGTTGAGGTGAATCAGGCGTCGGTGTTCATTCCTGAGACGGGCTCCCGAGCGCCGCTGACGCAACGGGACATGATTGACCATGCCAGCGCCGCGATCGTGCGGATCGAGGTTGGAGAGGCCACTGCCTCCGGATTTATCATCGACCCAGACGGATTGATCCTCACCAGCAATTATGTAACCCGCGATTCTGAAGTAGTTTCAGTGTCACTCAGAGACGGGAGCACCCATACCGGTCAGGTTGTGGGCCGAGACCTGCTTCGGAATCTAGCGTTGATCAGAATTGAAGCCAGCGGCCTTTCCTGGTTGGAGCTGGCTGATGTCGGACAGGTCGAAACCGGGTCGGAAGTATTCGCCTTGGGTTACACCACGTCCCCCGATGAAATCAAGTTGGTTTCAGGGGTGGTTGCCGATCTGAAGATCGACGCGGGCCGCAACATCCGCTGGCTGCAGATCAATGTCCCGCTGGGCTGGGAGTACAGCGGAGGCCCGGTGCTCAATGTCTACGGAGAAGTGGCCGGTGTCGTGGACGCCAAGACAGTGAGCGGCGGGATTCAGGGCGCAGGGCTGGCGATAGCCGCGAATACGGTCAATGTATATCTGGAACGTCTTAAAGCGGGAGAGATTATCTCCAATTAAGGACCTTCCCACAGAGACCTAAGCGCCGATACTCCATGGTATTAGTGCAGGCGGCGTAACCCCCACTCTAACTCTCCCCAGTAAAGGAGGAGAGGAAAAATCCCTTCCCCCGTCGAGGGGGAAGGTTAGAGCCTGCCCTGACCCTTCGGCGGAAGGACGAGGGGATTGGGGGTGACTCATAACTATCTTCTTGAACATCAGAGCCTACGCAAGTGATTTCAAGCCCAGGCTTCCACCAGAAGCCAGTCCCTACAGCGTAGACACCCTTCCTGGACCCATCTCCAATTGCAGAGCGATTTGGGCCAGGGCTAACGCGCTGTAATAAGAAACCGTCAGCGTCAGGTCAACAACCCCCCGCTGTCCAACCAATTGCTCCGCATCGGCATAAGTCCCGTCCGACACCTGCTTGTCCTGTATCATCTCGTGAACGAACCGGGAAATCACCGCCTCTTCCCCCCTCAAACCATCGGCAGTCCGGTGAGTACGGATCGCCTCTATGCAGGCATCGCTGACCCCGGCCTTGGCGGCCAGGATGGAGTGGCCGGTCCATTCGATATCGCTGTTCCATTCTCGAGCCACCAAGATGATCGCCAGCTCCTTCAAATTCTCCGGCATGGAGCTCTGGAAGCGGAGCGAGGCGCCCAAGGAGGTCAGGTGCCCGGCAGCCTGGGGGCTGTTCAGCAAAGCCCTGAACTGCAGGCCAACTTCCTCCGTGTTCCGGTCTTGGCGAATCTTGTCATAGATCTGCCGCCCCTCGGCGTCCAATTCTTCTCGGGAAACATAAGGCACGCGGACCATATTCAATCACCTCAGTATTACTGTTTTACGGGTTGATGATTTGGCGCTGGCGGCCGACGATAAAAGTCTCACGGCGCTCTACGTAGTCGGAAACCGCGTCGATCAGAGCCTCGGGCCGGTCCGCCACGATCACGTGTCCCGCGTCGTACACGATCGAAACATTGCTGTTGGGAATTCTCTCCCGGTATATGGCCGCCGCCGCTGACTCCACGGTCTTGTCCGCCAAGCCGAAGACGATGAGGGTGGCGCACCGGATGTCCCCAAGCTTGCCTTCGACCTCAGTATCGTGGGTTGCCCCGCCCAATCGGAGCGCAAGAGCCTGCTCCCTGGCGAGAATCGCCGGATCTCCCAAAGGCAACTCTGGTACGTTTTCCGGGTGGGTGAACAGCCGCGCCTTTAATTCCTCCGGAGTTCCAGAGGTTAAGCCAGACACGGGCTTGATTCCCGTGGGCGAGATCAGCACCAGAGCTTCTATGGAATCAGGCGTCAACAGTGCCTGCCATAGGGCGACGTTGGCGGCGAAGGACGTGCCGATAAGGGTGAATTTGCCGGGCGCTACCGCCGCGGCGGCTTGAGCCATGGTGTTGGCCAGGTCCTGTATCGACCCGGAGGTGGCATTTGGCGATGATGAGCCCATCCCCGGCACTTCAAAGACAATCACTCGATACGATTGGGCCAGTGTGTCGTTCAGCGGCGACCAGCCCCACACCGAACTGTCCAGCATCACAACGGTCTCGCCCTGTCCGGCCTGCCGGTAGCGGATTCGGAAGCCGTCTACCTCAACATTACCTTCTATGAAATCCAGCTTTGACATGCATCGTCCTTGATTAAGTCAGTAACCTGCGCGCCCTCACGCCGCCATTAACTCCTCCAGCGGCACGCCTCTCCTGGCGGGAGAGGGGCCGGGGTGAGGGGCATCCTAAAACTCTTTTATACGAGGCAGCACTTCCCTGCCGAACAACTCAATCTGCCTCATCACATCCCGGTGGTCGACGCCGGGCTGCTGGAAGAACAAGTCCACGACCCCAGCGCCGCATTGGTCGTGAAACGCTTTCATCTGTTCGACAACGGTGTCCGGCCCACCCATGAAACTCAACGACCGTGCGGGTCCGGCCACGTCCCCGGCTGCGCTGCCGGCGAGGACACTTCGCAAATCAAATTCCTGGCCGGCGCGGGCCGCCTGGACTGCTCCCGGCACGTTGCCTGCCATTGCGATACCACCCCGGGCCGGAGCCGCGCTTCGCCTGCTTTCCAACCATTCGTCAGCCTGCCGGTCGGTTTCCGCCAGATAGATACTCCCCCGGTAGACCACCTGGTCTGGCTCGGGCTTCCACCCGGCGTCCTGGCACCATTGGTAGTACTTGCCGGTGACTTTCGCCATCTGGCCCACTGGAATGAAAGAGATACCCAGTCCCAGCCGATGAGTGGCGGCGTACTCGACGGTGTCGTCGCTTCGGGTTGCCACGATAACTGGTGGCAGGGGCTGCTGGACGGGACGCGGCCAAACCGACACGGTGCGGAATTGGTGATATCGCCCTTCCCAAGAAAAGGGCTGGGGCTCGGTCAGCGCTTTGATGACCAGGGCCATGCCCTCCAACAATCTGCCCCTGCCTTCCGCCGGGTTCACGCCGTAGGTTTGGTCCTCGTTGGGTGTGCCTCGTAAGAAGCCGATGATCAGACGCCCGTTGGTCAGGTTATCCAGCATGCCCAACTCTTCGGCTATTCGGATCGGGTTGTTAAGGGGCAACAACTGCCCCAAGATTGCGATCTTGGCTTTCTTGCACCGTTCAGCCACCGCCGCCGCCATTACCGCCGGATTTCCGGTGGCGATGCGGCCGGAGTAGTGATGCTCGGAAAAGCTGATCCACTCGAAGCCCATATCTTCGGCGAACTCGCACTCTTCCATCCCTTCCTGATAGCTTTGCACCGAAGTTGCGGCGTCGTGGTAAGCCGGGGGAATCGGCCAGCCGTCTGGGAATTCGTGGCGTTGAGAATATCCCATGGGGCCGAAATAGGACGCTTTCATCGACTTACTCCTCGATATGGAGCCGGCATGCTCGCCCAGATGCGAGCCTAAAGATGCCGTGGCCGGTTGTTAGCCCAGCCTCGATACCTTCCGGTGTACGTGGGCCAATGGTACTTCCCATGATAGGGCTTGTCCACCGGGACGATTGACAGGGGCCAAACGACCCTATTTAATGGTGTCCTGGGTAACGAAATTATGGCCATGTGGCCGGTCATGCCTCGACCCACACGCAGAAATCCACAAGCTTATCAACGCTGAAAAATATCATTCCCCATTCCCGCCAAAGGAGTGAACCATGGCTGACCGTGAGATTGCATTAATGGCCCATCTGCTTCGCCGCGCCGGTTTCGGGGCCAGCCGTGACGAGGTGGAAGCAAGGGTGGCCCAGGGTTACGACAATGTAGTGGAAGAACTTTTGAACGTTGGGGATGGCCCCGGCATTGATGAAGACCTGATGTACCGGGCGTACCCCGCATACTTCGACAAAGTTGCCATAGAGACCGGTCAGACTGAGTGGGTCTACCGGATGATTAACAACCGGTACCAATTACAGGAGAAGATGTCCCTGTTTTGGCACACCATCTTCTGCTCCGGCGACAACAAAGTGGACAACGCCCGCACCACCGCCATCCAGATCGACAAGTTCCGGGAACAAGGCATGGGCAACTTCCAGGACCTGATCCTGATGCTGTCCAAAGACCCGGCGATGCTTTATTACCTGGACAATATCGAAAGCCACAAGACAGCGGTAAACGAGAACTATGGCCGGGAGCTGCTGGAGCTCTTTTCCATGGGGGTTGGCAAAGACGGGGAACTCAATTACACCGAGGACGACGTGAAGGCTTGCGCCCGGGCTTTCACCGGCTGGAACCTGGCTCCCACCATACCGGTCTTCCCTTACGGGAGGACTCCATTCGAATTCCGCTACGATCCGGCAGACCACGACCACGAGGATAAAACATTTCTCGGCGAAACCGGCCCCTGGAACGGCGAGGATATCATCGATATCATCTGTAAGCAGCCGGCTACCGCCCGGTTCATCGCCAGGAAGATGTACGACTTCTTCGTGGCCGACGAGCCTCCCGTCCCATCCTGGCGCCAGTCCCAACCCAGAGACCTGGCAGCCATCAATACACTGGAGAAAGCCTACTTCGACTCGGGATACGAGATCAAAGCCATGCTGAAGGCCCTGTTTACTTCCGATTTCTTCAAGTCGGATTCGGTGCATTACGCCAAGGTGAAGAGCCCGGCCGAGGTCGTTATCGGCACTCTTCGCATGGTGGGCCATCACACCGCGCCCCAGCCGGGACTGTTCTTCGTGGCCATGGAGCCCAAGTACATGGGCATGGACCTGCTGAACCCGCCCACGGTGGAGGGATGGCATACCGGCGCCGAGTGGATCAACAGCGGCACCCTCATCGACCGCATCAACTTTGCCGCCGGGCTTTTGGGCGACACCGGTCTGCCGGGCGTCAAGTCAATCATTGGCCGGCTGATGGACCGGTCCGACTCCATTCCTCCCGAAGAATTCGTCGATGGATGCCTGGACCTGACCGGGCCGTTGACGATCGCCGAGGAAACCCGAAGCGAATTGGTTGCCCACGTCCAGGCGGGCGGAGAGCTTCGCCATGCGACCGATTCAGAGCGGGAAAACTTTAGCCAACGCACCGGTGAGATGCTTCAATTCATCGCCACAACGTCCGAATTTCAGTTCGCATAGAGATATGGAGGGCAGTTATGGTTGCCACTAACAAAGACCCGGTCCTGGCAGTCTTTTCCCTTTCCGGGGGGAATGACTTCATGAACACGGTGATTCCATATACCAATCCCCTGTACCGGGATTACCGCCCTACTTTGGCCGTTGCTGAAGACCAAGTAGTCCCGATCAACGACGAGTTGGCCTTCCACCCGGCCATGGCTTCGTTGAAGAAATACTGGGACGAGGGGAAGCTGGCCATCATACTAGGCGTCGGCTACCCCCATCCCAGCTTGTCTCATTTCCGGTCTATGGACATCTGGGCCACCTGCGAACCCGATGAACTGGGCCTGATCGGCTGGCTTGGCAGCGTGCTCCAGGAAATCGACCCGAAAGCGGAAAACGTTCTCACCGGCGTGAACTTCGGACGGGGACTTCCCCGGTCCATGGCGAAAGATGGGGTCCCGGTGGCTTCGGTGGGCGATCTGAGCAGCTACGGTCTGCTGACCGATATCGAGGAAACCGGCCAGCGGGACCAGGCTTTAGACCTTTTCGGACGCATGTACTCCCCGGTCCTTGGACGCGGGATTGTCAACGACTACATACGCCGCACCGGCCTGGAAGCGATGGCGGGCGCCGACATCTTGGGCACGGCTCCCGGCAAGTACAGCTCCACGGTTGAGTACGGCAACAGCGCCGTCGGTGGATACCTGAAAGACATGGTTCAGGTCCATAACGCCGGTTTCGGCACTCGGGTGCTGTTCACCACGGCCCCCTACAACATCTTCGACACCCACGCCAACCAAGCAGTGGGACACTCCAACCTACTGATGGACATCTCAACCAACATCGACTGCTTCATGGCCGATCTACGAGAGCAACATATCAGCGACAACGTGATGCTGTTCTTCTACTCCGAGTTCGGCCGGCGGGCCATGGACAACGGCTCGGGTACCGATCACGGCACCGGAGGCGTGGCATTCGCCTTGGGTGAGCACGTTAAGGGCGGCATCTACGGCGAATATCCCTCGCTGGAACTGGGCAAGCTGGAAGACGGCGGCAACCTGCAGCACAACGTGGACTTCCGTTCCGCCTACTCCACCATCCTGGAGCGCTGGATGGGCATGGACGCCAAGCCCATCGTCGGCGGGACCTACGATCAACTGGACTTTCTGTAGGCCAAAGTTCGAATGAATTTCATTCACACCTGCCGCGCCCCCACCTTAATCCTCCCTCGCAAGGGGGGAGGAGATTAGTCCCTTCCCCCGTCGAGGGGGAAGGTTAGGATGGGGGTGATACTTCACCCAAAAACTTGATGCTACAAAGCCAACCCACCGCCTAGGAAAGGCCCCGCAACGACTAAGGAGGCAAACCATGGCCAGCGTATTTCTAGGAATCAACGACCGGACCTTCACATTTATGTTCGTCGCCGGACGGTCCGAATTTCAGGGCACTGGGTTCCGAAATCCCATGGACATGGCGCTGGCTCCCGACGACGTGATCTACGTGGTGAACCGGTCCTATGAGTCTCGCTCCGACGGCACCCGGATCAACGTGTTCCGCCTGGGCGACGAGGGCGAGGAATATATCACCGAGTTCGGTTCTTATGGCGAAGAGAAGGGGCAGTTCATCTGGCCCATCTCCATCGCCGTGGACTCCGACGTCAACGTTTACGTCGCCGACGAATGGCTCAACCGCATCAACGTTTACAACCGGGACGGCGAGTTCCTCCGCGATTGGGGAATCCCCGGCGCGGGAGACGGGGAGCTAAACCGCCCTTCCGGATTAGCGATTGGCCAGGACGGCACGATGTTCGTGGTGGACAGCCTGAACCATCGAGTACAGAGATTTACTCTTAACGGTGAGTACCTCGGCCACTTCGGCAGTTTCGGCAGCGGTCCAGGCCAGTTGAACACTCCCTGGGGCATCGGTCTGGACAAGGACGGCAACGTGTTCGTAGCCGATTGGCGCAACAACCGCATCCAGCAGTTCACCGCTCAAGGTGAGTGGCAGGCATCCTTCGGCCAACCGGGAACCGGCGGCGACGCGTCGATCGTCCGGGAGTTGGGAGGGATCAAGTTATCCAACGTACCCGTCGGACAGTTCAACCGCCCCGCTGGCGTCGGTGTCGACCAGGACGGCGATATCTACGTGGCAGACTGGCTGAACAACCGGGTCCAGGTCCTGACCCCGGAGGGCCGCTTCATCAGCGAGTTCACCGGCGACGCCGGCCTGTCCAAGTGGGGCGTAGATAAGATCAGGTCCAACCCGGACATGATCCGCCAGCGCAACGGCGTCCGCGACTTCACACCCGAGCGAGTGCTCTGGGCGCCCTGCGCGGTCAAGGTCGACGGTAAAGGCCGGGTCATCATCGCCGACACCACCCGCCATCGCTTCCAGGTGTACCAGAAGAACACCGAGCCGGTCCTGATTTAGAACCTATTTCCTCCCCCACTCTTGCCTCTCTGAATCAGGAGGGCTGACCCCTTGTTTTGCGGGAGGGCAATAGTGTCTACCTCAACTCAAGACCAATGGGCACAGTGGCTGTTAGAGAGGCGTCATGGCGGTGATCTAGAACGCCATGACTCAGTGATTGATGCTCTAATTCCAGTGCGCGACCAGGTGCTGGATAACGCTAATCCGGCTCAAGGCGAAGTATTGCTAGATGTGGGAACCGGCGATGGGTTGATTGCCTTCGGCGCCCTTCCCCGATTAAGAGAGTCTGGTAGGATCATTCTTAGCGATGTCTCTCAAGATCTATTGGGGCAGTGCCGATCCATAGCTCAGGAGTTGAGTGTTCTCCACCAGTGCCAGTTCCTCAAAGCATCAGCCGATGATTTAACTGCGATTGAAAATGAGTCCGTTGACGTCGTGACTACTAGATCCGTGCTCATCTTCGTTGGAGCAAAGCAGAAAGCCTTTCAAGAATTCTATCGCGTGCTCAAACCAGGAGGCCGGCTATCGATGTTTGAGCCCATCAACCGATTTGGGTACCCAGCTCCCCCGCACATGTTTGGTGTTTATGAAGGTTACGATGTCACACCAGTCATGGAGATCGCACGAAAGGTCAAAGATGTCTATGGCCGGATTCAACCTCCGAGTGATCCCATGCTGGACTTCGACGAGCGTGATTTGCTGGCTTTTGCAGAGGAAGCCAACTTTGAGGAAATCCACGTCGATGTCAAGTTTGAAATCAGGCCCCTCAGCCCTCAACGTTGGGAGGTCTTTAAAAACAGCGCCGGGAATCCCAAGGTCCCCACACTTGAAGAAGCAATGACACAGGTATTGATGCCGAAGGAAAAAGATGTGTTTGAATCGCATCTACGCCCATTGGTCGAATCTGGGCAGGGAACAAGACGGTCGGCGGCATCATTTCTTTGGGCAACCAAGCTCTAAAACAGTTATTCTTTAACCCCGCGCGATTGTTGCTACACCTGGAAGCGTCTGGAGCATGCAATCGGAGACAACCCGGATGCGGAGGCTCAGGGGCCCGGAGAGTAGATGTGGTGAGCAAAAAACCAGTGCCATCGATCCTGGTTGCGGTGTATCTCTTTCTCTTTAGAGATGGGCAGGTGTTGATGTTGAGGCGTCACAACACCGGTTATGAGGACGGAAGCTACAGCGTAATCGCAGGCCATGTTGAGCGTGATGAGCGCATCACTCAAGCACTTGTCCGGGAGGCGTTAGAAGAGGCCAGTGTACGCCTATATGAAGAGGATATTCGGTTTCTTCATGTGATGCAACGCACGAATCCAGATGGATTGATATACGTCGATTTCTTCTTCGCCGCGGAGCGTTGGCAAGGCGAAGTGCTGAACCGTGAACCGTCCAAGTGCGACGATCTGCGTTGGTTCCGTCTGACCGACCTCCCCGAAAACACGATTCCCTATGTGCGAGAAGTACTTATGAACCACTGGGTGAATCAGTCAAGTTTCAGCGAATACGGATGGGGAACTCTGTACCAACGGTGATTGGCCAGGCAGCAGGGAAGTATGGTGTTGAGGACCAGCCCCGGTCCTACGATTGGTAATTCGGCCCCTGTCGCCTTCCATAAAGATTAAATAAGGGCGGGGATCTTTAATCCATGAAGTATGATGCTATCATTTTCGACTTGTTTGGGACCTTAGTTGACAATACTGAGTTCCTCGATTTCTCGCGATCAGAGTACAATCGAACGCTTTCGAACGTAGCCGCTGCTTTGTCGATTCCTGAGCCGGATCTACTTCGTCTGTGGTCCGAAACAGTTCACGAGCGGGACGCCGGATTTTTTTCCAATATGGAGGACTATTTTCAACATATTTGCCGCGAAATCGGTGTCAAAGCTGATGCTCGGCAAATAGCCCGTGCCGTGGATCTTCGGCTTGAGTATCTACGTGGTGTTCTCGCGCCACGAAATTATACGGTTGAAACCCTCACTCAACTGAAGGCCTCCGGTTACAAGATAGGTCTCATAAGCGACTGCTCATCGGAAGTCCCCATCCTGTGGCCGAAAACTCCTTTCGCGCCTTTGCTAGATGTAGCCATCTTCTCTTGCGAAGTGAAACTTACGAAGCCTGACCCCCGTATCTACCGAATGGTGTGCGAACGCTTGGAAGTGGAGCCTGGTCGTTGCCTGTACGTTGGCGACGGCGGGAGTGGTGAACTGACCGGCGCAGTGGAATTTGGCATGGAGCCAGTGCTAATTCGAGCACCGTACGATACGGTTAACGGCCATCGTGAGGATTGGGAGGGAACCAGGATATCTGAACTTAAGCAGGTTCTAGACCTAGTACGCGGTCAACCTTCGATCTGAAGGATAGAGACGTTGGGCGCCGAGTCAACATTCCCCGACGCGCTTATGATCCGTCCGTGTTCCAGCTCGACGCGGGCGTCGCAGATGTCCAGGGTGCTGATCCGGTGAGCAATCATCAGAGTGGTGCGGCCCACCATCAACCGCTCCATGGCCTCCATGATACCCGCCTCAGTGGTCATGTCCACCGAACTGGTGGGTTCATCCAAGATGAGTATGGGAGCGTCTTTCAAGAATGCCCTGGCCAGCGCTATCCGCTGGCGCTCTCCCCCAGAAAGCATCATGCCCCGCTCTCCCACCGCCGTGTCGTACTCATCAGGCAGAGCGGCGATGAACTCGTGGACGTTGGCTGCCCGGGCCGCCTCAACTATCTGGGAGAATTCCGCTCCGGGATGCCCATAGCCGATATTCTCGGCGATGCTCGTAGAGAATAGAACCGGGTCTTGTAGGACGATGGCCATCTGGTTGCGCAGGTCGGCCAACTTGTAGTCCCTCAGGTCCACGCCGTCCAACAGAATCTCACCGTCACTAGGGTCGTAGAACCGGGATGCAAGGCTGACCAGCGTGCTCTTTCCGGCACCGGTCCTCCCCTCGATTCCGAGCCGGGTGCCTGGGGCGATACAGAAAGACACTTCCTGCAACACCGGCGTGTTTTCACCGTAAGCGAAAGTCACGCCGTTAAATCGAAGTTCTCCAGCCGCTCGCTTCAGGGAGCGGGCGCTAGGTCGGTCAGTTACGTCTGGTATCTCGTCGAGCAGTTGGAAAGCGCGTTCGGCGCTGGCCAGTGACGACTGGAGGT
>Ga0209445_1001597_pt1 | contig 12085 bp, 9 predicted proteins | sample MarorgKNORR_S2LV_4_FD_188223 | JGI IMG/M metagenome (GOLD analysis project Ga0209445, IMG submission 188223) | Marine microbial communities from the Southern Atlantic Ocean, analyzing organic carbon cycling - NADW_A/KNORR_S2/LV (SPAdes) (version 2) | ecosystem: Environmental > Aquatic > Marine >...
TCGTCAGATCGCGTCTACGTCAGCCGCATATTCTTATCGTACGTTAATCCCAGGTTAGCCACAATGTCCTATAGCTCGGTGGGGATTTTCTTTAACAACCGTTTTGCTCACCGCTTGCAGGGCTTGGGCTCGAGGTTGCCCTAATCCCGCTCAGTCAAAGCAGTCAATGCTGACTTGACGGCAGTCGCGAAGAAATACTACGATTCCTCAGACAGCGTGATGTCGAGCTGTCACGAATGAACCCGAAGGGGATGAAACCGTAATACGCCTCACGCCGCCTGGACATTCCTTCGTCGCAGAACGAGCTGGTGTCGCAAACCGCGTTTGGGATCAGTCGAGCGTCGCTGGCTATATCAACTTAAGGAAATAGCGCACCATGAAATTTGGGATTTTCTTGCTGATGCAGTCGCCGGATATGCTACCGTCTTCTGAAATTTACCGGAACGCGCTGGAACAGGCGCAGATGGCAGACCAACTGGGCTTCGATTACGTGGTAGCCGCTGAGCATCATTTCTCCAGCTACGGCTTTCTGCCCAACCCGTTGATGCTGATTGCTACGTTGGCCCAACACACCAAGCAGGTCCGCTTCAGCACGGCCGTCGTGGTGCTGCCTTTACGCAACCCCATCCAGACCGCCGAAGAGATTGCCATGTTGGACCACCTCACCAACGGAAGATTGGAGGTGGGATTCGGTACTGGCTATCAGCAATACGAGTTCCAGCGCTTTCAGGTGCCCCTGGCAGAGAACAGGCCCATATTCGAAGAGTGTCTGGACATCATTGGCAACTCGCTGGCGAATGCGCCCTTCTCCCACGACGGCCATTACTATCAGATTCCCGAGACGACCATTCTGCCCCGCCCTCTTCAGCAACCGCATCCACCCTTTTGGCGGGCTACCTCCAGCGTGGAAACCATGGCATCGGCCATCGGGAAAGGGCTGAAAGTAATCACCGGCGGCACCACGGGCTCGACCCAGCGGGTAGTCGATTCCTGGCACACGTTTCAGGAAGCGGTGCAGCTATCGGGTACTAGCTGGCCCCAAGAGTTCATTATTCAGCGGGGTGTCTACGTCTCAGACTCGGAAGAGGACGCTAAGGCCCAGCTTTCTCACGCAGTTTGGCATACCAGGAGTGCCCGGGGACTGCGCACCAACACCCTTCAAGTGGACGCTGGGAAAGCCAGGACCGACCTGACGCCCAGGGTGGACATCGAGGATGATCCGGACACTTTGTATCAGGACTGGCTGTTCGGCACTCCGGAAATCGTCGCGGAAAAGATCCATCACCTCACCCAGCGTACCGGTGTCACCTACTTGAATTGCACCTTCTCCCTAGGACAGATACCCCATCAGAAGGTTTTAAAGTCCATGGAGTTATTCGCGACCAAAGTGATGCCCCATTTCAAGGATTACATGCCGGAGCAGAGCAAATACGCAATGAAAGGCTGACGACCTGGTGGCCCGAGAAACCTATATTTTTATGCCGTATTTTTTAGAATTTTGGTTGGGCTTTAGGAGGACCATAAATGGATAGGATAAAAAACGCGTTCGAGAAGGCGATGGAAAGGGCGGAGGGCATGTCCGACGCTGGTAAGTGATGTCAGAAGATAATGACAGCCAGATACAGCGTAGAGCGGAAGACAGGATCGGCCAGAAAGGAGAGGTGAAAGACGATGGTTTCTAGCGAGGGGAAGGTTCAGTGGAGCCTTGAAGCTGATTATTTCCAGGCATGCAGCTGTGATTACGGTTGCCCCTGCGAGTTCGAAGCACCGCCCACACAAGGTTTCTGCGAAGGGATCGGGGCCTACCTCATTACCCAAGGGACGTACGGGAGTGTCTCACTAAATGGGATTGCCTTCGGGTTCTATGTTCGTTTCCCAGCCGCCATGCATCTGGGAAACGGAACCCTTGGCCTGTTCATCGACGAGAAAGCGGATGCTCAACAACGCGACGCTTTGATGCAGATCACATCTGGCAAACACGGTGGCTTACCTTTCGAAGTGTTCCCCGCTTTAATCACTGACCCCATCGACCCAAGGTTCGTTTCATTCCAATTCGATCTTCGCGGCAGAGATAGCACAGTCACTATGGGGGATGCTGCTTCAATGGCCTTCGAACCCGTAAAGAATCCGGTCACAGGAGAGCCAGAGGGCATCCGTATCCAGCACGAGTCCGGTTTCATCTTCAAGGAGGCGGACGTGGTCTCAGCCAAAACGTGTACGTTGTCCACTGATCGGCTGAACTTCTCATGGCCAGATAAGGCAGGATTCGTTGCCCAGATCAAATATAGTAACTAAGGACAATCTTCATAGAATCGACAGCTACGGGTCCACCAGGAAGGGTCCGGTCTGCAACACGTCATCGAGACCGATGCAAAGTATGAAGTTTGACAGCAACAGGGGCGGACAACTGTGAACCTTGGGAAACTCACGTGGACAGTACCTGGGTATTATAGCTACAGCATGGATTCCCAGAGACATCTACGGACAAGTCGCACCGAACTCATAACCCGAAGGTCGTTAGCAGGAGAGGAGCCTGATCGTGGGACTCCTATTTGATTTCAGATGAGTTTTTCAAAGTGTACCTAATTGATCTAATTCGCAATGCAGCCAGATAGCATTCTATACGGAAAGTGACTAAGGACTAGTTCGCATTCTACGAAATAAGTGTAAAGCAGGCGCTCTAACCAGCTGAGCTAACCGCCCCGAAATGCGGGAACACCGTGGGGATGAGGGGGCCAACCCGGACCGTAGACCTGAATTGAAACACCCTGCGGAGAGGTCGTTAACTTGCTGGCGCGTAATCTCCTCTACTCCTTTTTACCGAACTGGCTGTTTGCGTTTAGGCCTTGCTAACATATTTGTATGTGATATGGCTACCTCAGTTGCGCCGCCGTTTGTTCTCCGGTTGATGGATATTTTAGAAAACACTGGCAATCGGAGCCCGTAGCCACGGATGCGACTTGACACGAATAGCACTACCCGCATAATATCCCTTTATCGAATATTAGGCGTTGATTACATTATGAATTGTGATGTGAATCATTGCGATTGACACTCCTAGGAACGAAATCCAAACCCCATGCAAACTCAGCATATCGTTAGCTTCTATCATGTAGCGCGCCTCCGAAGCATAACGAAGGCAGCAGACGTTCAGGGCCTCGCCCAGCCGACGGTAACCAGCCATCTAAAGAAGCTGGAAGAAGAACTAGGTGTCTCGCTGTTCGACCGGATCAAGCGCCCAATCATGCTCACGTCGGATGGTGTCGCCGTATTGGGGATGGTTGCGCCCATCGTCAATGGATTAACCGCGCTTAAAACCCACGCCGACAGCCAAGGGCGCGACGGATCGCTCACCATCGCCGCCTACGCCGATCTTGTGTTGCACTACATGCCCCAAGTGATACAACGCTTTCGGACAGAGTATCCCAACGTCCATATTCGCTTACTGGCCAGGACCCATCGCGAAATGATTCAGATGACCAAATCCGGGGAAGTTGACCTGGCATTGTCTACTCCTCAGAGCGTGCCCGACCCAGCCCTGGAGATCGTGGAACTTTTCACCTCCAGCACTATGATGCTCACTCCCCTCGGACACGAATTGTTGAACCGCCAGCCGGTAACATTGGCCGATATCGCCAAATGGCCGTTGATTCTGTATGGACATAACACCATTCTCCGGTCGAGGCTGGAGCGCGCCTTCGGGGAACAAGGTCTTGATTACGAAATCGTGATGGAAATGGACAACGCCGAGTTTGCCAAGAGGTATGTCCGGATCGGGATGGGAATAGGTTTCTGCAGTTATCTGAGCCTGGGGTCTGAAGATCACGACACGTTGGGCATCGTTGACGTGGATCATCTCTTTTCTAGTGTCACCAACGGAATGTATGCATTGAAGGGGAAATTCCAGGGTACGTCAGTACGGAATTTTATCGATAGCCTAAGAGGTTCGAGGCTTGAGGCTGATGCCGTATCTGATCTGGCGGGTGTTTAAATTTACAAGCCTTTGATGATTAAGGCTTCTTTTTTGGAAGGAGAGATATGACAGCTGGGTATCGGAATCGGTTTGTTGTCGCCGTCCTTATGGCGTCTCTACCGGTAATGCTGCTTGTTGCTTGCGGCTCTCCGCAAGCTCCAGCGTCGTTGGCTTCATTCGGCGATCCTAGGCCGGTGGCCGTCAACGTCGCCCCCGCCAAGGTGGGCAACATCAAAGTGACTACTTCTTACGCGGCAATAGTTGAAGCAACGGACTTGGTCGAGGTGGTGCCATTGGCGACCGGACGAGTTGAAAAATTGGCCGTTACTGTTGGCGACGAGGTCAAGCAGGGTCAGTTGATCGCCGAGCTCAGCCACGGCGCTCTGGACGCTCAATTGCAACAATCCCAGGCCGAACTCGCCGCAGCGAAGGCTGCCGCAAAGCCCGCCGAGCTGAAAGCTCAAGCCCGGCTTGGTGCCGTCCTAGCCGTCTTGAACCAACTCTTGAATCCTTCGGCATCTGATCTAATGGTTGCCGAAAGTTCCGTGACTAAGGCCCGCAGCGATCTAGTCAGAGCGCAGGACGATAGCGCGGTGGTGGCGGCCCAGAAGCAGCTTGAAAGCGCGCAGACCAAGTTAGACCAACTCCTAAACCCGCTGGCATTCAACGTTCAAGGCGCCAAAAGCGCCGCGGCGACGGCCAAGAGCAACTTGGACAGCGCCAATACCAAGCTAAGCCAGTTACTTGACCCGTCTGAGTATGACCTTGAAGTCTCAGACAGCGCGGTAGCCATAGCTCGGAGCAACCTGGACAGCGCCGAGATCAAGCTATCCCAGTTGATGAATCCGCCTGCTCCAGTTCTGGCCGCGGCTCAAGAGGCCGTGGCTGATAGTAGGACCCGATTGGGCTCTGCTCAATCCGAACTAAACCAGGCCATATCCCGCCAGTCCTCCGCCTCCTGGCAATTGCTGCTGGGCGCGCGTATCGCTCTCCAGGCCAACCAGGCTATCCTGGAGAATCCAGCCTTGAATTCGGGATTGACACCGGAGGAAATAGCGGACGCAGAGGAGGCCGTTGCCGCCAATCAGGAGCAAGCCTCAGTCCGATTGGCACAGCTTAGGTCCGCCCCCCTGTTGATAGTCGACGATAGGTTTAACACCAGCTCCCTTATCCCCAAAGATATACAAGCGGGCCTTTGGAAGGAGGAGGAGGCTAAGCTGGCCTTAAAAACGTCGGTCGCCAAACTTGAAGAGCTTCAGAACCCCAGCCAAGAAACCGTGGATCTGGCCCAGAACGGCGTGGCTATCGCAAGTTCCGGGCTGCTCGCGGCCCAGGCAAACCTTCAACAGCTGACTAGCCCGAGCGAGAGAACGGTCGCTCTGGCACAAGACCAGGTTTCCATAGCCCAGGCGTCGTTCGATTCGGTTCAAGAGAAGCTCAATGAATTACAAAGCCCCAGCCAGAGCACCATTTCGCTGGCGGCGAACACCGTGTCCATCGCTGAGGCTGCCCTGGCCGCCGTCGAGGCTCAAGGGAAGTATGAAGTTGACGCGGCTCAAGCCGCGCTGGAAGCGGCATCAAACCAGTTAAGCATATTGACCTCCCCCAGACCGGCTGAGTTAGCGGCGGCCAGGGCTGCGGTGGTGGCCGCCGAGCAAAACCTTGTTCTAACTCAGGGGGACAATGCCCAACATCGTATCCAAGCCGCGCAGGCAAAGGTGAGCCAGATCCAGCAACAACTGACGGAGACTCGGGTTCTGGCCCCCTACGTCGGCGTGGTTACCCGGATCTGGCTCTCCGTTGGCGCCATAGCCTCCCCGCGCCCCAAAACACCGGTTGCCACAATCGCTAGCAAAGATGTACTGGTCTCTCTTCGGGTTGCGGAGACAGGGGTTGGGTTCTTTCATGAAGGGCAAACGGTCGGATTCACCAGCCCGGGGCTTCCTGTCCAGCGGTTGGAATTGCGAGTCGATCTGGTCGCGCCCGCCGGTGAGCAAGAAGCCCATACTTTTCTCGTCCAAATGAGTCCAACTGGGTCAGTGCCTGGCCTCAAGCCTGGATTATCCGGCCAGGTCTCTATATCAGCCCTGCGCGAAGGTGCGGTTCTGGTGCCCAAAGAGGCTGTCCGGCGTCTGGAAGGCCGGTTTAGCTTGTTCATAGTACAGGACGGACAAGCTCGTTTGGTTGAAGTAGACGGAGGGCTAGCCGACGATAAGAATATGGAGATTCTCAGTGGCATCCAACCCGAAGACATGGTAGTGGTGTCCGGCCAAAACCTCTTGAATGACGCTACCCCGGTGACCGTCGCCGCCAACTAGGAAATTCATTGTATTTCACCCAGTCTCCCATTTGAGGCTGAATGCTGAAGGCTGACAGCCGATAGCTTATTTGCCTGAAGCCACAACTACCAACAGGAGGACCTGATCCACCATGAGCCGTTATTTGATTCTGGGGGCCGCCGGCCTGATTCTAGCCATTGTTGGAGCCAGCATCTTCGGCTTCGACCAATGGTCCAAATCAGACCTATCCGGACGTTTCGTCTCCTCTAATAATGCTCAAGTCGTGGCGGACCTGGTTCAGGTTGGTTCTATCAACGCCGGCCGGATCGTGGCCATGGACGTGGATGTAGGCTCTACTGTCTTGGAGGGTCAGGTGATCGCCGTCGTGGATATCCCGGCCGTAATCTCAAGATCGTCAATCACGGACACGAGCAAGATGGGCTTTCGGGATGTACAGGATCAACTTTTCGAAGTGGTAGCGCCCCGGTCCGGAGTGATCGCCGCTCGCTGGGCGAAGAAAGGCGACACACTGCCAGCGGGCCAGCGCATAGCTACCCTGGTGGACCAGAGGAGGGTCTGGATCGAGGCGAACATAGATGAGAAGAAGATCGAACGAGTGCGGCCCGGCCAACCGGTGGAGATAGAAATCACCGGCCGTGACGGAAAACTGACGGGCAAGGTAGAAACTGTATCTCCGGTGACTGCCGCCACCCTCGCCTCCCCGTCCGACCGGGGCTTGGCAGGTAACGGACGCAGAGTGGCACAGGTTATTCCGGTCAAGATCAGGTTGGATGAAGACAATCTTTCTCTGATTCCCGGTTCCTCGGCGGAAATCACCATTTGGGTTAGATAGCTACATGACACTCTCCGGCCTGTTGATCGTGGCGGTGGGCATCGGCCTCATGACCCTGGCCATTGCCCCCGAGATTGGCCGCAGGATGCGCGGAGGGATTTTTTACGGTTGGTGGCTGGTGGCCATCAGCGGCTTCGTCATGGTGATCGGCTCCGTGCCCCTCTTCCACGCCATGAGTTTGTGGGCGGTGGCGCTGGAACATCAATTTGGCTGGAGCCGCACCCAGTTGGGCCTGGCCTTGACCTTGACCAGGGTAGAAGGCGGGATCATGGGGCCCGTCGAAGGTTACCTGACCGACAAGGTTGGGACCAGACGGATGGTCATGATCGGCATGGTCATCATGGGCGTCGGGTTCCTGATATTCGGCCGGGTGAACAGCCTATGGATGTTCTACCTAGCCTATCTAGTGATGTCCGCGGGCATGGGGCTGGGCAGTTGGGTGCCCATGATGACTTTGCTGAACCATTGGTTCGCTAAGCGGCGGGCCATAGCCATCAGTTGGGCCAATGTGGGGAGCCGGTTGGGCGCCCTTTTGCTGGTTCCCGCCATCGCATGGGCGATCGAGCCTGGTGAAGGCCCTCTGGGCTGGTCGGTTACAGCATCTTTGTTTGGCATCTTCGCTATCGTCATCGCTTTTCCCATCACCCGGTTGATCCGCAACCGGCCCCAAGAGTACGGTATGGGTCCAGATGGAGACCGCTTGGTGCTTGACAAAGAGGCAGCGTCTTTGTCAAGGCCGTCACCAGGGGAAGGCGGAGAGCCGAGCGCGGAGTTCACTGCCTCACAGGCTTTGCGGACTCCGGCATTCTGGCTGATATCTTTCGGCCACGGCTTCACGTCGATGATAATAATCGCCATCATGGCCCACCTGGGCCTGCTGTTACAAGACCAGGGGTTTCCGCTCCAGACGACCGGCTGGATCGTGGCGGTTTACACGGCCGTGGCCATGGTCTTTCAGGTGGTCGGAGGCTATGTTGGAGACCGAATATCCAAACGGCTGGCCCTGTTTATATTCACTTCCATACAAGCGGGCGCGGTGGTCATCCTTACTGTTGCCAGCACCTTGCCCGTCTTCTACTTGTTCGCCATTCTCTTTGGGATAGGGTTCGGCGGACGCAACCCGCTGACCATCGCGGTCCGCGGCGAGTATTTCGGCCGGGCCTCCTTCGGCAAGATCCTGGGCCTGTCAACGGTGCCGATGAATGTTCTTTTGCTGATTGCGTCCCCTCTTGCTGGTTACATGAGGGATGTCCAAGGGACTTATACCAACGCTTTTTTAATCTTGGCGGCACTGAACTTTTTAGGGGGCGTGCTATTTTTGTTCGCTAAGAGGCCGAAATTGCCGGCGACGCAAGGTAGGACCCCGGTGTCACCCCGGGCGATTCCGGTTGGGGAGACTAGTTCCCGGTTCCGTTAACAGGCGGGAACCAACGGCGAGACGGCTCCTATGGGTATTGGGTGGCGTTAGAGACGGCGATAGAGTAAATGAAGTATCAACCTTTAGGCGGAACACCACGGCGCATCTTCGCCGATGGCTGTGTCCGTCTTCAAGGCCCATTTTGAACACTGCGCCCAGGCCGCTAGCCGCTACGGCGCCGGACCTATGCATTCAGTAAAACACAAGGGACAGGCGCGAGTATCACTACATTCATCAGCCTGCTAATAACGGCCACCGGCCTCTCCCTCTTGACGGTTGCCTGCGTCCCAGTAGTCCGCCGCAGGATGCGAGAATACAAGTATTGGGCTTTTGGCGCCGTCGCCATCGGCATGTTTGCCTCGGTGGTGGACCACGGGAGTGTCAATGTCGCCCTGCCCACCATTGCCGGGCATTTCAGCAGCGACTTTGCCACCGTGCAATGGGTGACGATTGGCTATGCCCTGACCATCAGCGCCTTGCTGCTGCCCATGGGTCGGTTGTCCGATCTTATAGGCCCTAAAAGGGTGTATATTATCGGTTCCCTGGTTTTCGTCCTTGGCGCAGCAGTGGCGGGTTCCTCTTCCAACTTGACGATCTTGATCGCGGCCAGAATATTCCAGGGTTGTGGCGCGGCCATGACCCAGGGTACCGGCATGGCTATTGTCATCGCCGCTTTTCCGGCAAACGAACGGGGTAAGGCCATCGGCTTGATTATGACGATGGTTGGCACCGGGGCCATAGCCGGCCCCGCGGTAGGGGGATTCCTGGTGGATGCCATGGGATGGCGCTCCGTGCTTCTCGTCAATGTCCCGATGGTACTGCTTGGTGTCGCCGCATCCATGGCGATTCTAGTGGACAGCCGTGATGCTCAAACGGCCCAAGACGGCCAAGCGAGAAAATTCGACTGGCTGGGCGCCGCGCTATCCACCGGGGCGATGCTGACCCTGCTACTAGCATTGACCAACGGCCACAAGTCCGGCTGGACGTCTCCCACTATGCTGGTAGCTATCGCCAGCGCCGTAATCATGCTGGCCACGTTCATCTGGTGGGAGCTTCGGACCACCGCCCCGCTGCTGGATTTGAGGCTATTTCAACGCAAAGTTTTCTCCCTCGGCGTATCCGCCCACTTCATGCTGTTCTTGGGAAGCTCGGCAGCTATGTTTTTGACGCCGTTTTACCTGCAACAGGTGCTGGGATTCACGGCGAGGGAATCCGGGCTGATTTTGGTGCCAAACGCTGTTTTTATGGCGGTCCTGGGGCCGATTAGCGGGCACTTCTCCGACCGCTACGGCTGGCGGAGGTTCACCGTGGGGGGACTGGTGCTATCCACCACGGCGCTGTTCCTCTTATCAAGACTGACCGAGAGCTCATCGCTGGCCCAGGTTATGCCGGCTTTGATGCTTCAGAGCGCTGGGATGGGCATCTTCTACTCTCCCAGTTCCAGTTCAATTCTTAGCGCGGTGGAAAGGGAAAGGTACGGCGTTCTCGTCGGCTTCCTCAACCTGATCCGCAATGGGGCTAACGTCACCAGCGTGGCCATGGCGGCGGCCATCGTCACGGCTAGCATGGGGTCTATGGGTTATGAACCGAGCCTGGATGCGGTACGCGGCGGGGGGGGCGGCGGAGTGGGATTTGCCTTCACAGTGGGCTTGCGTTATGCCTACCTCACCATGACGGGCCTACTATTAGCAGCGATGGCATTGTCTTTCCTTCAGGTCCAACCTGAGTCCAGCCGAACGGGTGGGGCGGTGGGGAAAGCGCCCACGGGGTGACGAGGGCGGTGTTGTAGATCGTAGCCTTGGGTGGCCTACTAGCCATAGCATCTAGCTGCATCCGTTGGGCCGCACGAAAGCAATTACGCCGCCGCAAGCACTACATTCGCATCCTCAATCCATCCTTTTAGGCGCTCTCCGGCGGGTACAATGGTCCACAGGCCGCATTTCCCGCAGGTCACTATGTATCCGCCGTCAATGCTGCGAAAAACCCTGAGGCTATGGCTCTTCTTGTAGCACGCTCTACGGTCAACGACTTCTGGAGTCCCGCTGCGAGTAGTCAATCTAAGCCACATCCTTTAGAACTATTTCGTCTCTTATCCTACGAATTCCGCGAAAATAGGTTAAGTGCCAACCCGCACTGTCTTCGGAGGGCATCAGGCAGGTTCTCACCGCTACCAACTGACACGGTCTTCGATACCTTTCGGTGTATCCGGCTTTTAGCTATGCCCGGAACACCATTGGCGCAGTGACGGGCCGCAGTGGTACAATCACGCAGTCTGGGCGGGGGAGTCCACCAGGATAGGCGGCAGCTATGAATCGCAATGTACAGACGAAATTGAACGCGGTTTTGATCATTGTTGTGTTTAGCGCCACAGCCACATATGTTACCGTCAATTTCGATTCCTTCTGGATCCGTGACGAAGCGGTGGGAACGCAGCGTATCGATCAAATCAGCGACATCAGAGATCGGCAGAAAGGCCAGTTTCAACTGGAGCCTCAGTCCACAACCCCTTAGCTTTCTTTGGCCGCCGGTCTGGCTTGTGGACGCATCCAGTGATAACCAATCCGGTATAATCTGTTGAACCATACGTTTACATAAAGGAGGAACAGCAATGCCGTTTTATACAAAAGGCGATGTCAAAATCCACTATGAGGAGGCCGGGTCCGGCTTCCCGCTTCTGGTCACCCCCGGCGGGGGATTGGACTCCACGATCAGCAAATGGCCTGGCCAAGTGTTCAACGTGATGGAGGAGTTCAAGAACGACTTCCGCTGCATCACTATGGACCAGCGCAATGCGAACGGCGGCGAGTCCACTGGGCCGGTCCAGGTCGACGACCCGTGGGGGGCCTTTGCCGACGACCAACTGGGGCTGATGGACCACCTGGGCATACGGGAGTTCTTCTTCATGGGCTTCTGTATCGGTGGACCGTTTGCACTCAAGCTCATAAAGAATGCACCCCAGCGAGTCATGGCCGGCGTGCTCTGCCAGCCGGTTGGACACAACGCGGCACACCCCGACTCCATGTACACCTCGGGCACGGATATCTGGGCGCCCGCACTGCTCGCCCAGAGGCCTGAGTTAACCATGGAGACTTGCTTGCAGTACCTGCACAACCTTTACCGAGTCGACGACGCAGACTTCGTCTATAGCGTGTCGCGCGACTTCGTAGGCTCGTGCCAGACGCCGCTGCTGGTCATGCCTGACAACACACCATCCCACTCGTACGAGGCCGCCATAGAAGTAGCAGAGCTGGCTCCAAAAGGCGAGCAGACCGTCTATCCATGGAAAGAGCAAGACGACATAAAGGCCAACACGATAAACCAGGTGCGCGAGTTCCTCAAGGCGCACCAACCGGCGACAGCCGCCCACTGAGCCGGTAGGACATGACATAAGAGAATGGCCTTCGATCAATAGGTTGAACCCAAAAAGGAAAGCCCCCTGGAACACTCCAGGGGGCTTATTTGTGCCTAGCAATGGTACGCTTGGTGGGATTCGAACCCACGACCTCTGCCTCCGCAGGGCAGTGGAGAACCCCCTGGTTTGGGTTGTTAGGTTCGTTCGCAAG
>Ga0209445_1001601_pt1 | contig 12067 bp, 14 predicted proteins | sample MarorgKNORR_S2LV_4_FD_188223 | JGI IMG/M metagenome (GOLD analysis project Ga0209445, IMG submission 188223) | Marine microbial communities from the Southern Atlantic Ocean, analyzing organic carbon cycling - NADW_A/KNORR_S2/LV (SPAdes) (version 2) | ecosystem: Environmental > Aquatic > Marine >...
ATGTTGTATATGAACCTGAAGCTATTGCAATTGAAGATGGTCCCAATGAGGTGTTGAAGAGGAAAAGACGAATTATTCTTAGAAGCTTAGTAACTATGAAATATGTTTTAACGCTGTTAAATCCTTTTAAAAAAAGATCCCTTTTTATACCCTATGTTTCCCATAAACTTATTCGCTGGTTTTTACCTTATTTGATGTTTTTTTGTTTTTTGTCTTCTATTTACTTAGCGGAAGATTCCAACATTTTTAGGATTATTTTGATCTTACAGATTATATTTTATATCTCTGGAATTTTCCATTCCGGCGTACGGTACGTAATTAAAGTAATTATTGCCTCTGCTCTGGCTATTATGGATTGGTTATTGGGTAAAAAACAAACGACCTGGACTGTGGTTCGTTAGTAATTTAACCATAGACCTAATCGACCAGAAAATACCTCTTCATTAAGATTGTATGTTATATAACTTGTTGCAGATATTAAAGTTGTCAATCTATGCTTCATATCTAATCCAAAGGTTAGCGAAGTATTTATTTCACCCATGAGCATGTGAGTATCTTCACCCAAATATGGATCGTTGAAATTATAATTGTCGTTTGGATCACTTCCTAAACCAGACCCCTTTTTTATATAGGATACATTAAAGGTCAATTGTGATTTGTAATTAGGCCAGAAATTCATTTTCAGACACAACATCTGTGAATTCGGTCCTTCAGGAAACCCAAGCCCGATGTCAGCTGAGGTATAAGTAATCAGAGAATCATTATGTGTGTAAACCCACGGTCTGCTTGCTGTCCATTCAACTCTAAAATCTGGATATTTTGGGTTAGTAAAAGGGACCCAATATACACCAGTTTGAAAAACATATTTATTTCCCCACCAGGGTTTAAATAATTTAGCCCAATCCAATTCATCCCAAAGCAGTGTTTGGTACACGAGTATCCCCGGTTTTATGCGCCAGCAATAATCTACAGCCATAAGGATATTATCCCGGTCTCCTAAATTATGTTCGCTCCCCCAGAACCAATTTAAAGGGAGTAAATATTCTACATCAAATCTTCTCCCGCCATAGACAGCCATCTCTGAAACGGAAGCGGTAAAATCCGGTGTGAGATCTATCTCCAGCCGATGGGCTGCGATATTCTTTTCAGGAACTGATTCCATAGTATGGATCTTTTCATTAGAAAAAGGGAGCAGAAAGCCATGGATGCTTTTGAATCGAACTTTATTGAAAGATTTTTCTATACCAATAAAAGGAAAGGGAACGGTGTTCGCAGAAAAAATGGATGAATAATTTGGTGAATAACCCCAAGTAAAAGGTGTCTTACTCAGTTCAAAGTCTAAATATTTTCCCTTATAGTGGATCAGGCTCCGGTCTTCATACCAGATACTCCAATTTACCTCAGGGTAATATTCAACCCATTGATCTTTATAATAACTGATTTGTTCCGGAATTGGGAGTGCCCCAGCATAACGGTGCATACGGAAATCGGTATGTACTGTAATAGTTTTGTCCAAAAATACAGAAAAAGAAAAACGGTCTCTATATATATGGTGTGGTTCATCTGAGAATTCAAACGTTATTCTTTCTTCCAGGTCTGCCCAGAAAATATTTTGGGAATCCTTATAAGTTAAGATGTGGGGTTCATGAACATCAATGGAGAATGAGGTTAGTGAGGAAAAATCAGAAGATAGCTTTTGTTTCTCCCAGGGGAATTCCATACCATCATGAATCTTATTAATGCTGAATTCTGCACGAAATCTTTTGATCAGTTTATCTTGGTTAGAGGATTTTCTTTCCAGTTCATCCAACAGGTCTAAGATTGTGCCCCTGTACAATGGCATGGAACTGCCGTATTTAATATCCAATCTCCCTTGGGCAATTTCCTGGCGTATGAATACATATATTGGGTGATCTAATTCAATTGGGACATGTTGGCAAAAAAGTATTGTTCCAAAAATTAATTGTAATATAATGGAGAAATGCTTGGTTAACACTTTTTTCTGAATCATTTTCATTCTGTTTTACTTTTACTGATTTTATGAATCTATTTTAATATTATGAAATGGATTTATTAGATTCCCCATTATTTTAAATTATTGATGATGATACTTCATTTTTCATGAAATTACCAATTATTAATATTCCTGTCCGCTTCCCAAAGTGGGTTTTTTCGTGGGTTTTATTAGTTTGTGACTCATTTATGGGTTTCCTCGTTTTTTATTCTGAGATTAAGCCCAGGTTTAATATTACAGGAGATTCATTCAATGATATTGAACTTATATTTCTCACTATTCAATTTTGTTGGTGCGTATTGTTTTATTTCAATCGCCTTTATCAAGGAGAATATACTATATCCCGGCTTTCTGAGCTGGTTAGGCTTGCAAGACTCATTGCATTGGTAATTGGATCAATTATTATTTTTGAGGCTATTGGAATTATCCCTGATTTAATTATCCCTGTAACTATCTTTAGATATGGTGTTTTATTTTGTCTTTTCACAACGTGTAACAGGATAGTTCTTCGATCAATTCAAAAATGGCTGCTTGAAAAAGGAATTGGACGGGAGAATACTGTGATTATTGGAGCAAATCAAAGAGGAAGGAAAGCTGCCCAATTTTTTAATGATCATCATTCTCAGGGGTTTAACATTTTGGGATTTATTAACTTGGATGGGGAACCAAATAATTTTCACAATAAAACAGAAGTTCTTGGGCATATTGATGACATTGTGAACATTATTAATAAGAGGAATATTTCCGATGCAGTTTTAGCCTTAGAAGACAACCAAAGGTCAAAACTATTCCCTATTATACAAAAGCTTGATCCTCTTCCCATAACTGTGAAAGTTATACCTGATCTTTATGAAGTCATAAGCGGGATTGCACGAACACAGCAGATTTCCGGTCTTCCCCTCATTGATATTAATCTTCACCTTGATACGGAATATCTTAGGGTGTACAAACCAGTTTTTGATTTCTTTTTTTCATTATTCGGCTTAATTATAACTGCACCGTTTTGGATCATAATTGCCCTAGTAATTAAGGTGGACAGCAAGGGACCAATATTGTATAAGCAGAGACGTATTGGGAGACATAACACCTTTTTTACCGCATTTAAATTTCGTTCCATGATTGCTGATGCAGAGAAAGACACTGGTCCAGTATGGGCGGGTAAAAATGATGCCCGGAATACAAGAGCAGGTGCTTGGCTCAGGAGATTCAGGTTGGATGAATTTCCTCAATTATTGAATGTTTTGAAAGGAGAAATGTCTTTGGTTGGCCCCCGTCCGGAACGTCCATTCTTTGTAGAAAAACTGGAGAAGGAATACCCATTGTATTCAAGAAGGCTGAAAATTCGTCCTGGAATAACAGGATGGGCGCAGATTAAACATGGATATGATGAAAACCTGGAAGATGTTCGGGAAAAATTGAAGTATGATTTTTATTACATTGAAAATGTTGATATCTGGCTGGATATAAAAATTTTACTTACTACAATCGGGGTTATTGTGTCAGGAAAGGGGCGATAAACCAGGAGTCTTAAAATTGAGCAACTCCTTCCTTCAATTTTCTCTGCCTCATTTGTTTAACGATCCGGTTTGTAATATTTTTGTTATTAAGCCTCTGATTGCAGCTTTAATGAACTGGATAAATTTATGATAATTGCATACAAAATCCCTTGGGTTTGAAATGGAATAAACAGTATTATTTACGGTAATAAAATAATTTTTATTTTGAATTAAGTAAGTTATTATAATAGAGAATAGGAGTCAAAAAAATGGTAGTTAGAAAATTACTGGTACAAATGATAGTTCTTCTTTCAGCAGTTGGAATTATATATGCGGGAGGATCAATAACCGGGACAATAACATTTGAAGGCAAAGCACCAAAAATGAAACCGCTTAAAGTTGATGCTGATCCCATATGCGTCGCAAATAATGAGATAGCACCAAAAAAAGAATGGTTAATCCTGGATGAAAATAAGGGTGTTAAAAATGTACTTGTTTTTATAACAGAAGGATTAAATATCGATTATTCACCACCGGAAGAACCTATGGTTATTGATCAAAAAGGATGTATTTATTCTCCGCACGTTGTGGGAATTATGGCAGGCCAGCAACTGGATATTTTAAACAACGACGGTACGCTTCATAATATTCATGCGCTGCCAAAAGTGAACAAAGAGTTCAACAAGGCACAACCAAGGTCAAAGAAAAAATTATCTGTGAAATTTGAAAAACCTGAAGCACCGTTCAAAATAAAATGTGATGTTCACCCTTGGATGGGAGCTTATATTGGTGTATTTGACCATCCTTGTTTTTCCGTATCCGGTGATGATGGCACCTATATAATCTCTGATTTGAAACCGGGAGAATATGTGATAGAAGCCTGGCATGAAAAACTTGGTTCCCAAACAGCAAATGTTACAGTAAGCGATAGCGCAGCACATCAGGATTTTACTTTTAAGAAGCCAAGCAAGAAGAAATAACACACTTTATTCACAATAGCTAAAGGAAGTTCATGGGCGTTTACTGCTAATGAATTTTCATCTATAATTTGGTTTACCATCACTCCTGATGGGGAAAAATAATTATCACAAACGAACTTCTATTATCTGGGTGCGTCGTTTATCGAAACTGCTGGTCCTGTCTACTTTATTGTTAATTTTTGCAGGAGCGTTAGTAAAAAGCCATGAAGTTGGCTTATCTGTACCAGATTGGCCAACGTCCTATGGGTACCAAATGTTTGCATTTCCGCTTTCAGATATGATTGGCGGGATATTTTACGAGCACGGCCATCGCATGATTGCAGCTATTGTAGGTCTTTTGACTCTGATTTTAGCATTTTTGATATATCATACAGATGATCAATTGTGGTTAAAGAAGACTGGGTTTTTTGCCCTTGGCCTGGTCATTGTTCAAGGACTTTTTGGAGGATTGACAGTGTTATTGTTACAGCCAACGCCTATTTCCGTAATTCATGCTTTATTTGCACAGACGTTTTTTATGGTGACTATTCTTATTGCTTATGGATTATCAGATGAGAGAGCTCATCGCATTCCTTATGATAAGGTTGGTCATGCTGGATTGAAAATACCGGCATACTGGGTTATGGGGCTGGTATATATCCAATTGATAATTGGCGCTCTCATGAGACACACACAGTCGGGCCTAGCAATTCCCGATTTTCCACTTGCAGGAGGATATCTGTTGCCACCCTTTAACCAGACTATGTTAAATACGGTACATGCCATGCAGTTTGATCTTGATGTACCCTTCGCTTCGATGAGCCAGGTAGTTGTTCATTTTTTGCATCGTTTCGGTGGTGTTAGCGTTGCTATTGCTGTCGGGTGGCTGTCATGGAAAATATATCAGTTGAAAGACAGTGATAATCGTATATATCGACAAACCGTGTTGTTAGATATGCTTTTACTTCTACAAATTACGCTGGGTGCTTTTACAATTTGGTCCTTGAAAGAACCACTCATTACCAGCATTCATGTTGTAAACGGAGCAACAATTCTTGGATTGAGTATGTTAATGGTTCTAAGGATTTTACCAGTTAGATTACAGGGGAAAAATTGAGAGAATGAAACAGGAAAAATACAAAACTGCTAAAATAAAGGGATATATTGATCTTACTAAACCAAGTATCCTTTTAATGGTCCTAATCACTACACTTTTAGGATATTATCTGGGCGGTGATGGAATTTCTTCCTGGTTGAAATTATTTTGGACTCTATTAGGAACTGGATTATCAGCAGGGGGAGCAGGAGCTTTAAACCAGTATCTGGAGCGGGAGCAGGATTGTCTTATGGAACGGACACGAGACCGGCCAATACCGGCTGGACTTATTCAGCCCCAGGATGCACTCCTTTTTGGATTGATTTTGGTACTCACCGGAAGCGTCCTTTTGGTTTGGAGAGTGAACCTTCTGACAGGATTTCTTTCTTTATTAACGGCTTTTATGTACGTTCTCATTTATACTCCAATGAAAAGGATTACCTGGTTGAACACCTCCTTGGGATCAATCCCGGGGGCGTTGCCGCCCATTGGAGGGTGGACTGCTGCTACAGGCAGTATTGATTCAGGTGCGTGGATTTTATTCGCAATTCTCTATTTATGGCAGCACCCGCATTTTTTTGCAATTGCCTGGATGTGTAAGGATGATTACGAAAAAGCCGGCTTTAAAATGCTTCCTGTTATAGAACCGGATGGTGCCCGTACCATACGCCAAATATTTTGGCATCTTAGTCTTATGTTTCCTGTGTGTTTCCTGCCATTTATTTCAGGTATGCTGGGTAATATTTATCTGTTTGGTACTGCAATTATTACGCTGGGATATTTTTATTCAGCTGTTCCCATGCTCAGGGAAAAATCATTAAAGAATGCATCAATAATTCTTAAAGCATCTGTATTCTATTTGCCACTATTACTTGTAATTATTATTATTGACAAGGGGATTTGAACATGTCGTATAAGCCGTGGTATTATGGTATTACATTTGTAGTTATAATTGCTCTGATTTTTCTTTTACAATTGAAAAAAGAACCGGTACTCCCTGTTATTAGTAAAATCCCTGAATTCCATCTCGTGGATCAAAATGATGATCTGTTCACATTGCAAAATATGGAGGGGAGAGTTTGGCTGGCTGATTTCATTTTTACTACCTGTTCCGGCCCCTGTCCCATCATGACTGAACGCATGAGGACTGTCCAAAAAGACTTCAAGGATTACGAAGATATGAGGTTTGTTTCATTTACAGTGAATCCTGATTATGATACCCCGGAAATACTTTCCGGCTATGCGCATCGAAACCGAGCGGACACATCAACTTGGTCATTTGTAACGGGAAACTATGAGGAAATTCAAAACCTGATTGGTAAGGGATTCAAAATGGGAGATGTTGATGAAATTGTTTTTCACAGCACACAGCTCGCTTTAGTTGATGACAAAGGAAATTTGCGTGGATATTATAGCGGAACTGAACCTTCAGAACATAAATCATTGAAACGTGATATAAAATATCTTCTAAAACAAATCAATTAGAATTCTGGCAGAACACACTGATAATTTCTGGCTCCGGATTATTTATATAATTTCTGTGATTATTTCCGGCGCAGTTGCCTTCTTGATCCTTGGTCCAAGGCCGGAAGGTATTGAAGGCTCATTAGATGTTTCTGGCTTACCACTTCTCAATGCAGTATTAAATGGAATAACTACTGTTTTATTATTAATTGGCTTCATTCTGATTCGACAGCATAAACGCCAGCTCCATAAAAATATTATGCTGTCGGCTTTTGGAACATCTGCTGCCTTCCTTATGAGTTATGTAGTTTATCACTGGTTCAAAAGTGGTCCTAAATTGTATACTGGTGATTGGATAACACTTTATTACTTTATTTTAATTTCCCATATTTTTCTGGCAGCAATTATTGTGCCGCTGGCACTTATAACACTCTATCGCGGCTGGAATGATCAAATCGGTAAACACCGGAAAATTGCAAAAATTACTCTTCCTATCTGGCTCTATGTCTCCGTTACAGGAGTCATAATTTATGTAATGTTATATTAAAATTCCTGCCCCGGGTTTATGTAGGCAGTTACGGTAAATGGAGAGGATTATAGAGTAAGGGACATGTGAATCCCAAAGCCGTCCTTAGATACAAATAATGGATAAATTGAAAAGGAAGGTGGAGTTTTTATAGAAGTTTTTATTTGAGTCCGTCCCTTTTTCACTGCAATTTTTGCGAAACTGTATCCTAATGCGATGCCAATAGGGTGGTCACTCATCCAGTGCACACCAGTGTTCATCATGCCAATTGCATTGAGCCCAATTGCAAGATATCCCAGGGGTTTAATGAAGGTATATTCAGGATAGTTTTCTGAGAGGACTACAACCATTGCTGTTATGGAAGAAATATGTCCGGAGGGGAAGGCATCAAATTCGGGTACTCTATGATGGTAATCAGTCTGGTTGGGGAAAAACCTCCACCTGCCTGTTGGTGTGGTAGCCACAAAAGGGCTTTCTCTCCCTGTAATATGTTTTAGCAACTGAACAATTGTTCCCGCTGCGAATACGCTTTCAAAAATTTGGCTTGCAGATTGCAATGCCCGATTATCATTATAATACAGTCCATAACCGATGAGACTTGAAGCCACATATAATTGTAGATAGCCGTCGCCTATGTGTTCCATCCTCCAGTTGGTTTGTTCAGACCACCCAAGCTGGTCACTTAATTCATTGGAAGCATCAAGCAGTTTATCATCATAATAAATCATGAGACCAGTACTGACAGTTATTGCGGTAAGACCCCATAAATTTTTCTTTGTCAAGGGATCCCTGGTGTAATCCCGCATATCACCAGGAATGTTTTTTAAGAATGTGAACCATCCCGGCCTGGTATACATGTAGTCTTGCTGAGCGAATGTATTCCCTGTTAAAAGACCAATAACAGCATATATGATCAGTTTTTTTATCATGGCGTCTTATGAAATGGCACTTTATTCTTGGTAAGAATTTGTTGAAGTATTGTATATTTTTCTTCCACAGGCATGGTACTAAAGTCGTAACTAGTTTTTCCCTCGGGATAAGAATTGATTATCTTTCCATAAATTATTCCTGCCCCTGTCCCTGCTATAATAAAGACTGAGAAAACGCCAGAAAACTGAGGGATTGTGAAGGGAGCTTCTTTATACATGTATTCAAGCATATAATAAAACAGTGAAAAATATCCAGTTGCAAGCACAGCTTTTATTGTGATAGGAATATCATTGTTCTTTATCATTCTTACTGAATTGATTTCTTCAATTTTTATAGAATCAGATTGAAAAAAAAGAAAATCATCGGTGAGATGAACCGGTGTTATCTTTATATAATCAGCATCCTCAGTCGACAAAATTTCCATTGTTTGAGAAAAAGAACTTCCCATAAGGAGAATGAACAGAACTGTTATTCTGATTGGCACTTATTTTGTTCTATCTAATTAATTGACTATTTAATAAAATATCGTTCAATACACCAGCCAATGGTAAACAGCATTAGTCCGGAGATCGCTGATTTCCAATTAATTAATTCGGGGAAATTGGATATGAACCCGATTCCCACAATAGCAATTCCCATTGCCTGAAATAATTTCCCGATGGTCAGCATATTATCTTGGTTTTTTGGTGTAACAATATGGGCATTCGGTACCAAGCTGGACTGAAAAACTACAATCAGGACAGGTCCATTCCTCCAAGTCCTTCTGATCATCGTTTTCCGGTGTTTCTTCCCGCTGGATGTATAATACACATATAATAAAAATCGTGATTCCCATTAAAAAAATTAAGGGGATGTAAAAATAATTCATGAGGTCTGGGATTGATTGCCTGCATTTCCTTTTTCTGCAATTTTAGTCCTGATATTCACCGTTTCCTTGAAACATGTATTCTGAGTTTTTATCATTTTTAAAAAATGAACTAAAGTCAGAAAAAAAAGGATTCCATGAATCCAGTGTGGTAATACATGTGTATCAACGGCGCCGCCAAGAACAAAAACGGTAATCACAAGCAGGATGTTCAGCATGGTAGGGGGATATAATTTCTTTTTAATAAGGATTGATTGATTGTAATCTGTTTCTTCCGCCAGGCCTTCGGTCATATATTGTTTAATATCGGCACCCGCCCCAACAAAAAAGAAGATGGTCAGTGTTTCTGTAAACAAATATATTGATGCAGTAAGCAGGGCAAGAGAGGGGTGGGAAAGACTAAATACAGGAAACTGAAAATACCCCTGGATCCCTGTTAAGATAAATAACAGCAGGGAGCATCCTGTTAAGAGATAACAACTGATCATAAAAATCCACATAATGATGTTTTATATTTTAAATTAGATGGAAAAGAATCTTCTAATCAATCGTGATATTGTAGGTTGCTTCAAATTCATCAGTTGGAATCATCCGGATGGCATCCCAGGTGAGCTGCCGACAAGCCTTAAAACAGGCATTGCACCCAATACATTCGTTAAACCTCACCTGGACGGGTGGGATAGGAGTGGACTCATATTTTTCTTTACTTAACGGTTCAATACAATCAACAGGACAGAATGGAATACATACCTGACAGCCGGTGCAGCTATCTTCATCAACTACAGCCATAAATTTGGGGCGTTTCTTTTTCTTTGCAACCGCCTCAATAACTTTAGGAACCGGTTTATAGAAATCTAGTACTCTTACCATTCAATTAATCTAATTTAGTCTGTGCAGTTTAAAAAACAAGTCGGAAATTTAGGAGTAATTTTCACAGATGACAACAATTCAGGTATATTTATAAATCTCAGTTTTAAATAAAACCAGATATAATAATTATTTTTTTCGTTTAAGGAACTTCCTGATGTTTAATTCCGGCCAGTTTATCCTGAGAGGAGTTCGCTCACGAATTGTGTAGAATGTCAGGTAAAGTGAAATGATGAGGAGTATTGCATTGGGTGTCCACAGTCCTATAGCCGGGGTAACAAGATTTCGAATTGCCATGTCTTTACCGCCAATCATGAATAAGTAGTACATCAGGAAAAACCCAAAACTGAGACTGATCCCCACCACAAACCCTCCCTTTTTAGCGAGGATACCCAGGGATGTGCCAAGCAGTACAAAGAGAATACAGGCAAACGGGAGGGAAAATTTTTTATGAATTTCTACACCGTATTTATTTTGACTGCGAACATAGCTGTTGATAAGATTAAACTCGTTTTTCACCTGATTCTTCAGGGTTCGGAGCTTTCGTTTTTTCACCCGTACTTGAGCAGGGTTTAATAAAGAATCTTTTTCTAAACGGACGTGTTCCTGCTGTATAACGCCTAAAGCCAGTTTAGGATTTTTATAAAATATGCTGTCACCTATGGTACGTTTGAATGACTTGGCAAGCCGTTTTTTTACCACGTTGATTCGCTGTGTATATAATTTCTGCTTTGCTACCATCATGGGAACAGTCATTTCCCGGGCAGTCCGGCTGGAGGAATCCCGCCGGGAAAGGAGCAGGTCATCAGCAGGGAGCATAATAACATGTTTTTTAAATTTAATGCGCCGGTAATGTTCATAGCCCTTTAAATCCAATTCATGAATTTCTCCATCATACAAATTGAGGATTATTGCATCATCAATTGCGGACAGGGATCCTGTCTTGGATTGGATACTCGTTTGTGATTCTTTATTGGCCTTACTGAAGATTCTTACATCTTCAAATATCTCACCTTTTTTCCCGCGGATGATCATGCTGTAACCTGGAAGATCATCAATAAAGTGACCGGGTTCGATAATCATACCGGGCCGTTTCCGGTAAATATCACCGGAAAGAAGCCTGGCACGGTAGTTCATATCAGGCTGAATAAAATTATTAAACAAAACGAGAGCGGTACCGACTAACAAACCGAAAATAAGGGCAGAGCGGATTACCGTAAGGGAACTGATCCCGGAGGCGCGCATTGCAATGATCTCATTATCTTCTGACATTCTGCCAAAAGACATGAGTGTAGCAATCAGGACCGCCATGGGCACTGCCAGTGAGACAATCCATGCTAAATTTAAAACCAGATACTCCAATATGGTAGGCAGATCTAATCCTTTTCCGAGAAACCGGTCTAAGGCACGGAGGAAAAAATTGGTGAACAGGACAAAAATGATGACGAGCAAAGAGAAGATGAACGGCAAAAACAGCTCTTTCTGGATGTATCTGTTCAGGAGGCGCATGGAAGAAATTAGTAAGAAACCTGATTCGGGAATCAGGAATTTTTTGTTCGACTTGTTTGAGAAATAAATCACTTCTAATTTTCGGCGCTTCAATCACACTTTTTTTGATTGTTGCTGTATGGTGGGTGTAGCTCAGCTGGTTAGAGCACCTGGTTGTGGCCCAGGAGGCCGCCGGTTCAAGTCCGGTCACTCACCCAATTTTGTCAGAGTTGTCCATAAATATTCGGGGTGTAGCGCAGCCCGGTTAGCGCACCTGCTTTGGGAGCAGGGGGTCGGAGGTTCAAATCCTCTCACCCCGACACCATATAAGTCTTGTTTCTTGAGAGAGAAGTGAGGCTTAT
>Ga0209445_1001602_pt1 | contig 12066 bp, 8 predicted proteins | sample MarorgKNORR_S2LV_4_FD_188223 | JGI IMG/M metagenome (GOLD analysis project Ga0209445, IMG submission 188223) | Marine microbial communities from the Southern Atlantic Ocean, analyzing organic carbon cycling - NADW_A/KNORR_S2/LV (SPAdes) (version 2) | ecosystem: Environmental > Aquatic > Marine >...
CCCCACATGGGTTGGCAAATCCTTGCCTGCGCATTTCTCACCTCCGCAGAGGTAATGGTGTCAATCACGGGCCTTGAATTCGCCTACACTCAGGCACCACGCCAGATGAAGTCATTCATTTTGTCACTGTTCCTGCTCACGGTATCGTTGGGAAACTTCCTCACCTCAGGCGTAACATGGGCGCTAATGAGTGAAACGGGTCTTTCAAGGCTCAGCATGACTCAGGAGCTGTGGTTTTGGGCGGGATTGATCTTTGTATCCGCAGTGATCTATGTGCCGGTCGCTAAGTGGTATCAGCCCCTAGAGTATCTGCAGGAAGAATCTGAAAACGGGGAAGCTACTGGCAAATGAAACACCTCCTACTCACAACAATCGCAGCCGTGCTGTTGGTGGGGTGCGCTTCTCTCGATCTGGATACGAATATCCAGCCGAACCTGGAAGTGGCCAAAGAAAGTCTGCTCGTCGATACACCGAAGGTCGACGTAAGGAACGTCCGCAAGGTCTTTGACGACGGCCACCACAATGCGTTCACGGATCTGACCCTGTTCAAAGGGGTTTTCTACCTCTCATTCAGGAGTTGCCTAGATGGACATGGGGTCAGTCCCAACGCCTCGGTGATAATTCTAGCGAGCAAAGATACCCGTAAGTGGAAGCAGGTGCACACGTTTAGTGTGCCAAATCGAGATACCCGGGATCCGCACTTCCTTGTCTTCAAGGATCGGCTCTTCGTCTACACCGGAACTTGGTACAGTGGCAACGGGCCAGCGAAGAGCAACATTGACTTGGAACTCAACTTACATCTGGGATATGCGTCCTGGTCAGGGGACGGCGCCAAATGGTCAGAACCTATACTCTTGGATGGCACGTTTGGCCATTATGTTTGGCGTGCTGCTGCCTTTGGAGAAAAGGCATTCCTCTGCGGGCGGCGCAAGATTGGCTTTAATGTTGGACCAAAGGGTGAGCCAAACGATATCGAATCACTTATGTTAGAGAGCGATGACGGACTGATCTGGCGGAAGCGCGCGGCGTTCCAGGAGATAGCCGGTGACGAGACGGCTTTTCTCTTTGACCAACAAGGTGGCATCCTGGGCATTGGAAGGCGTCGGGGCACGGCTCAACTCTTGCAGTCGAACCCGCCCTACACGAAATGGATACGTCGTAATCTTGATCGCCATATTGGAGGCCCTTTGATCGCAAAGTGGGGCGGGCGAACGGTTGTCGGCGGGCGGCACTCGACCGACAGGGGGCCGAAGACATCAATGTGCTGGTTGGTCGGAAGAGAACTGCACGAGTTTGCTGAGCTTCCGAGCGGTGGTGATAATTCCTACCCCGGATTCGTTGCCATCACGCCAACGGAGGCGGTGATGTCCTGGTACTCTTCCCACGAGGGGAAGTCGTCGATATACATGGCAGACCTTGAGGTGAAGACGAATGAAACTGTCAGCTTCCTGCGCAAAAATGGCAGCAAGACGGGTAATGAATTGAAAGCTAAAGGGAAGTAAGTGCGAGCATGTTTGAAGCTGCTTGATGTAAGACCGTGTGGGCTTAGCGGCAACAGTTAATCTGGCTTGAAAACTCGGCCTTAAGGGATGACAGTCGGTTCACCATGAGATCACTAGTAGTCGTAATTGTCACAATGATGTTGGTGACAGGGTGTAAATCTGTCAGTCAAAATACGTTCCAAAAACCAAGCATCACAATTCATGAAGCAGCTGAAAAGGGAAATATTGAATCCATTAAAAATCATTGTGATGCAGGAACGGATCTAAATGAAAAGAATAAGTATGGGGATACACCTCTTCACATCGCTGCGGTACGCACTAGCAAGGAAACGGTTGAATTACTCATTAAAAATGGTGCAGATGTAAATTCTAGGACAAAATGGGGTCGTACTCCTTTGGCAGAAGCAGCTTCGGTTGGTTCCGAAACAATCGTCGAGTTACTGATTGCCGAAGGCGCGGATGTAAACGCTAGGGAGATGGGTGGAGGAACTCCTTTGCATCAGGCGACATACGGGGATCATGTAGAAGTTGCTGAACTACTTATTGCCAACGGCGCAAACGTAAATGCTCAGGATAACGGAGGGTATACACCGATGGACTATTCCTACGGCGAGACTGCCTCACTGCTCCTCATATACGGTGGGAAACCTAAAGATGAACTGTAGCAGTCCTTATCCCTGAGGTAGTGAACAATGGTAAAATGAAATCGGTTTGTCTCACTTTAGATCTCAATTAAGATGCCATGTAGGCGAAATCTAAAATTATACCGGCGTGCATCTTCTAATTTCTTGAAAGGACGCCCTGGTATTTTAGTCCGTAACGATAGGCCCTAGATATTCTGTTTGATGTCTCTAATGACCAGACTATTTTACCGTTATCATCTAATTCATTGATTTTTTTGGAATACCCACTGACAATAAGAGTGTTGCCATTGGGCAATCGCTGCACGCTTCCTTGATGGTCGGAAAACTCATATTTAAAACTTTTAATTCTCTTGTTAGTTTGCGGATTAACCTCGACGACTTCATTGTCTCCATTACTTACAGTAATAATATTGCCAATGCGCATTAATTTTTTGTCGGCATCTGGGATTTGAGTATTGGTTCCAAGATATCGATCGGTAACCCAGCATCCGCCGTGAAGTCGACCTGAGAACCCTTGATCCCACTTGAAGACAAGCGCGGCATTGGAATTACTGTGATCGAAGATGGCCACGGTCCTGCCGGGAGCCTGTATGTTTACCAGCACCTGGTCTAGTGCGGGACTATAGCTGACACTATTAATATATCCCTGAACTAGGTCACCGAGTTTTTCTGAGACATTACATTCCCAAACAACCTCGCCTCCATTCTTTCCAATGGGTTTTATCTCAAATAACTTTCCAGGCCTTCTTCTTTCCTCAAAGCCAGCACACACCAGAATATTGCCATTCGGCATAGGCTCAACATCGTAACTAGGTGTGAAGTTATCTCCATAGAAACTGAAATCCCACAATAGGTCACCTTCCCAACTTATTTTTTGAAATGTCCCACTAGGATGGGCACCCCCAGGTCGAAAAGTAAACCCACCCTTGTTTAATGGGAAAAGGACACTTCCATCAGGCAACAAATAAGGGGAGGTCTGAACACTTCCTTCAGGAACTTTCCATTCGTGAACTTTTTTTCCGTTCATGTCATAAAGGTAAGCAGTCTTGTCAATTGAGAACAAAGTGTACCCGGGGTAAGCCTCTGAAGCTTGAAAGTTGGCTGGGTAAAGGACCAAAAACAAAAAAACAAAACTGAACAGTATGGAGACTGGCTTAATGTTTGGCATGCAATATCTATTTAATTTGATTGGATTGAAAAATGGTTTCATATTTATAGCTGCGTACAAAAAGTGAAGAGAAACTAAGTTTAGAGCAAGAACATTCATGATGTTAACGCATGAAAATTCAATTAAACAAACCCGCTTCACCTCTCGAATACTGCGGGCTTTCGCAGTGGCAACAGTTAAAGGGACAGTTTTGGGAACCGCTTGACGAGGGATTGGCAGTGGGTTCTCATTGGTCCGCAGTGTTTGAAAAGCTCGATCTACTTGCAAATAAATTCACACAAGCCTTCTACGAGAGGAACTGGAGCGGAGAGTTTGAGCCACCAGTATCTGACATATCAATAGCGGAAGCTTACACGGTTCAAGACTTAATCGCAGAAAGAAGAGTCCAAAGAGGAGAGGAAGTCGTTGGATACAAAGTTGGATGTACCAGCGAAGCGATACGTTCACAATTTGGGCTAAGCGAATCGATTTCGGGACGGCTGTTTAGTCCTCACGTTTACGGAGAAGGGGCAGAAGTAAACTGGAAAAACTACGTCAATTGTGCAATCGAGCCTGAGATGGTGTTCACAATTGGTGTCGATCTCTATGGCACAAATCTGCCCCATGATCAGTTAATCGATTCGATTGAGTGCGTCAGCGCGGGAATTGAACTGCATAATTTCCGATTCTGGTTTGCCCCGCCAACCTCTCAAGAGTTAATTTGCTCAGGTGGTATTCACGCAGGCCTAATCGTCGGCGACAACAAGGTTTCTCCCAAACAATTATCGTTCGAACACGAGCTTTTTTCCGTCCGAAAAAATGGCGAACTCATCACAGAGGCACCTGCGTCTGAAATAATGGGGGGTCCAATTCATTCTTTGCGATGGTTAGTCGATTCTTTGACCAGCAGAGGCTCATGTCTAAAGAAGGGTAGCCTGGTCATTCCAGGGTCGCCTGTTGGACTAACTTGTATAGATCAGGATACTGAGGTGAGCGTAGAAATTGCCGGTGTAGGCGTTCTGGTTTCGCACTTTAAGGACAGAGCTCAAACTGCTGAATCACTCGGCTTCTAAAGCCCGACATCCTCTGCCAGTTCCTCGTCACGCTTCAACGCCCATCTCCATATTCGCAGTATCCAAAAAATAACTAGTAGCCACCCGATCCGCGACCGTCTGTCCTCTGTGAAGGACCTAGATGGTCGAAAATAAACGACTTTGAGCGAATCAAGCAGGGCTCAATCGACCATGATTTGGGTTCACTTGTTGGTTGAGTGTGGTAGTTTCCCGCCGTGGGAAATAAAGACCAAGGCAGAAAAGATAAGAAGAAACCCTCCAAATTAACTCCGGCGGAGAAGAAGAAGAGGAAGCAAGAAAAGAAAAGTAGAAAACAGAAGTAGCCCTTTAGCCATCACTTCCACAACCCTCGCTTCAAACGCAGACCGATCATGACGTATTAGGTTGCGTCCGCCAGAGCTTGAGAAGGGATGTGCTCTATGCACATCGGCGCCGTTTTCAATAAGAAATTCCATTATTTTCTTGTCGCCCAGAGCATAGTGAAGCGGGGGTCATTCACTCTTTTGCCTTTGGTCCTTGGTTGATGAATTCAGTATTGGCCAGTTCCGCCGACTTTTGCTGCTGTGTTGCGCCCCCCCCCAACATCAAGGCTGCGATTGTTGTGAGCAGGAGGTGTTTCATTTGCTTTCAGCTTTCAGGTGGTGGAGTGGGCGGGACTTGAATCGTCGCTTGGATCAACTGGATTTGACAAGATGGTAGACAAGGACTTTGAGACGGAGAAAAAAGGGGTCTGGGGAGATACCGCCGAGTGGGGAGGCGAGAAGGTTGTTCAGCAAGTCATTCAGGAAGAACTAACAACCATGGTTTAGCTAACGCCAGAGATGAAGCGTCTCGCATTATGCTCGCCCCCTAGTCGCCATCCCATGGCCTGGAAATGTCTTGTAACTATGCCATGAGAATCGCAGCATTGACGCACCGGAAGGAAATTATAATGCAAACCAAATATATGAATCGTCGAAGTTTTGTCAAGTCCACCGCGATCGCAACCAGTGCATTTGCGCTGCCGAGATTCTCGATTGCTGAGCCAGGCAAAACAAAAAAAATAAATGTTGCCGTGGTTGGCGTGTCAGGCATGGGAGGATATGCGCTTGGTGAAGCTGCCAAAGAGAACCTTGTGGCAATGTGTGACGTCGATGATGCCCGGGCTGCCAATGCTTTTAAAAAGTTTCCGAATGTTCCGCGATTCAAGGATTTTCGGATCATGCTCGACAAACTAGGCAAGGACATTGACGCGGTTTCAATTTCGACACCCGACCACACCCACTTTGCAGCCGCCATGGCCGCCATGGAACGGGGAAAGCATGTGTTTGTTCAAAAGCCACTGGCACACAATATCTGGCAGGTTCGCACCCTTCGAAAAGCCGCCCGCCATTACAAGGTTATCACCCAGATGGGCAACCAGGGGCATACATTTACAGGCATGCGTCGCATTAAGGAATGGGTGGATGCTGGAGTGGTCGGTGACGTGCGAGAAGTCATTACTTGGACCAATCGCCCTAACCCGCCATGGTTTGTCCCGCCTAGCTCGTTTCCACCGGTAACGGGACCCGCGCCGAGTACTCTTGACTGGGATTTGTGGCAGGGCCCTGTGAAAAGTCAGGATTACAGCGCGGATTATGTTCCGGTGAAATGGCGTGGTTGGTGGAAATACGGTTGTGGTGCCCTAGGGGACATCGGTTGTCATACTTTCGACGCCCCGTTCTGGGTGCTTGGCTTGGGTTCGCCAACGAAGGTTGAAATCGAGCGTAAGGATCCTCCAGGGAAAGGCTTTATTCCGATGGGGTCGGTGGTGACCTATCACTTCGCAGCCCGAGGGAAAAAGCCACCGGTTACCCTCAAGTGGTATGAGAAGGGTTACGAAGTTCCGAAACCCACTCGATGGCAGAAAGACAAGGATCTCCCGAGTGGAGGTGGCATGTATATGGAGGGGACAAAGGAAACCCTTTATCATTCGGGTATGCGGCCCAACAGTCCCATGGTTACCCCGGGCGAACGCTTCATGGAAATGAAAAGTGAACTGGTGAAAATCCCCAAGTTACCCTCTGTTGGGAACGGGCCTATTGAGGAATGGTACCGCGCCATCAAGGGAGACGGGCCGATGCCCGGTTCTAATTTCGACTATGCTGTTCCGCTCACGGAAATGGTTCTTCTTGGAGCTCTTGCTCAGCGGACAGGAAAAAACATTGAGTGGGACAGCAAAAAAATGAAAGTCAAAGGCCAGCCCGAGTTTGACGCGCTCATTAAGGAACCAGCCCGTAAGGGATGGCAATACGGAGAAAACCTCGGGTAAAACTCTGCAGGATTAGAGTCTTCTAATAGGCAGTTAAACTGGATAAAACGAGAAAGGTGCTGCGAGCATCTAGCACTAAGTGCTTCTCACCCCACCAACAGCACGGCTGCGATTGTTGTGAGGAGGAGGTGTTTCATTTCTTGAGGGTTATTCTGCGAGTTTACGAAGGTAGAAAAGTTTTTGATTACCTAAATGTCTTCATGATTTACTCCTTCTCGCTATTTTGTTGATTAGCTGAACGTTTTTGTGTGAACAGCCATTTCATAAACTCCGTCTCGCCATCACAGCGATCGCTGCTGAGTTGCGTGCTGCCATTATCACTGCCAGTAATCATTTTTTTGGCAACGCCATGTCTGTCACCAGCCCAGGTCGTAAACTTCATGTTCCCTCCCAATTTTTTCATCTCAGCGAAAAGTTTCTGATCACGCTCAATTGGACAAACCTTATCCTTGTCCCCATGAAAGGACCATATCGGGAGATTCTTAATCAAGGAGGCATCGATAAACTCTTCGGTCTTAGGCCGGCCGGCTCCGGCCGAAGGCGCCGCCGCCGCAAAATAACCGGGATCAATTTGTATGAGGATATACGTCCCATGTCCTCCCATTGAATGCCCGAGGATATAGATCCTGTCCATATCAGCGGACGGTAATGCCGCAATGACATCTTTGATGTTCTTGAGGTCTGCGGCATCCCATAGACGGGTTGTCTGGGGGGCAAGCACATAGCAGGGGTAATCGGAGCGCCTCTGCTCCTGGGCAAGAAGCTTGTTCCAATCGCGCAGTTGTTTCCGGTTATCCGCCCCTCTTCCGCCGGCACCATGTAATGAAACAATAACCGGGTAGCGCTTGTTTGAATCGAAACTCATAGGCTTCATGAGACGGTATGACATTTCGCCATCGACGTGAGGTTCATAGAGATCAATCCAGTTTTCCGAAACCTTCCCGGCCGGGTCAGGCAACTGATCCGGGGCTGCCGCTGGTGAGGCCGCAGCCTTGGCAAATTGTTTAGTCATTAAGCGAAAGCTTCCATCGCCGGCTTCTTCGTGGAGACACTGGAGATTGTGCCTGCATTTGGTCTCCACGTAGTCCATCTCAATATCGAGTGAATTCAGATGGTCGCGCCATTTCTGAAGTCCTGAACCCAACGAACCAACCAATGTTCGGAATTGAAGCCGGCCCTTGATCTTGTCCTGGTTGAGGGTTGCGAATGCCCAGGGAGACGAATTGCTCTCATAATATGTCTTGTCGTTGTCAAACATGACTGGAGCCACCGATTGCCATTTTCTGCTCTTTCTGGTCATGTTTTCCCAATTCCACATGGCCCCATCGTAGTTAATGCAAATACAGAACAGTTCGGGAAACTTCACAGCCAATAGTGACGCTCCATATCCTCCCATGGAGAAGCCTTGGATCACACGAAAACCCCTGGATGCCTTGGTGTTATAGTTAGCATCCACCCAGGGTATGATTTCGCGGATAATGTGGGTCTCAATTAGAATGGATCGGTCCTTGGAATCGGCATACCAGCCATTCTTGGTGCCGTCGGGGTAGACCGCAATGACGGGCGGTAGAATGCTATCGGCAATTGCTTTCTTCATGGCGGCACGAAATGTCCCACCTCTTTTGTAGGAACCGCCGCGACCATGCAGGTTGTAGATGACCGGATACCCAACTCCCTCCTTGCGGTAACCTTCAGGAAGGTAGATATCGAAGGTGATTTCGTCACCGGATATCTTTCCGGAGATGGTTTCTGTTTTGAGTTCTCCTTGAGCTTGCTGGACAGCGGAAAGAACAAAACCCAACAAGATCACCGGCAGAGCGATATAAGTTTTTTTTACGTTCATTGTATGTACCATAATTTGTTTCATTTCCCTTCAGCTTTCAATTCTTCACCCGTCTTTCATTTCGTGGTGCCTACCTCGCGGCTGCCATCCGGGCTTTGTACTGAGCTCTGGCCTGCTTGAGGATGGCGGCGTACTTCGGATCGGAAACGACGTTGGTGTACTGGTCTGGGTCCTTGATCATGTCGTAGAGCTCTTCGCCTTTGCCGGCATAATTCATGTAATGCCATTGGGCCGAACGCAGTCCACCGCCGGCCCGGTTATGAATTGACAGGGCTGTGTCGCGCACCTTCGCATCCGGATTACGCAGAATCGGTGTCAGGCTTTTGCCATGCAGGCCCTTGGGCATCGGCAGTCCCAGCAGGTCCGTCCAGGTTGGATAGAGATCCACAAGCTCGACAAATGACGATGTCCGTCCCGGCTTGATCCCCGGCGCGCTGACGATCAACGGTACGCGGACGACTTCCTCGTGCAGATTGGCTTTCTGCCAGAATCCATGTTCGCCGAGGTGGTAGCCGTGGTCGGTGGTGAACATGATTGCTGTCGAATCGCGCAATCCGAGGCGGTCGAGCTCGTCGAGCACTCGTCCAAGCTGCTCATCCATGAAGGTCACCGAACCGTAATACGCCTGCCACATTCGGCGGCGGCTTTGCTCCATTTCATTGAGTCCCTTGCCATCGGACCCGCGCCCGGCAGGAGGAATATCATCCAAGTCGCCCTGGATCAGCGGCGGAATTTTCATCTTCTGCTGCGGATACATGTTGAAGAACTTCTTCGGCTGAACCATCGGGAAGTGCGGCCTCACGAAGCCGACGCCGAGGAAGAATGGTTTACCCGCCTTCTTGCGTTCCCGCAGCAACTCAACCGCCTTGGTCGCGACCATATAGTCTGCCTGATCGGAACCATCTTCCTTGTCGGTTTCGACAGTCGCCCACATGCGGTTTGGGCCCTTGGCGTCACGGCCCTCAATCTTCCGGGTCACGATGTCCGAGTTCAGCAACCGATACAGCCCCGGTGAAAACGTCTCAGCGGTCTTCGTGTTGTAACGCTCCGTCCAGCATTCAGCGACATCCCTGCCGTTGCTGCCATCAAGCTGTGCATGGGGCACGGGCATATGGAAAATCTTGCCCACGCGAGCCGTGTGCATTCCGTGCTTTTGAAGATGCTCGCCGATTGTTGGTGCGGTTGCCTTTGACTTGGGATAGATGCTCCGCAACATCGACGGGCGCGACGGCGAACAAGCCAGGCCTTGGCAGTAAGCGCGTTCAAAGACCATCCCCGACTTTGCAAGTCGGTCAATGTTGGGAGTCTTGCAGACGGTATTGCCGTAAGCCGGCAACGCACTGGCCTTCAGGTCGTCTGACATGATCAGAAGGATGTTTGTGACCCTTTCAGCCGGTTCTTTTCCCATGCTGGTCGCTGTGGTGGCGATCAACATTAGAGCACAGATTAATGCTTTTGATTTACGGCTTCTGTTCATCGGAATTTGGTTTCTCGCTGTTAAGGACGGACTCGATTTTAGCCCGGGTAGTGGGCTTTAGGTCGGGTCGCTGCAGGGCCGATACTAGTCGAGCTCGAAGCGCCGGGTCAAGGTGTGGGATGGGGCGGTAGGCGTGGGGCCACAAAACCTTTTTCATCCCCGCACCCTATAACACCACAACCTCCCGCCACGGACAAGGGCGCTGGGGGGGTCAGTAATTTAAGGGGGGCTTTGGTGAAAGATGGATTTCGACTCCTACAAAATGTTGCATATGTGGGCTCAAACCCAAAAACAAACAATCAGATCACAAACCTTGACCAACAAAAACAGAGTCACTAAAAACTTCCCAAGCAATCATGTTATAACCTAACCTAACAATGAACAGGAACCATATCTTAATGTTAGGCTGCCGTCGGGCAGCGTGGAGTTTCGTCGCTGGGCTGGCCTTGGCCACCGGCTTGGCCAAGGCAGAGCCGGTCGAGAAGGATTCGGCCGAATTTGAGGTGAACAACAGTGCCTCGCAGATCCATGATGGTGATGCTTTGCAGAATAGCTGGGTCAACGCCGGCGGGAAGCTGGAGTTCAAGTTGAACGACGGAATCCTGACCATTGATTCGCCAGAAAACAACGGATGGATACAGCACGACAACGACGAGTCGCCGTGGGAGGTGGGCACCGAGGATGGTGAATCGTGGACGGCGGAGATTCGCGTGCGCCTGGCCAACGACGATGGCAACGGCATTGTCATCTGGGGTGCCAACGGGACCGAGCGTGGCATCCTGCAAATCAACACCAACAACACGAAAATGTTCAACGCCGAGGTGATTGATGAGAACGACAACACCGGGGGGTTTAACACATTCCGCATCGCTTTCGACTGGGACGATGACCTGTACTATGTGTGGCGCAACGGCGCGTTGCTGAACCCGGACGGTGCCGCCGCGCAAGCCAACACGAACCTCAGCCGTTTCATTGTCGGCGACTGCTGCACGAACGTTCCGATGACGACAGTGGATCTTGAGTACATCCGCTACGACACGACCGGCTCATACTCTCCGCCGCAGGCCCCGGCCAAGGTGGCCAAGAATCCCGAGAGTGCCACGGTGAAGGTGGGGGACAGCGTGACCTTCTCGGCGGCGTTTGACGGCCCGATCACCAGCTACCAATGGCTCAAGGACGGCGAGGCTATCGAGGGTGCAGACTCCGGTTCATACACAATCGAATTCGTTACCAAGGATCATGCCGGTGAATATACACTGCTTGGTGGCAATGTGATTGAGGACGTCGTGACGGATGCCGCCGTGTTGACGGTGCTGGTGGATGAAGTTCTGCCGACGATCGCGAGCGCTTCTGGATCGGACACGTTCGACATGGTGACCGTGGTTTTCTCAGAGCCAGTGGATGCATCAAGCGCCGCGGCCAAGGGCAACTATTCATTTGCCGATGACGCGCTGAGCGTGGAGAAGGCTGCCCTCAAGAACGCCACAACCGTGGTGCTGACGACCAGCAAACAGGCGGAGGGGAATGTGTATAGCCTCTCGGTTGCCGGTGTGAAGGACGAGTCCAGCAACGCCATTGCCGCGGATACGTCGGTGGATGTTCATGGGTTCGTCTTTGCGCTTGGTTACCTGAAGTTTGAGTACTTCGCGGGCATCACCGGCAACCGTGTGGAGGATTTGGTGGAGGAAGACAAATATCTTAACAATGAGGCGGATGAGGTGCTGTACCTGAGCGCCTACGACACGAAGACTGCTTTTGACAGCAAGGGAGACAACTACGGTGCGCGCATAAGCGGCTGGCTGTTCCCGGATCGCAGCGGGGAATTCGCCTTTTTCATCGCCAGCGATGACGCCGGGGAACTCTATGTCAGCACTGATGATACCAGGGATAATGCAGAAATAGTCGCGCTGGAGCTAACATGGAGCAATCAGTTCGAGGCGGGTGGCGATGAGGAGGGATATACCTTTGATCCATTGGAGGCCGGCAACCGTTACTACACGGAATTGATTTACAAGGAAGGCGGTGGCGGCGACGGCGCCAAGGTTGCCTGGCGCCACTGGGACGACGAGGAGACAATCAGCGTCGGCAAA
>Ga0209445_1001608_pt1 | contig 12038 bp, 10 predicted proteins | sample MarorgKNORR_S2LV_4_FD_188223 | JGI IMG/M metagenome (GOLD analysis project Ga0209445, IMG submission 188223) | Marine microbial communities from the Southern Atlantic Ocean, analyzing organic carbon cycling - NADW_A/KNORR_S2/LV (SPAdes) (version 2) | ecosystem: Environmental > Aquatic > Marine >...
GGATTGGTGATGTTCGGCGTCACTCTCCTGACCATGTACGGCGGCCTGCTGGATGGCTTTATCACCGCCAACCTGGAGAAGGCGGCAGGCGGATTCGACGTAGTGGTCTATAACACCAGTTCAAACAGAATCGTAGACCTGGAGTCCGAGATACAGGCGAGCGACGAGGTCGACGCGACTCAGATCGCCTCAATCATGCCAGTGCATCGCGCCCTCGTGAAGTTTCCAGACTTTGAGCGCCCAGCGCCGGACGACCCAGACGAAACCGACGAGGAACAGAGCGAAGACGACAAGTACGTCGAGGATTCCATACATGGCATCGTCGCCGACTTCGCCGCTCAACAGAAGTACACGCTTGAGGTCCGGATGGACCAATTCGCCACCGACGTTGATGCGTGGAACGCGGTTGTCGCAGATCCCAGCCTCGCTCTCGTGTCCGCCCGCTACGACGGGACGAACGAGAACGCCGATAACGCTGAACTGAACCCCGGAGACACGGTGCGCCTGCTCAACCCCGCCACAGGCGACATCGTAGAGAAGACTGTCGCCGGACGCCTTGAAACGATTGAGGTCGGATTCAACGTCCTGTGGGGCGTGATCGTGGGCGCTGATGCGTTCCAGCAAGAGTTCTCTGAGTCGTCTTTCCGGGGAGACGCGCCGAGGCTGTTTGTAATGAACGTTAACGATGACATCAACCTCGCGGATTTCGGCAGGGACATAGAGAAGGCGCTGATCTCCACCGGAGCGCCGGTTCGCGTTGTGCGCGAAGTGTTGACCGATGAGTTGGAAGAGGTATCGACCTTCCTGCGTATTTTCCAGGGTTTCCTGGCCTTCGGGCTGATCGTTGGCGTAGCGGGGCTGGCTGTGATAGCGACCCGCTCGGTGTATCAGAGGCGGCAGGGAATCGGGATGCTCAGGGCATTGGGATTCCAGCCCAGCATGGTGCTGGCAAGCCTGCTCATCGAGTGGTCATTCATCGCGCTGGTGGGAATATTGCTGGGAGTTGGCCTGGGGTTCCTGGGAGGTTACCGGCTGTACGCCCTGTTTATACGGGACGCAGGCGGAGCGTTCACCGTCAACTGGTTCGAGTTGATATGGATATCTGCGGTGGTATACATAGCATCGCTGGTATTCACGATAATACCCGCCCTCAAAGCATCAAGAATGCCCCCAGTGGAGGCGCTTCGCCAGCAAGAATAGCCTTTTGAATTGGTCGTTCACTACCTGAAACCTGATAACCTGAAAGCCTGATACCAATGAGCAATAACAATTACATCGTCGACGCAAGCAACGTTCAAAAAACCTACCGCAGCAACCAGAACGAGGTGAGCGCGCTTCGGGGCGTCGATCTTCAGATCAAGCGCGGCGAAATGGTGGCCGTAATGGGCCCCAGCGGGTGTGGCAAGACCACACTGCTCAATTGCCTGTCTGGCCTGGACACCATAGATGGCGGCGAGGTGCTGTTGGAGGGCGAGTCAATCCATGACATGCCGGACCGCAAACGAACCGAGCTCAGGCGCAGTCGCATGGGGTTTGTGTTCCAAAGCTACAACCTATTGCCGGTGTTGACATCAGTCCAGAACGTGGAACTGCCTCTCATCATCGGCGGCGCGCCTCGCCGTGAGGCACGCGATCAGGCGAAGCGCATGCTGGGATTGGTTGACCTAGGTAACAGGCTGGACCACCGACCGATGGAGCTTTCTGGCGGCGAACAACAGAGAGTTGCGATTGCCAGAGCGCTGGTGACAACTCCCGCCATAGTCTGGGCCGACGAACCGACAGGCAACCTAGACAGCGAACGCTCCGGCGAGATTATGAACCTTCTGATTCAATTGAATAAGGCGCACGATCAGGCGATAATCATGGTCACTCATGACGATGTCATCGGCAGGCAGGCCCACCGCATCGTCAGGATGCGCGACGGGCAAATAGAAAGCGACGAGGAACTATGACTCAGGCAATTGCCACCGTGTTCATTGACAACGACCGCACTCGCGTCACCGAATGGCGGTTCGCTCCAGGCGCAGAGACAGGACAGCACCGACACGAATACGACTACGTGATTGTGCCAATGCACACAGCGCAAACCCGGATCGTGTCTTCAGAGGGCGAGACACTGGCAGACCTCGTCGTTGGCTCTCCGTACTTTCGACAGGCTGGAGCCGAGCATAATGTGTTCAGCGCAACCGACTTCGAGTTCGCCTTCATGGAGATCGAATTCAAGTAGCCAGATAATCTGCATTTCCCGCCTTTCCGATTCGTTCTCGCAAGGCTCATTCACATGCGATCCTGCGAACCGAAATGTGCCGACGGTTCGAAAGCGCCATAAATTCGTCTCATGCACGTGGCGGCATGCTAGATGCTCTGAGCGACACCGACTAACAAGCGTTAGAGGCGTTCGAACACCGCTCGCACTCTCACAGTCCGACGTTCATCATGGTTGCGTTTGTTTGCAAGTTCAATTGCGGGTAGATCGTCGCCCATTACTATCGTTTGGATGGTTTGTCCCAAGTCAGAAGGGTCTTGTGTCAGCGAAATATTAGTCGTGATCTGATCCCAGACTCGTGCATGAAAGCTTACACTCTCTATCAAATCGCGCATTTCATCTAGCGTGCGAAAAAAACTGGCGCTGTCATCGCTTCCCCACCACATAGGAAAGATAATAGGTTAGACAGGACCGGCCATGAATTCTTGAAACGCCAGCGTCCCCCCCTGAGCCAGCACTCAATGGAAGCCCTTGTATAGTCGTTCCTTATCGCTGATATTCATGCCGGCCTGCTGAGTCCATCCTACGTCAAATGCGCCATCATCGTAACGCGACTCCAGCGCGTTGCCGACGTGGCGCTCCACCTGGTCGCCAAGCCCAACTCGCTCAGTGAGAATTTCAGCCGCTCCTACATAAGACTCGCTCAAATCTATCATTGTCACCTTGCAACCAAATAACGCCGCCAACGTGCTAGCCGGTCCACCCAGGCCGCCGCCTACGTCTAGAACCGTTGCGCTTCGCGATATCTCGGCGAGTTCAACGAGTCCCTTAGTTGCTCCCATGCCGCCGCCGTGGAACTGATCCACAGGCGCCAAGTCTTCGATGGTCAACGCATCCAAGTTTTTGCCTGCGGCAACGAGGGAATCGAGTATAGGCTGTCGACCCTTCGCGACTCCGGTAGGCGTTAACAGCCTGCAAACTATCGGCATATCATGAATGTTACAGGCCGAAAATATTCTGGTTCTGTGCATACAGTTACGACTGGCTCGTTGTGGGACCATCGAGACTACGCCATCGTAGTATATGATGAACCCCAACCCTAGGAGACCATCCGAGAGGAGACTATCGCTATTCTAGGCAATCTGGGATTTCCGTTACCTGGAGGGAGCAGACGGCCCTACGTAACGTGGACGCTGCTGGCGATCAACGTCCTGATATGGTCAGCCACTGAGGTTGCCGGAGGCTCGACTGATACGGATGTGCTGCTCAGGTTTGGCGCGATGTACGGCCCCTACATCGCGGACGGCGACTACTGGCGTCTGTTCACAGCCATGTTCCTGCATGTCGGATTGACGCATCTGGCGTTCAATGGATTTGGATTGTTCATATTCGGCCAGCAAGTTGAGAAGTTCTATGGGCCTTACCGATTTGGCGTCATATACATTCTGGCAGGTTTGGCTGGCAGCGTTGCCAGCTTCGCACTGAATGACACAGCCGTGGGCGCGGGGGCCAGCGGCGCCATATTCGGGATACTAGGCGCTCTGGTGGCCTTCTTTGTGATACATCGCGATAAGCTGGGAGAATTTGGACGTCAGAGCCTCACTGGGTTTCTGATATTAGCAGCCATAAACCTATTTATCGGATTTTCGATTCCAAATGTGGATAACTTCGCTCACATGGGCGGGTTCGCGGCGGGATTCGCGTTGACTCTGCCTCTGGCCCCGAAGTATCGGCCTGTGTATGACAACTGGGGTCAGTTGGGGGGCCTGCGAGACACCAACTCGATCCTGAAGCAATGGTGGGTGATTCCCGTCGCGTTAATTGTGCTGGCGCTGGGCACGATGCTGGGAGCGGGTTCCATTGGCGAGAACATTTTTACCCATGTGAGGCAGGCAGAGCGGTATCTGGATGACGGGGAACACGAGTTGGCGTTGGATGAGATCGCGAAGGCAATTCAGATGGAGCCAAGGCTGGCAGAGTCTTACCTCGTCAGCGCGAAGATATATGCTGATCTTGGAAACTATCGGACGGCGCTGACAGAGGCCGGCCTCGCATTTCGACTGGGACTGGACGATGACGCCCAAGCGGAAGCCGTGGCGCTGATGCGAGAAGCGCGAGCGCGAATCCAGTAACCGGGAGAATTAAGCCGACTTCTTCTCCTGGGTCGCGTCGGTCATCGGAACCTGGTTGCCTTCCGAGGTAATCAGACGAGCGGCAGACGTGCCTTTGATAGCGGCGCCGTCCACGATGCAGCGGGCTACGCCGGTCATTGTCGGCAACTCGTACATCACGTCCAACAACACCTGCTCCAAAATAGTGCGTAGGCCTCTTGCTCCGGTCTTTTGTTTAAGCGCCAGCTCTGCGGCGGCATCCAGAGCGTCGTCAGTGAAGGTCAACTCAACGTCGTCCATCTTGAACAGTGATTGATACTGCTTCGCGAAGGCGTTTTTTGGCTCGGTCAGCACTCGGACCAGGTCATCCTTGCCCAGCATGTCGAGGCTCACGACCACAGGCAGGCGTCCCACGAACTCCGGGATGAAGCCATACTCCATCAGGTCGTCCGGGTTGACATGAGAGCGAACGAAATCCTTGGACTCGTCGTCGTCAGCAGACAGTCCGTCGACGATTGTGGGCTTGAAGCCGATTCGCTGGCGGTCCTTGAAGGCCCGGCGTTCTATGTAATCGTCGATGCCCTCAAATGCGCCGCCGCACATGAACAGGATGTTGTCGGTGCGAATTTGCAGGAAGTCCTGGTGAGGGTGCTTGCGTCCCCCCTGGGGCGGGACGTTGGCGACGCAGCCCTCGATAATTTTCAGCAGCGCTTGCTGGACCCCCTCGCCCGAAACGTCGCGGGTTATGGAGGGGTTGGGGCTTTTTCTGGCGATCTTGTCGATCTCGTCGATGTAAATAATGCCTTGCTCGGCGCGGGCGATGTCGAAGTCGGCGGCCTGGATTAAACGCAAGAGGATGTTCTCGACATCCTCGCCGACGTATCCAGCCTCGGTGAGCGTTGTGGCGTCGGCGATGGCAAAGGGCACATCGAGAATCCGAGCCAGAGTTTGGGCGATATGGGTCTTGCCTGAGCCTGAGGGGCCGAGCATGAGAATGTTGGCCTTTTGAAGCTCGACTTCCTCGAAACGCTGGTTGGACCAGACGCGCTTGTAGTGGTTATAAACGGCGACGCTCATAACCTTCTTGGCGCGGTCCTGGCCTACCACGTACTCTTCAAGCCGGTTGTAGATCCACTTGGGATTCAGCCCCTTGGTCTTGTAGTTCCCCTGTGGGCTTTTCGTGTCCTTTTCGGGGCTTTCCTCTGCGATAATCTGTTCGCAAAGGTTGACGCATTCGTCACAGATGAAAACCCGGTCGGGACCCGCGATGAGACGGCGCACCTGAGCCTGAGTTTTCCCACAGAAGGAACACTGATAGTCGTTGCGACTATTCATAAATGAGACCTACCTCATCTTCTAGTATTTCGATGTCACAGGCTCGCGCGGACGTGTTAATCCGCTGCAACAGGAACGCTGGGCGAGGCGAGAACCTCGTCAATCAGGCCATATTCCTGGGCCTGATCGGCGCTCAGGTAGAAGTCGCGGTCCGAGTCCGTGGCTATTTTCTCATAAGTTTGCCCAGTCGCCTCGGAGATGACTGTTCGAATGATATCTTGCTGCCTGAGAATCTCTCTGGCGGCGATTTCGATGTCAGAAGCCTGACCCTGGGCGCTGGTCAGCGCCTGGTGCATGTGGACCGTTGAGTTGGTGAGGGCGTATCGTTTGCCCTTGGCCCCGGCGCACAGAAGGACGGTTGCCATGCTGGCGGTCATGCCGACGCAAATGGTGGACACGTCCGGCCTGATCAGGCGCATGGTGTCCATGATTGCCAGGCCTGAGCTTATGACTCCTCCAGGGGAGTTGATATACAGGCTAATGTCTCGCTCCGGGTCCTCGCGGTCCAGGAACAGAAGCTGTGCGATGATGTTGTTTGCGATCTGATCGTAGATGGACGACCCCAAAAATATGATTCGTTCTTTCAGAAGCAGCGAGTATATGTCATAGGCCCGATCTCCTCGCGCCCCTGTCTCAACTACCATGGGGATTACATTTTCAGGCCTGTGAATCATCGGTGTCGTCCCCTCCATCTGTGGTTGTTGTTTTTTCATTATCATTGTCGGTGTTTTCTGATCCTTCTTGTTCTGCAGAATCCTCGGACTCTGCCTGCTCTGACGATTCCGCTTCCCCTTTGGCGACAGTCACCAGAAGGCTTATGGTTTTCTCGTACTTGAGCATCCTTTCGATGGACTCTCGTTGTTCTTCGATCTGTTGCCGTCGGTCGTCGCCCTCCGGGTCCTGGGCTAGCAGCTCCTCGACCCGCGCGTCGATGTCATCTTCGGAGACTTCAATATTCTCCAGTTCACCTAGCTTGTTCAGCGCGAAGGTTCGTCGGATGCGCTGTTCGGCCTCCGTGCGGGCCTGCGCCCTTTGTTCCTGGTAAGAAGTGCCGATGGATTGCAGGTAGTCATCGCGACGGATGTTCAACTGCTCGAACAGTTTGTTCTGGTCCTCTTCAATGTGTTCTATCTCGTGGTCCAACATTACTGGGGATAAGGTCATAGTGGTGGCATCCAACAGAGCCGTGACCACTTCGTCCTCGTACTGACGTTTGGAGCGGTTCTCGGCCTCATCATTCAGCCCTTGTTCCACCTCAGTTCGCAGCGCTTCCATACTCTCGTACTCTTCAGGGAGGCCCTTGGCGAACTCGTCGTCAAGCTCGGGAAGTATCTTTTCCTTGACGTCCTTGATCTCGACGCTGAAAGACGCCTCTTTTCCGGCAATGGCGTCGTCCTGATAATCGTCGGGGATTTCGATCGTAAACTCGTGCGTCTGTTCCGCTTCGAGTCCTTCCATCTTGTGAGAGAAACCAGGCACAGGGTTCTTGCTGTCAGAATCGAGGAAGTACGTGGTGTCTTCCTCATCGAGGAAGGTGTTGTCCTCCACCGCGCCTTTGATGCCCACAGTCACGAGGTCGCCCATCGCCACTGGCCGTTCCACCGGTTCCCATGAGGCCAGGCTCTGGCGCAGTTCGTCGATACGGGCCTCGACGTCGTCCTCCGAGACCTCTTCAGGCTCGTAGGGGATTCGGAGACTGTGATAGTCGCCTAAGTCAACCTCAGGGCGCAGCGGAACCACGGCCTTGAAGGTGAAGGGGTCAAGCTCTAGGTCTTCGATCTTGGGAAGTCCGCTGGCTTCAAGCTCCTGCTCTTCGATGGCCCGGTCTGTGACCTCATAGACCATCGTGTCGATGACTTCGCTTAGCAGGCTCTCGCGACCGACGAAATTTTCGACGATACGTCTGGGGGCCTTGCCTTTGCGGAATCCGGGGATGACGATGCGTTGGACTACGCGCTGGTAGCCTCGGTCGAGGTATGGGTCTAGGTCGGGGTCCTCAAGCTCAATGTGGATAACTGCCTGACTGTCCACAATTTCTTCTTGAGTGATAATCAAAATCGACTCCTGATGCCAAGTGATCTAGTTGTGATTATAGCATAGGGCGCCCCGCGCTCACTTTGCAAAATTATTAGACGAATATTGGGATTTGTTATGAATCGACGATTGAAAACAGGCGAACATTGATCTGGCGCGAAGCAAAGAATTAAGTGAAGTCATCATCTTTTCACAACCTGCCTTGACAGGTGTATAGTAGTTGTCTACGATTCGATAAGTGGACATGAGGCGTCATGGATGCTGATCGTCCCTTTTCGGTAAAGCTTCCCCAGTTCTACGGATTCGCCAGGGCTGGACAATTCGACATAGAGACCAGGTAGCTCGATTCTGCGAGGGTGTCTCAAAAACGATTTGCCCGTTTGCCAAGTCCCCGGAATTCGGACTCTATTGCTCAACTGCGCTTTTGGCAGCGGGATTCAGCGGCATAAAGGAAAAATAATCACCAGCGATTGATTCCACAATGCCTTTGCTGGAGGGGTGAGAATGTCGAGCAAGTATCAGCGGGAAATCGAAGAAATACTGGAAAAGTCCGGCGACCTTGGATCGACCAGGGCGCCGAACCGCCCGCCTGAAGAGAAGGAAAGCCTGTTCCGGTTGGTGGGCCTCTACATCAAGAACGCCCTGAGCGGCAAGCTCTGGTCCCTGTCGCCCGGCAGGGTGATGCTAATCGGCCTGCTGCTGTTGCTCTCCATGCTGATCGTCATGCAGTTTGTCCCCGGAATCCCTGGCTTGTTGGCCTGGGCGGGGCTGTTGATATTCATTGTCGGCTACGGAATGGTGCTGGCGAAGCCTCCCAAGATCGAGAAGCGCTGGCGCGGCCAGTCAATGGAGGAAAACGGCGAGTCGCTGTGGAATCGCTTCCTGCGCCGAATCCGACCCAAGTAACCGAAGTTCACGAAATTTTAGGACATGAACGGGGCCTCGCAAAATGCGAGGCCCCGTTTGATTCCCATAGTCAGGTTGTAGTTTGCTTATGGCGCGAAGAAATGGGCGGACTTAAAACCCGCCCATTCTGCTTTTCCGATCAGCTTACGTTTTACAGAGAAGCTTATACCGCGCACTCACCTTCGCCACGCTCGACTACGTACTTGACGGTCTTGTTCCAGTCCATGTACGTGTCCAGGGTTTCGCGGTTTAGTTCGGGCAGTTCCTTGAACTCTTGGACTACGGCTTCGAAAGACTGCGGGCCGACTCGGGTGACGAAGTTCTTGAACTCCTCGCCGTCGTTGCGCTCGGCCTTGTAGTAATCGAGAACCTTCTCCAGCGCCTGCGGCATCCGCTTGGCCGGAATCTTGATCTTGACCCGCTGGCCGAACCGAGCGTCCAGATCATCGTAGCTGCCTCCGACGAACATGTCGTAGGCTGGGACCTGACCGCCAGGGCCTCTGGCCGCCGCGCCGTGGAATCCGATATCTGCGACGTGGTGATGGCCGCATCCGTTGGGGCAGCCGCTCATCTTGATGTGCATCTTCTGGACGAGAGGGTCTGATGTGTCGAGGCCGTTTACCGTCTCGATCAGCGCCTGCCCCAGACCCATCGAGGCCGTTATGCCGAGCTTGCAGCTATCGGTGCCAGGGCAGGACACGATGTCCGTGATCCCGTTCGCGCCCGCCTCGCCAAAACCCATATCGATCAATGTGTTCCAGACCTCGTTCAGGGCGTTGTTGGGCACCCACCGGAGGGCGAAGTTCTGTTGAGCAGTTATCCTGGCCCTGCCTCCACCGTATTTGCGGGACAGGTCAGCCAGCGCGTGGAACTGGTCTGGATTGATGTCGCCAAGAGGCAGTTTGACTTGGACTACGCTGTAGCCTTCCTGCTTTTGCGATTCGACGTTGGAATCGAACCATGCTTTGTACTCGGGAGTGTCGCCATTGACGGTCGTGTAGTTGCCGTCCAAGGCGGGAGCATCGATCGACTCATCTTCAAGGAACAGGAGCGGCGTTGGGTCGAATGACCTCTGTGCCCAGTCCTCCTTCATTGCTTCCTCGACCAGGTTACGGAAATCGTCGATGCCGATTCGATCAATCAAGAACTTGACGCGAGCCTTAGAGCGGTTTTTCCTTAGCTCGTCGGAGCCGTGGAACACCCTGAGCGCCGCCTCTGTGACCTTCAGGTAGTCATTCAACCCAATGAATTCATAGAGCGTGGGGGCGATGCGTGGCATGATGGCGGTGCCGCCGCCCATTACCATCTTGAAGCCCTTCTCTCCGTCCTGAATCCTGGGGAGGAACCCGACGTCGTGGATGGGTGTCATGGCGCAGTCGTCGTTGCAGCTAGAGAATGCGGTCTTGATCTTGCGTGGCATCATCTGGGTGAAGGGGTGGCGCGCGAAGTATCGCGAGTATGCGGCGGCGTAAGGCGTTGCGTCGAACGCCTCGTCGTTAGACACTCCGGCCATCGCGCATCCCGTGACGTTTCGCACGGTGTTGCCGCAGGCCTCGCGAGTTGTCAGGCCTACATCTGCCAGCATCTTCAGCACTTCTGCCGCTTCTAGCAGCGGCACGTGGTGAAGCTGAATGTTCTCGCGAGTGGTCACATGCCCTTTGTTGAGGGGCGCATATTTCTCGACGATTTCGCCCAACATATCCAATTGAGCAGAGGTCATTCCGCCGAAGGGGAACTTGATTCGGATCATGTGAACGTCGGGTTGTCGTTGTCCATATACGCCCTGGCGAAGCCTGAATGCTTGGAAGTCCGTCTCATCCCACTCGCCTGCCTGGAAACGCTTTACCTCTTGCTCAAAGTCTTCGATCTCACTGGGGATAATGTCTATTATCCCCGTGGTCTGCCGATCTACCTTGCTATCTACCTGAGTCATCCATCCCTCCTGGGGTATTGGCGATTCGATGCGTCTGTCCGACTCGCCTCGAGAGTCACACTCTCCAGATTAATACCGATGTTTTGTTCCGGCTCCGTGGTTCGGTGGAGACTCTCAGCTACGACTCTGCGCAGCCCCACCATCGAAAATAACGAAACCCCGCTCGAGGATTGGTTGAGCGGGGTTCTGAATTTGCACGAGTTGAATACGACTGCCCCTAAAACGGACTTCTACACACGCATTTCATGAATAAATTGGTGGCTGTCATACCGTGCTTACCTTAACAATCTGCAATGTAAGTGTCAATGAATTGGTTCAATCGCGACTTCAAAATGACGGGGTATAGGCAATGTTCAAGCCCCTCAGTGCTCCATAAAGGAGCCACCGTTGATGTTGATCGACTGGCCCGTTATCCAGGATGCAGCCTCAGTGCAGAGGTAGGTGATGAACTCGCCAACCTCGTCGTCCGTGCCGTTTCTGCCTATGGCCGTGGCGGCGGCTCGTTGTTCCCAGATCTCGGAGGTGTAAAAGTCCGTTCGCGAGGTCGCGGTGGTTCCCGGACATACGCAGTTGACGTTGATATTGTGGGAACCGACCTCCCTTGCCATGGATTGCGTCATCCCGATCACGGCAAAACACGCGGCGTTGTATGCCAGAGTGTTGGGGCCGCCACGTTTGCCTGCCACCGACGATATATTGATTATCTTCCCGCCTTGACCACGGCTTATCATCTGCCTTAAAACGGCCTGCGAACACAGGTAGGTTCCGGTCACCTTCACGTCCATGACCTTCTGGAACATCTCCGGGGCAAGGTCAACGATTGGAGCGAGGGCAGGTAGCATTCCGAACGCGGCGTTGTTGACCAGGATGTCGATCCGGTGAAACTCGGATACAGTCTGGTCAACCATAAACTGAACTTGCTGAGGGTCGGAGACATCCACTATGAGAGGCAACGCTTGGCATCCCTGAGCCTCGACCTGTTCGGCGACGCTTTCAATGTCCTTCCAGCCGGCCGCTTTCTCGTCGTCCGGGTACGTTTCGGGGTCTCGGCCCGTTCCTGTGATGACCACGTTGGCTCCCAGGCGGGCCATCGCGACCGCCGTCGCCCGACCGATCCCTCTGAGCCTTCCGGCTCCTGTGACTATCGCGACTTTCCCGCCCAATTCTCCCAAGTCCTTACACCTCACGCATCGGCGTTTCAAATTACAGCCCGTTGTCCAGTCACATTGAGTCAGAACCTAGTCAAGCGCCGCGCTCGCCAATTCCTCCAACTCATTCAGGACGCCTTTCTGGTCTGCCGAGGTAACCCGCACCAGCACTCTCTCTGCGCCCGCCTCCTCGAATCTGTTGATCAGGTCTTTGTCGGCGGGTTGGCTGTGTATCGTGATGCCAATGGAATCGGGGTCGCGCTCTGCCGAATCGCATAGCTCCGCCAGTGTCTCGCGGGCCGCTTTGATATCGTCGGGACTGACGCCGATGGGCAGCCAACCGTCGCCATAGCGGACAACGCGCC
>Ga0209445_1001611_pt1 | contig 12005 bp, 7 predicted proteins | sample MarorgKNORR_S2LV_4_FD_188223 | JGI IMG/M metagenome (GOLD analysis project Ga0209445, IMG submission 188223) | Marine microbial communities from the Southern Atlantic Ocean, analyzing organic carbon cycling - NADW_A/KNORR_S2/LV (SPAdes) (version 2) | ecosystem: Environmental > Aquatic > Marine >...
GGCACCGGATTTCGTCATGGCCTATTGGGGCGAAGCCCTCACCCAGCATCGCACCATCTGGAATATCCACCGTCTGGATGTAGCTCGCGAGGTACTGGCACGATTGGGCGCTACGCCTGCTCAGCGTGCTGCCAAGGCCGCCACCGCAAGAGAGAAAGCTTATCTGGCAGCCGTGGAGACACTATTCGGTGAAGGCGAGTTTCGGGTTCGACAGAGCGCTTACTCAATTGCCATGCGTGATCTGAGGCAAGCCTATCCGGATGACATCGAGGCATCCGCGCTATATGCCCTGTCATTAATGCGGGAAACGCCCATCGATATGACACGGCAGCAGACCCGTTCATTAATGGCCACAATTTCCATGCAGGTGTTGGCGCAAAATCCCCGCCACCCCGGCGCCAATCGCTATCTGATCCAAAGCACGGACGATCCGGAAAACACCGACATTGGATTGTTGGCGGTGAATAACCTGCGCCTCATAGATACGGATGCCGCAGAAGCATTGCACATCCCATCCCATTACTACTTGCAGCACGGCATGTGGGAAGCCGTGGCCGACTCCAATATGCAGGCGTTTGAGTCATCCATGGCCTGGGTGGAGGAAAATGATTTCTCGTTGCAGGATTTGAATGCCTATAACTACGGTCACCTGGTGCAGTTTGCTAACTATGGCTACCTGCAGGCTGGTAATTTAAACCAGGCAGCGAAGATTCGTGAGCGTGTCCGCAGCGACTATATCGCCAGTGGATTGGCAGCAGAAATAGAAACACCATTCGCCGACGTGTACGCGCGCTGGTTCCTGGATCTGGAGAGGTGGCAGGATGCGGAGCTGTTGGCGGAGTTGGCCAGTGAATACTCGATCCGCAGTCCGGGACTGTGGCAGGCGATCGGCATCGCCGCGGCCCGCTCTGGCAATCTGGTACTCGCAAACGAAGCGGTGAAATTACTTGCCAATCTCAGCGATAATCCTGCCAGCCAGGCTGTCAATTCTTCTCGGCAGGTGGAGGGCCTGATCCATCTTGCCCAGGGACACGATGATATCGCCCTGGGAATTCTCAGCGCGGCGGCGCAGTTAAACTGGGCGCAACCAGTCACTCTGTTAGGCGTACCGCCGCGCCCCTTAAAACCTGCTATGGAGACCTATGGTGAGGCCTTGCTGGAAACCGGCGACGCCGGCGCCGCGCTGGTGCAATTTCAGCGGGGTCTAACTCGCTATCGCGGCCGCAGCAATGTATTGCTAGGCGCAGCCCGCGCCGCCGAGGTGCTGGGCCGAGACGACCTCGTTAAACGCTATTATTCACAACTGGCGGAAATATGGCAGCGCGCCGATAGCAGTCATCCCTTTATTAGTGAAGTACGCACTAAAACTTCCAGGTAAAAGCTGGAAGCCGCAAACCAGGTTTGTTTCACATTGCCAATGCAGAGGTAAGCTCAATGTTTGTTATTAGATTAGTTTTTATAGTCTGTATTTCCACTCCGGTTTGGGCGCAGCAATCGGTGCCGGAGATACCATTCGAAACCGTTCCCAACTTTCTCAAGTATTCACCGGATATGAACCTCGGTGAAATTCTGGGCGTGGCTGTTAATTCCCAAGGGAATATCGTTGTGCTTAATCATCCGGGAAGCGCGAATCTTGGGCCCATTTGGTCCAACTCTACGACACAGCTCCTCGAATTCGACAAAGCAGGCCGTTTCCTGCGGGAAATCGGTAAGGGAGTCTATGGCATCGCGTATTCGCACCAGGTGCGGTTCGATCAGTATGACAATCTCTGGGTCGTCGATAAGGGCGCCAACTCGGTGATGCAGTTTGATCCTCAGGGTTATGTGTTGATGAATATTGGTCGGCGCGAAGAGGGCTACCACGGTGATGTGGAACTGGCATCCCAGGCTGAGGCTAGAGCCTTCGGCGGTTATTTTGGCGGACCCACCGATGTGGCCTGGGACAGTGACAACAACATCTACGTCAGCGATGGGTATGTGAATTCGCGCATGACAAAATTCGATCCCGACGGAAATTTTCTAATGGACTGGGGTTCATTCGGTACTGATATCGGTCAATTTAATCTTCCCCACGCGCTGCAAATAGACCGCAACGATAATATTTATGTAGCGGACCGTGATAACAGAAGAATACAGGTGTTCGATACCGACGGAAATTATCAGCGCATGATCGTACTGGACGTTCCCTATCCACCCGATTACCAACCGCCCTTTAGCGCGAAGAATCCCGATCGAGCCATCAGGGAGACGCAGCCCTGGGCCATGTGTATTACCAATACCACGCCACAGTATCTGTTCGTGGCAGACAACGAGCCTGGCCGTATCTACAAGATCAGTACTGATGGCACCATACTCGGCTGGTTGGGTAAGTCTGGTCGACGGGATGGGCAATTTAACTGGGTTCACGGGCTGGATTGCTCCCAGGAAGACGTACTCTATGTCGCCGATATGAACAACTGGCGCGTGCAGAAGCTGTTGCTGAAGTAAGTGTTAGAAGGGAGGATTAGGGGTACAGACCACATTTTCTCGTTAAAATAGGTTCGACTATTCAGGTAATCTATCGAGAAAACGTAGCCTGTCCCCGTTTTACCCTTGGACTTCGTTCGGGATAGCTTTTATCCTCCATAGTACCTGTGCTTGCATAGTCAGGAACCCGCTTCCCCACAATCGATAAAAAAGGGGTGAAAACCAGTGAATTCAAGACTTACCCGCAGACATTTCATCAAAGGGGTGATATACAGCAGCGCCGCTGCCACCTCAGGTGCCGGCTTTTATCTCGCCAATGCAGCATCAAATCGGCAGCCCGGCGCTGTCGAGCGACTGATTGCTATCAACGTCAACGGTCGTACTCGAAGAGTTGATGTACAACCCCAGGAAACCCTGGCCCATACCCTGCGCAACCGTCTGAACCTGACCGGTACCAAAGTCAGCTGCAATCGGGGTGAATGTGGCTCTTGCACGGTATTGATCGACGACACGGCTATTTACTCCTGCTCGATCCTGACCCAACAAGTCAAGGGCAAGGAGATAACTACAGTGGAAGGATTGAGAGCCGCAGATGGCAGCTTGCATCCGGTGCAGCAGGCCTTTATCGAAGAGCTGAGCCCCCAGTGTGGTTTTTGTACACCGGGCCAGGTGATGTCAGCAGTTGCCCTGTTGCGAGCCAATCCCAACCCGACTCGGGAACAGGCCCGCCTGGGATTATCCGGCAATCTGTGCCGATGTGGCGCCTATGATCATTATCTCAATGGCGTGATGCGCGCTGCGGAGCTTATCTCATGACTTATATGCATATAGGAAAAGATTTCGTTCCACCCGATGTCGAAGGCAAGGTGACTGGCGAGGCCAAATATGTGGAGGATTTCCGCCGCGAAGGCCTGGTATTCGCCAGATTACTGACCAGCCCCATGCCCAGTGGCAGAATATTGAGTATCGATGCCACGGCAGCACTGAGAATGGACGGAGTGCTGGGCATCATCACGGCAGATGATTTGCCGCCTTCCACGCCGCCTGAAAACCCGATGCTGGCGAGGGACTACGTGACCTACGTGGGGCAGCCGATTTTGGCTGTCGCTGCGTTAACGGAACAGATCGCCGAAAACGCCCTGGCCAATATCAAAGTGGAGTTTGAACGCAGAGATTTCGTTGTGGACCCCTTGACCAGCCTGGTTGAGGGTGGCCCCGATGCCTACCCGGAAGGCAATGCCATGGTGCGAGAGATTCCCGAAACCGAGGATGAAAATGCCGAGGTTGTGGGGGCCATTCGACCAGTAAAGTGGCCCGCCGCGGAAATTGAGAGATTTCGCGCCGGCAAGGAGCCGATGGGCGTCTCCTTCACCGACGGTTGGGAATATGGCGAGTTGGATGCACGCTTTGCCGAGTGCGAAGTTGTTGTGGAGGAGTCATTTGTAACGGCGGGCACGCCCCACCATTGTATGGAGCCCCGCACCAGCATGGTGTATTGGGAGAATGGCAAGTGCTATTTCCATGCCTCAACCCAAAGCCAGAGCGCTGTCGATGAACCCCTGGCGGCGCAACTGGGAATAGACCCGGCAGATCTGTGCATTATCAATGAGAACACCGGCGGTGGTTTTGGCTCCAAAGGTCGGAACTACCCCACCATGGGCGTGACGGGCAATCTGTCCCGATTACTCAACCGTCCCGTACAACTGCGTATAACCCGGGAAGAAGAGTATTACATCGGTGTTGGCCGACCCGGCATGCAGGGCTGGATCAAGGTCGGCCTGCGGGCCGATGGCACGGTGGCGGCGGTAGACCTGATCATCGTTAGTGACGGCGGACCCGGTGGGCGTGACAGTGCCTCCTCGTCGGCCGGACACATCTCCGTGCTGTTTCAGCCCGATGCCATGCGCCTGAGAAATATCCCCATTTTCACCAACACCGCACCCCGTGGTGCCCAACGCGGCCCAGGCCAGAACGAGATGGCGGCAGCGTTGTCGCCGATTATGGACAAGGCGGCGAACGCGCTGGGCATGGATCGAGTGGAATTCCGTAAGCTCAATGCACCCAATAGCGATTCCGGGATCTACCAGGCCCAGGGTCCGGTGACCAGCGCCTTCATGGCGGATACCATCAGCAAGGGAGCCGAACTATTCGACTGGGAAGGCAAACGCAATCAGCCCAAGCGTCGGGGCAACAAGCTCCGAGGTATCGGCGTGGGCCAGGGCTACCACGGCGCCGGCGGCTATGGTTACGACGGCCTGGTGCGCATCCTGCCGACAGGGAAGATTCAGCTACACTGCGGCGTGGGAAATTTGGGTACCTATTCGTACGCCGCCACCGTCAGGGCGGCAGCGGAAGTGCTGCAGGTGGACTGGGAAAACTGTGAAATTGTACGCGCCAGAACTGACCGCCATCTGCCCTGGAGTTCCACCCAGGGTGGCAGCAATACGATCTTCACCCACAGCCGAGCCAACTATGTAGCCGCCATGGACGCGCTGAAGAAATTGAAGGAAATCGCAGCCGCCGAATTTGGCGGTACCGTGGAAGAATATGATATCGCCGAGGAACGGGTCTTCAAGGTAGCCGATCCCACCCTGGGAATGAGTTACGGCGAAGCCGCGCAGAGGGCGATCGCCATGGGTGGCCACTACAGCGGCGCCGAATATCCCGAAGATATTCATCCCATCACCCAGCGCGCAGTGCAGGGTGTTGCCGGATCCGGCCTGATTGGCGTTGCCAAAGACAATCTACCGAGAAAGGGGACACCCCCAGGCATGATTGTTGGCTATGTCGAGTTAGAAATCGATGTCGATACCGGTAAGTTCGAGATTTTGGAATATGTGGCGGTGGCGGATTGTGGCACGGTCATGCACCCCCAGGGTTTTTCTCAACAGATGAATGGTGGCGGTGTCTGGGGCATCGGTATGGCGGGTTACGAACGCCATGTTTATGATCCACAGAATGGTCTGCCGGCCAACGCCGGATTCTATCAAGCCAGGCTTCCGACGATGATGGATGTGCCTGCCAACATGGTGAATGCGGCGGTAGATATTGCCGATCCGTTCAATCCGATGGGAGGCAGAGGCATCGGTGAGCCTTCTCAGGGTTGTGCGGTAGCCGCCATCACCAGCGCTCTGGCCGATGCCCTGGACGGTCATCTGTTTAACCGGGTTCCGGTGACTGCAGATATGATCGTCAATCATCTGGCGCAGAACGGATTTGGACCTGAGTCGCTTAAGTTAAATACGTTCTAGTGCTGGATTTGATAGTGGGCTTAACAAGCAGCACTTGGCTGTTGACAGTTCGGGCTGTAATATATAATTAGTTACCTGGATATTATGCTGTCTGTTCCAGAATTTGGGAGAATCCGTTGATGAAAAGCAATTTTAGATTTCGGGTAGGAATTTTTGATGCCTCCCGACCAGCCTTGCTGCTCGCCTGCCTGCTGCTTCCGTGGAATACACAGGCGGCAAAATCCGCTCCCACCTTCACCGCGGATGTTGCGCCGATACTGTTTGAAAAGTGTGCCAGTTGCCATAACCCTGAAGGCATCGGGCCGATGCCGCTGCTTGACTATGCCGATGTCAAGCCCTGGGCAGGCTTGATAAGTTACAAGGTACAGGCTAGAGAAATGCCGCCCTGGCACCTGGACAAGACCACCGGCATCCAGAACTACAAGAATGACATCTCGCTCTCGGATGAGCAGATTGCCACTATCGTGGCCTGGGCAGAGTCCGGTTCTCCAGAGGGCGATCCATCAGCGTTGCCACCTATGCCGGCTTTGCCTAACGGCGCCCAATGGCAGATGGCCGAATTGCTCGGTCCACCGGATTTCGTCGTCAAGGCGCCTCCCTACACGATTGCCGCCAATGCACAGGATCAGTGGTGGGTGCGCAACACTCCATTTGAGGGTTTGATCGATGAGCCGCGTTATGTGCGAGCCACAGAATTAAAAGGAAGTTATCCTCTAGGTGTCAAAGTACTTCACCACGGTCACGCGACGCTCACATCGCAAGATGCCGATGGCCTGCGTGTCTCGGGGCCGGTTGGAAGGCAAGGCGTCGGCAAAAGTGGTGACCTGTTTGCTGAAGGCACCGGCATGCTAATCCATCCAAGCGGCCAGATTACCTGGAATCTGCACTATTTCCCCATCGCCCAGGAAGTTCGAAACGAGCAGGCCGAAGCCGCAGTCTGGCTCTACCCCGAAGGCTATAAACCGGAATTCGAGACCAGGGGGGAGCAATTCTTCGCCGCCGATACCGGGCCCGGTGGTTTATGGGCAGGCGATCTATTGTTGCCGCCTCATACCATTAAATCCCAACAGGGTGTCCGGGTCCTGAATCGACCGGCACTCATCACCAGCTTCCGGCCGCATATGCACATGCGTGGCCGAGCCCAATCGCTGGAAGCCGTCTACCCCGATGGCCGCCGTGAAATGCTGGCCCGCGTGGATAAATATAATCATAGCTGGCAGATCTCCTATAAATTTGATGATGACGCGGCGCCATTGTTACCCAAGGGAACCATGCTGATGATTACCTCAACCTGGGACAACACCGCCGACAACCCCAACAATCCGGATCCTCGACAATGGGTAGTGTTTGGCCAACGGGGGGTGGATGAGATGTCCCATTTGTGGCTGGGCATCACCTATCTGACGGACGCGCAGTTTGAACGCTTAAGCGCCGAGCGACGAGGCAGATTGACCGCACAAAACGGACCCTAGTCAGCAGTGGGAAGTAAATACAAAAGCGCAACACTGCTGTTGCTCACCCTGTGGGTGAGCACTGCTGGCTTGTTATCGGCGCAGACCTCCTCAAGCCTCGATCTGTTCAATGCAGCGCCTTTGCGAGCTAGTGGACAGAATGTTATTCCTCTGTTCGATGGCTGGTTTCCCAATGCCGATGGAACCTATACACTCTGTTTCGGCTATTTCAATATGAACACCGAACAGTCGCTGGATGTTCCTCTTGGCGAGGGTAACAGGATCGAACCAGCGATCTATGATGGTTCGCAACCCACCCATTTCGACCCGGTACCCAAGCCAACTCTCACCCGCCTCTTCCGTCACCACTGGTGTGTTTTCTCGATAATCGTACCGGCAGATTTCGGCGACTCAGAAGTCATCTGGACGCTTGAGTCCCAGGGTGACAAGTTGTCAGTTCCCGGCTGGCTCTTGCCGACGTATGTCCTCGACGAAGAATCAACCACCGGGCGTGGCGCCGTGGCTCCGTATTTGAGTCTGAACGATGATCCACCGAATTTTAGAGGACGCAGGGGGCTGTGGGAAGGCCCCCGCATTGCTAAAGTGGGAGAACCGGTACCATTGATCGCTCGTATCATGCATCCCGAATCGGGTACCTGGTTGGGCTGGACCTTGCACCAGGGTTCGGGACAGGTAGAATTCAGTCCGGCGGAGCTACGACTGGATGCAGCGAATGGGGCAGCGACGACCACAGCAATTTTTAGTGAACCGGGTTCTTACGTCGTTCGTGTGCAGGCAATCAATGACACCGAGCGGCGAGGGAATCCGACCTACGGGTTCGAGTTTTATTGCTGTTGGACTAACGGCTATGTCAGGATCGATGTGGTCGAATAGGAATAGAACCGGCAGGGGTACCCAGTGGACCAGGGGGCTTGAGGCCGAAACATTCTTCAATCAGGAAAGGAGTCAGAAATGACTGAGAAATACCGTTTTACCAAGTTCAATGCATTCTTGATGGCAGTGCTTATCGTCATCGGCGTGTCCACGGCAAATGCCGACATAGAGCAAGGCCGGCTCGACGCGATCGCCGCCGATTTACAGGCGCGGGTAGACGCAGGCAAGTTATCCGGTGTGGTTGCCATGGTAGCCAAGGACGGCGAGATTCAGATGAATCAGGCCTTCGGCTATCAGAACGTGGAAGATGAGGTACCCATGAGCACCGATGCTATTTTCCGGATATTTTCCATGACCAAGCCGGTGACCGGCACCGCGCTGATGATGCTCTTCGATGAAGGTAAGTTTCAACTCAGTGACCCGGTCGAAAAACACCTGCCCCAGCTTGCTGGCATGACCGTCTTCAAGTCGCAAAACGAAGATGGTTCTTTCGAAACTGAAGCTGCCGGTCACGCCATGACGATTCGTGAGCTGATGAGCCACACCGGCGGTTTGCTGTATACCCCACCCCTGTCCCGGGGACCAGTCGCCGCAGCCTATTCCAAGGCAGGCATCAACAATCTGCCCAACTATACCCTGGCCGAGAGTATTCCGGCGCTGGGGCACATTCCATTGGGCTATCAGCCGGGAACCCAGTGGGTTTACAGTATTTCTGTGGATGTGCAGGGCTACCTCGTTGAAGTACTCTCGGGCCAGACCTTCGACGTGTTTCTGCAGGAGCGCATCTTTGGCCCACTGGGCATGGTGGATACCAGCTTCTATGTCGCTGCAGATAAAGCGGATCGATTGGCACGACAGTACCGTCCAGGCAATGGCGGCGAGCTCACCCGCACCGATAGGGGTGCGTTTTTAATCAAGCCCAAGTTCTTTTCCGGTGGCGGAGGCCTGACTTCGACTGCCGGCGACTATATGAAATTTGCACAGATGCATTTAAACGGTGGCAGCCTCAATGGCACTCGTATTCTTTCCGAAGAGGCGGTTCAGATCATGCGCTCGAATCAATTGCCGGACGCGGTGGAAAACATCGGCCAATTGTATCCGGGTAATGTGTTCGGAGTTGACTTTGCCATCGTTAATGATTCCGAAAGTTACAATGGGGCGCCAGTCGGTACACATTGGTGGTGGGGCATAGCAGGATCCTGGTTCTGGATCGATCCCGTGGAAAATGTCATCTTTGTGGGCATGATTCAGAACGACGATATCCTCTACTCGCTGCAGGTGCACGCCGACATGCGGGAGCTGATATACAATCCTCTGTAAAAGGGTTATGGGGACAGGCTCGAATCTGTCCCCGCTTTCTGCAATATACCGGAAGCAGGATGGCGAAGTAGTCAGAAGTATCCTGTTGTCCTGGTTGATCACTCTACCTGTTGCTGCCCTGACAAGTGCCGTGGTCTATGCGCTGATCGCCTAAACTGCTTCACTACTTGTCAGCAACCTTTTTCCCAACGATGTTTTTCTTAGATTTATCTCGGCAAGGAGTGATATTGCAGCCTAAGTTGTAATTAAGTTTTACAAGTTATGGTCAATTTAAGGCGTTTGTGCCGATAATCCGTGCACCTAACTGCTGTCTTTGGCGTCAATAAGTGAGTAATCACAGGATCCCTGCATAATGATGTTGAAATTCCGTAAACTGACGCTATCCGCGTCTATCGCAGTGTTTACCTGCATTAGCTCTGCTCAATTATTGGCTCAGGATACAGTCGATGATGGCACCACTATCCTCTACCCGGCTTCCTACTTTTCCGAATTTTCACCTATTACCGCCAAAGATATGTTGGATCGGATTCCTGGTGTGGGCTCGACCACTGGTGGTGGCAGTCCCGGTGGTAGTTTCGGGGGTGGGGGCTTCAGAGGTGGTGGCGGTGGTCGGGGCGGTCGTGGTTTTGGCAGTGGCAGTGGGGGCAGCGAGATACTGATAAATGGTAAGCGCACGGCCGGTAAGAATAATCAAACCAGTAGTGTGCTGGGTCGGATAAACGCCAATCAGGTCGACTATATTCAAATTATTCGCGGTACATCCGGTGAACTGGATGTCAGGGGCAGCGGCCAGGTAATTAATGTTGTGCTGTTCGAAGAGTTATCCAGTGCCAGCACTCGTATCGAAGTGAACATGGATAGGTACAGAGATTCCAATACCGAGCCCGGAGGGTCAATTTCCTATAGTAATAGAATCGGCGACCTCGGATTCGTCCTCAATGCGATTGCAGAGCCACGTTACGGTCATAGTGAGAGCAATGAGGACAGTATCCTCGGGGATTTTTCGCCTAATGATAACGTGCGCGAAGATAGCGTACGCAAGCAAACCAGCTACGATTTGAGCGCAAATTTTGATTACGAGATAAGTGAGCGTAGCAGCGCCCGCTTTAACGCGCTCTACTCACAGAATGACAACCCTTCCAGGGTGACTCGTCGTACCACTGATTTCACGGTCATTCCCAATACCCTCGAGCGCCAGTTCGAAGTTATTCCCGGAGAACAGAACAATTGGGAAATTGGCGGGGACTATGAAACATTTTTCAGCAATGGCGATCGCTTCAAGGTCCTGTTTATTGCCAATCAGGATAATCGTGACACCGTGCGCGAACGTTTCGATGTTGCCGACGACGGTAGCCTGACAAAAAACCTGTTTCTGGATTCAGGTAGTGTGACTGAGGAGCGTATTGTACGCGGGTCCTATACCATGGATATTTTCGAAGGCCAGGACATCGAGTTTGGCGCCGAGCGGGCCCAGACTACCCTGGATTCAAATTTGGCACTGGGATTAGAGAGCAGCACGGGGACGCCGTCAGCGGATTTTGGTGGTCTTGTGCCCGTTACGGTTTCCAATGCCAATTCTACGGTTGAGGAAATTCGTTACGAGCCATTTATTATTCATAACTGGATATTTAATCCGAGGATGTCGCTGGAAAGCACCCTGCTATATGAGTTTTCCGAGATTACGCAAAGTGGCGATGTTTCAAATAAACGCGATTTCGATTTCATCAAACCGAAACTGGATTTTCGCTATGATCTGACGTCGACGCTCCAACTCCGAGCCTTGATAGAAAAACAGGTCAGGCAATTGAGCTTCAGCGATTTTGTCGCCGCCACGGACAGTCAGGATGAAGACAGCAATACCTCTGCGGGCAATGCCAATCTAACCCAGGAGTGGTTCTGGAAGTACGAGTTGAATGCAGAATACCGTCTGCCAGATGATGTGGGTGTGGTCGACGGCAATATCTGGTATCACCAGCACCACGATGTGATAGAACGTATCGACGTGTCGCCTTCAGAGGACGATCTGCAATCGGCCAATGGCAATATAGGCGACGGTGAGATGTACGGGCTGCGGCTTAATGCCAGTATCAGGATGAAGATGATTAATATGCCCAATCTGTTGGTATCTTCGCGCTTTAGTGTTGCTGACTCCAAGATCGAGGATCCCTTCACCGGCATAGATAGACGGTTTGCGTTTTTCGGTCGCGGTCGTTGGTCATTGAGCTTTCGCCATGATCTGCCACAGTGGAATCTCAACTACGGTGCCAGCTGGAGTAACCGCTTCGACGGCAACCAAAAACTCTATGACATCGATGATGTCATCAGCAGCCTTGGCGAGCCCAATGTGTCAGTCTTCGCCGAACTGATTGCCTTCGGTGGCACTTCGTTTCGCTTCGATATTCGAGACGCTACCAATAACGAGTCGTGTCGCGAACGAATCCGCTATCTGGGTCGCTTGTCTGCCGGTATTATCGAGGAAATCGAGGACCGCTGCAGCAGTCGCGGCGTGGTGATGTCGCTGAAGATCAATGCCACCTTTTAGTGGTGGATTGGCCGAAAGCGAGGCACACCAACTGCCGCGATCACCCGGCTTTTCTTTGTCTGGCTCCATTTGCCCTATCTG
>Ga0209445_1001612_pt1 | contig 12000 bp, 9 predicted proteins | sample MarorgKNORR_S2LV_4_FD_188223 | JGI IMG/M metagenome (GOLD analysis project Ga0209445, IMG submission 188223) | Marine microbial communities from the Southern Atlantic Ocean, analyzing organic carbon cycling - NADW_A/KNORR_S2/LV (SPAdes) (version 2) | ecosystem: Environmental > Aquatic > Marine >...
AATTGATAGAGCAGGTTTAGTTGGTGCAGATGGACCCACACATGCGGGTGCTTTTGATATTACTTACTTATCCACTTTGCCAAATTTCGTGGTGATGGCCGCTAGCGATGAAGCTGAACTCGTTAGAATGATTAATACTGCGGTGAGCATCAACGATAGACCATGTGCATTTAGATATCCTAGGGGAAATGGTTTAGGGGTAGAGCTTCCAGGAATTAATGAAATTTTAGAGTTAGGGAAAGGTAAAATTGTTAAGGAGGGAAGTAAAATTGCTATTCTAAGCTTTGGGACAAGATTGCAAGAATGTTTAAAAGCTGCAGATAAACTAGATGCCCAAGGGATTTCCACAACAGTTGCTGATGCGAGATTTGCAAAACCCCTTGATTACAAATTAATTATGGACCTATGTTTCCATCATGAAGTTCTGATAACAATTGAAGAGGGATCTATTGGGGGATTTGGTTCACATATTTTTCAAGCACTTTCTGAAAGAGGGATTTTCGATAAGGGTTTGAAAATAAGATCAATGATTTTGCCTGATCGATTTATAGATCAGGATACTTCAGAAAATATGTATAAAGCTGCAGGTCTTGATGCTCAAGCAATTGAACAAAAATCTTTAGACACTCTTAAATCAAATATAGTTATTCCTAAAACTAAACAATTTAATTAGATGTTATTAACCGCAGTGTGCACGGTTTAATAGATAATGATCTAACAATACACAAGCCATCATAGCTTCACCAATGGGTACAGCCCTAATTCCCACACACGGATCATGTCTACCTTTAACAGAAATTTTTGTATTCTTTCCTTTTTTATCAATAGTTTCTCTGCTACTTAAAATTGATGATGTAGGTTTTACTGCAAACGAAGCAATAATTTCCTGACCTGAAGATATACCACCTAATATTCCTCCAGCATTATTAGATTTGAATTTTGTTTTACCTCCAATGTTTCTAATTTCATCAGAATTTTCTTCCCCACTTAAAAATGCAGCATTCATACCAGCTCCGATGTTAACACCTTTGACAGCATTAATACTCATCAACGCACTTGTTAAATCTGAGTCTAATTTAGAATAAATTGGAGCACCCAGGCCAGCTGGTACACCAGAGGCTCTTAGCTCAATCACCGCTCCACATGAAGAGCCAGCTTTTCTTACTGCAAGAAGATATTTTTCCCAGAGTTTAACTGATTTTTTATCAGGACAAAAAAAAGGATTTTTTCTTATTTCTTTTTCATTCCAATTATTTTTGTTACATCCAAGAAGTCCTAGTTGAACAACACCTCCAACAACTTTAAACTTTTTATTAATTAGTTTATTTAAAACAACTTTTGCAATTGCACCTGCTGCAACCCTAGAAGCTGTTTCTCTTGCTGACTGTCTTCCTCCACCACGATAATCTCTTATTCCATATTTCATTAGATAAGTATAATCGGCATGTCCTGGCCTAAATTTATTTTTAATGGTTTCATAATCTCTCGATCTTGCATCTTTATTGTAAATAATCATGGAAATAGGGGTTCCAGTGGTTTTGCCTTCAAAAACACCAGACAAAATTTCCACTTTATCGGATTCTTTTCTTTGAGATGTGAACTTTGATTTTCCAGGACGTCTTCGATCCATATCTATCTGTATATCTTTTTCAGATAAAGCAATATTGGGAGGACAACCATCCACCACACATCCAATAGCAGGCCCATGGGATTCACCCCATGTTGTAAAACGAAATATCTTTCCAAAAGTATTAAATGACATTAAATTGTATTATATAGAATATTTTGACTATTTTATGAATCAAAAAAACTCATTAGGTTTAAATTCCTGTTTCATGGACTTAAATGATCCTTTTGAATTATTTAAATCTTGGATGGCTGAGGCTGAAAAAAAGGAAATTAGAGACCCAACTGCCTCATCTTTAGCGACTTCAAATAATGCAGGTCAACCAAATGTAAGAATGGTACTGTTAAAAGGATTAAGTTCTAAGGGATTCGTTTTTTATACAAATTTAAATAGTCCAAAAAGCCATGAACTTAAGGAAAATCCGAAAGCAGCAATGTGCTTTCATTGGAAAAGTTTTAACAGGCAAATAAAAATTATAGGAAGCGTAACCCAAGTTGATGACAGGGAAGCAGATCTTTATTTTAATAGCAGACCTTATGAAAGTAAAATTGGTGCTTGGGCATCAGATCAGTCAAATACTATGAAGGAAAGGTTTGAGCTTTTAAAGAAAATAGAAGATTTTAAAAAAAAATATAAAAATGAAAAAAACGTACCCAGACCACCTCATTGGTCAGGATGGTGTTTAAGACCTTCATCTATTGAGTTTTGGCTACACAGAGACAATAGAATTCATGAGAGGCTTAGATATAACAAAACAGTCAATGGATGGGAAAAAGAAATTTTGTATCCTTAAAAAGATCTTTCTAAACTAAAAGAAGTTAGATTTTGTAATATTGATTTTTCTTTTGACGGATTAAAAGTATTTAGTGCATTATATGAAATATTTACAAAATGTTCAGCACGCTTGAAGCAATCTGAAATGGAATCGTATTTTTTTATCAAATTTTGCATTTGGATGAATTCTTTTTCGGAGCGATTCTTTTTCTTAAAAATTTTTTCTAAAAAAATTCTCTCACTAAGATTAGCTTTTTGATGTAGAAATATAGCTGGCAACGTTACTTTTCCTTCATAGAAGTCTTTACCTATTTCTTTACCAAATATTTTGTTTGTAGAATAATAATCTAGCGCATCATCTGCTATTTGAAATGCAAGACCAAGATTTCTTCCATAAGATTCCAATGCATCTTTTTCCTTTCTATTTTTATTTGTAATGCATGCTCCTACCCGTGTGGCTGCAGCAAATAAGGCTGCAGTTTTTGAATTTATAATTTTGAAATAAGTTTCTTCTAGCACATCTATTTCACTTTTGTATTCTAATTGAGATACCTCGCCTTGGGCAATTTTCGAAGAAGTTGAAGATAATAATTTTAACACTTCTTGACTTCCATCTTCCACCATCATTTCAAAACAGCGACTTAATAAATAATCTCCAACCAAAATAGACGATTGATTGCCCCAAATCACATTAGGTGTTTTGATTCCCCTTCGAAGATCGCTGTTGTCAATTACGTCATCATGTAACAATGTTGCATTATGAATTAATTCAACACAAGCAGCTAAATTTACGTCTCTATCGCCTTCTGTATAGCCACACAATTTAGCTGAACCGAGAGTTAATAAAGGTCTGATTTTTTTACCTCCTGATTTAAGATGATAATTGGTTATTTTATGGATAAGATTTATTTCACTAGCAAGTTTATATTTTATTCTTTGATTCACTTGATCAAGTTTATCTTTCACAAGTTTTTTTAGTTCTGCGTAAGAATTGTCTATCTCTTTTTTTAGAGGTATTACCGATCCCATGTAAATAATTATAACTTTTATTTTATCTTAAAAAAATTTCTTTTGGTTCACTAATGCCGCACCTAGCAATTACAACCTAAGGTAGCTTTATAACTTTACTTCGACTTTCAAAGGATCTAAAAACTATGATAATTAGAATATATATCATCACATGTTTTCGATTTTTAAAATTTTTAAAAAGAAAAAAGTAGTTCCTCATATCAGACTATCTGGAGTGATTGGTTCTGTTGGAAAATTTAAACAGGGATTAGATTTTGCTGGGCAGCAAGAACTGATTGAAAAGGCTTTTTCTATTAAGAAAGCTAAGGCAATAGCAATTTCTGTAAATTCTCCAGGAGGATCTCCAGTTCAATCACATCTAATTTATAGTTACATTAAAAAACAGGCAAAAAAAAATAACAAGAAAGTTTTGGTATTTGCTGAGGACGTTGCGGCATCAGGAGGATATTTGATTGCATGTGCTGGAGACGAAATATATGCTAATTCGAGTTCGATCATAGGTTCTATCGGCGTCATTTATTCATCTTTTGGTTTGCAGGAACTAATTAAAAAGGCGGGTATACAAAGAAGGATTTATACAGCTGGTAAAAATAAGAGCACATTAGATCCATTTGTGGAAGAAAAAGAAGAAGACATCCAAAGATTAAAAAAAATACAATTAGATTTGCATTCAGATTTTATAAAAGTTGTAGAAGAAAGCAGATCTACTAAACTTAAAAAAGATAAAAATCCGGATCTATTTACAGGTGAATTTTGGTCAGGCTCTAAAGCAAAAGATTTGGGTTTAATTGATGGTTTAGGTAATGCAGATGAAATTTTAAAGGAAAAATTTGGTGAGGATGTTGTTATTAAGAAATTTGAGAAACCAAAGAGCTGGTTGAACAAAAAATTATCTGGTGCTAGTGAAAATCAAATTGAAAATTTATTAAATATTTTAGAGGAAAAATCAATTTGGCAAAGATATGGCTTCTAGATGCCTAAAAAAATAAAAAAAAAAATTAACATAAAGAAAAAAAAGGGAAAGCCTACTCCGGTAAATTTTCAAGATACAATATTGAATTTGCAAAAATTTTGGGGAAATTACGGATGTGTAATACTGCAGCCCTATGACATCGAAGTTGGTGCAGGCACATTTCATCCTGCCACAACACTACGTTCATTAGGACCAAAGCCATGGAAGGCAGCGTATGTTCAGCCTTCGCGACGTCCAACTGATGGAAGATATGGTAAAAATCCAAATCGTTTACAACACTATTACCAATATCAGGTTATAATTAAACCTTCCCCTGATGATATAAAAAAAGTTTATTTAAAAAGTTTGTCTACAATAGGAATAAATCATAAAGAACATGACATAAGACTTGTCGAGGATGATTGGGAGAGCCCAACTCTTGGTGCCGCAGGATTAGGTTGGGAAGTGTGGTGTGATGGTATGGAAATTACTCAATTCACTTATTTTCAAAAAATGGCAGGAATTGAATGCAAGCCTGTTCCTGTTGAGCTTACGTATGGTTTAGAAAGAATATGTATGTTTACTCAAGGAAAAAAAAATGTCTTCGATCTCATTTGGAATAATTCTGGAATGAAATATAGAGATATTTTTCATCAAGCGGAGAAAGAATATTCAGCTTATAATTTTGAATACGCGAATACAGAATATCTAATGAAGAATTTTGAAATTGCTGAATCTGAATGTAAATCTTTATTAGAAAAGAAACTTTCTTTACCAGCATATGATCAATGTTTAAAAGCTAGTCATGTTTTTAATCTTCTAGATGCTCGTGGAGTCATAGGGGTTGCCCAACGAACAGAATATATTTCTAGAATAAGAGAGTTAGCCAAAGGATCAGGAGAAATTTGGCTCGAAAGCCAAAAATAAATTATGGCTGAGTTATTTATAGAATTATTTAGTGAAGAAATTCCTTCAAAACTTCAAATTGACGCCAGACAAAAAATCAGGCAAATGCTTGAAGAAAGATTACAAAAAAAAGAAATTAAATTTAATTCAAGTAAATCTTTTTCAACACCAAAAAGACTTGTTTTTGTTATAGATGGAATTCCTGAGAAAATAGAGCAAAAGAAAAAAGTTTTAAAAGGACCAAAAGTAGGAGCGCCCCAAGTAGCTCTAGATGGTTTTATTAAATCAAATAATTTAAATAAGGCAGAGATATATAAAAAAAATATCGAAAAAGGAGAGTTTTATTTTGCAAATACTAAGCCAAAAGTAATTAATATTATAAATGAGTTTGAATTTATTATTCCAGAAGTGCTTCAAGGCTATTCGTGGAAAAAGTCAATGAAATGGTCGGTTTATGATTTAAGCTGGGGAAGGCCTTTAAAATCAATTATTGCACTCTTTAATAACAAAGTAATTAATTTTAACTTTTTTCATCTCCAAAGCAATAATTTAACTTTTGCAGATGAAACAAATGGAGAAAAACAAAAAAAGGTAAATAATTTTAAGTCATACTTAAGTATTCTTAAATCTAAAAATATTGTTTTGGATCAAGAAAAAAGAAAGATAATAATAGTAAGAAAATTTAACAATATTTGCAATTCTAGAAAACTGAAAAATAATTTTAATGAAAAACTGATTGAAGAAGTGGTTAATTTGGTTGAAAAGCCAAATGTTATTATTGGTAAATTTGATGAGATTTATTTAAAGGTACCTCAAGAAATTTTAGTTATCACAATGCAGCAACATCAAAAATATTTTCCACTTTTTGATAGTAATAGCAAATTGACTAATTTATTTTTATTAGTTGCCAATTTGCCAGATAATAAAGGCTATATCAAAACTGGAAATCAGAGAGTTATTGAAGCAAGGTTGTCTGATGCTAAATTTTTTTGGGATAAAAACAAAGCGCAGAATTTGGTTAAGCAAGTAGGCAAATTAAAAAATTTATCTTTTTTTAAACAATTAGGAACATTTTATGATCGGACTCAAAGATTGAGAAAACTTGCATCTTTAGTTTCCGATCAATTAAATTTAAACAAAGAAAAAGTAGAAATAGCCTCATCAATTTGTAAAGCAGATTTAGTATCAGATTTGGTTAGGGAATATCCTGAACTACAAGGCGTCATGGGAAGGTATTTTGCTATAGAGCAAGGATTTACAGAAGATATTTCATTTGCAATTAGCGATCACTATCTTCCCATTGGTATTAATAGCGATGTTCCTAAAAAGCCAATTAGTACTGCCGTAGCTGTAATTGATAAGATTGATATCTTAGTGGGCTTTTTTGGAATAAATGAAAAACCAACCAGTTCAAAAGACCCTTTCGCATTAAGAAGAACTGCTATCGGTTTGTTAAGAATAATAACGGAAAATAATTTGACCATTCAATTAAAAGATTTAATTAATTATTCCACAGCTCTTTATAATGAACAGAATGTTAAATTTTCAAACAATTTAGTTGTTAAAGATGTTCTAATTTTTTTAAGAGAAAGGTTTAAAAACTTATTAAAAGATAAAAAAATAAGGAGCGATATAATTGAGGCGGTTGTCTCATCACATACTGGTGATGACTTTTTGGCGCTGTATAAAAAATGTTTAATTTTCAACAAAAATATTTCAAAAGATATATGTAAAAATATTATAGGAACATACAAAAGGGTCTCTAATATTATTGATCAAGAGCTAAAAAACCAAAAAGGAGATATAATGAATCAACCTGAGTCATTTCTATTCAAAAAAGACGAAGAAAAACATTTATTCAATAAAATAAATGAAATTCGTAAATATTTTTCAAGTACAAAAAGACAAGAAAGTTATGATGAGACATTAAAAATATTGGCTGAAGCAAAACCAACTACGGATAACTTTTTTGACAATGTAATTGTAAATGATGAAAATTTAGATATAAAAAAAAATCGTTTAAAATTACTGCACATGTTTTGTAAGACTTACAATAATTTTATAGATTTTTCAAAAGTAGAAGGTGCTTAGTTGGACAAATTAACTTTTAGATTTAATAATCAAAGTTCTCAAAGTCGTTCTAATAACAAGGATATCCTGGGAGGAAAGGGAGCAAATTTAGCTCAAATGGCTCAAATGGGCTTGTCAGTACCACCAGGCTTTATAATATCAACCAAAGTTTGTGAATACTTTTATAAAAATAATAAAAAAATACCAAAAAAACTTATAAAGCAGGTTAATAAAGAACTTAAGATAATTGAAAAAATTTCAAAAAAGAAATTTGGAGATCTATCAAATCCTTTATTAATTTCGGTGAGATCTGGCGCAAGAGTTTCAATGCCGGGCATGATGGACACAATTTTAAACTTGGGGCTAAATGACAAAACTGTAATTGCACTTAAAAAAAAAACGTCTAACGGAAGATTCGCTAAAGATAGTTATAGGCGATTTATTCAAATGTATAGCAATGTTGTGTTTGGTATCGAGTCATATCTCTTTGAAGAACTAATTGAAAACTACAAGCTTACAAAAGGCGTTATACAAGACACAGAACTAGAAGAAGATGATTGGGATGGATTAATACAAAACTTTAAGGACATCGTTAAAGAAAAAAGAAAAAAAAATTTTCCTCAAAATGTAAATGAACAATTATGGGGAGCAATTAGCGCAATTTTTTTATCTTGGAACAGCAAAAGAGCAAAAGCTTATAGAAAAATAAATCATATACCAGATCATTGGGGTACTGCGGTCAACGTTCAATCAATGGTATTCGGCAACATGGGAAAAAATTGTGCTACCGGGGTTGCTTTTACCAGAAATCCTTCGACAGGGGAAAAGGAATTCTTTGGAGAATATCTAATTAATGCGCAAGGAGAGGACGTCGTTGCTGGAACACGAACACCTCAATATATTTCCAAAAAATTAAAAAACAAATCAAATTCCGAAGCATTGTCTATGGAAGAATCTATGCCAAAAATTTTTCATCAGTTAAAAAAAATTTTTAAACAATTAGAAAATAAATATAAAGATATGCAGGATATTGAGTTTACTGTTGAAAATAACAAATTATGGATATTGCAGACTCGTTCAGGAAAGAGAACTGCAAAAGCAGCAATTAAAATTGCAGTCGATATGGTAAAGGAAAAATTAATTTCAAATAAGGAAGCTGTTTTAAGAATTGATCCAAACACACTTGATACCTTGTTACATCCTACTTTAGATGAAAAAGCAGATAAGAAAGTAATTGCATCTGGTCTTCCAGCATCTCCTGGTGCGGCTAGTGGAAAAGTTACATTTTCTGCAGATGAGGCAGAGAGATTAAAAGAGCAAATGCAGGATACAATTTTGGTTAGGGCAGAAACGTCTCCAGAAGATATTAATGGAATGCATGCAGCTAAAGGTATTCTTACAGCAAGAGGTGGAATGACCAGTCATGCAGCTGTTATTGCTAGAGGGATGGGAAAACCATGTGTTTCAGGATCAAATGAAATTAATATCGATTATGATAATAAATCATTTAAATCAGGAAATTATGAAGTTAAGGAAGGAGATGTGATTACCATAGATGGCGGAAATGGAAAAGTTATGCTTGGTGAAGTTCCAACTGTTAAACCTGCTATATCTAGAGAATTTTCAAAACTAATGAGTTGGGCTGACCAATTTAGAAAACTTAAAGTAAGGACTAACTCAGAAACACCCCTAGATACCAAAATTGCAAGAGAATTTGGGGCAGAAGGTATTGGCTTGTGTAGAACAGAACATATGTTTTTTGATGAAAAAAGAATTATTTCAGTGAGGCAAATGATACTTTCCAAGACAGTTGAAGATCGCAAAGAAGCATTAAAAAAAATTCTTCCTTATCAGAAAAATGATTTTGTTAAAATTTTTAAAATCATGAATGGATTGCCTGTAACGGTTAGACTTTTAGATCCTCCATTACATGAGTTTTTACCGAAAACTGATAAAGATATAGATGATGTAGCTAAGGAACTACATATGACTAACAAAGATATCAAATATAGAATTATTGAACTTCATGAACAGAACCCAATGTTAGGGCATAGAGGATGTAGACTAGGCATTTCTTTTCCAGAAATTTATCAAATGCAATGTCAGGCTATTTTTGAAGCGCTAGCTGAATGTAAAAAACAAAAATTCAAATCGGTTATACCTGAAATAATGATACCTTTAGTTTCTACTGCTGCTGAAATTCAAATACTTAGGAATCTAGTAGTAAAAATAGCAGAAAGAATTCAAAAAGCGCATAAAATTAAAATAAAATATTTTGTGGGTACTATGATAGAGCTTCCGAGAGCTGCACTTAGGGCTAAAGATATTGCAAAGTTTGCTGATTTTTTTAGTTTTGGCACGAATGATTTAACACAAACTACTTTTGGAATAAGTAGAGATGATTCAGGAAAATTTTTAAATGATTATGTTGAAAACAAAATTTTTAACAAAGATCCTTTTATTAGTATTGATGAAAGAGGAGTCGGAGAACTAATTCAAATAGCTTCTGAAAGAGGCAAGAAACAAAAAAAATCCCTAAAACTAGGGATTTGCGGCGAACATGGAGGAGACCCGAAAAGTATCGAATTTTTTGCAGAGACAGGACTTGATTATGTATCTTGTTCCCCATACAGAGTTCCAGTCGCTCGTTTAGCTGCAGCACAAGCATATTTAAAAGGTAAAAAATAATTTTATATTTCTAATTTAAAATCAACAGCCGGAGCACTATGAGTTATCTGTCCAACTGATATTCTTTTGACTCCAGTTGAAGCTATTTTTCTTACATTTTTTAATGTAATACCGCCAGAAGCTTCGGTTTCGTAAAATTTATTAGATATTTTAATTCCTTTTCTAAGATTTTTGAGACTCATATTATCAAATAAGACTCTATGAAATTTTAAACCGATAATCTTTCTCAATTGATTTAAATTATCTACTTCTACAGTAATTTTTTTTTTACGATTATTTTTTATAGCTCTTTCAACTAATTTTTTGATATTACCGTTAGTTTTAATATGGTTATCTTTTATTAAGATTTCATCACTAAGATTGTATCTGTGATTTAGTCCACCGCCTAATTTTACAGCATATTTTTGTACTAGCCTTAGGTTGGGCAAAGTTTTTCGAGTACAACAAATTCTGCATGACTTACCATTAACGGTACTTACAAATTTATTGGTAATCGTTGCTACACCTGAAATTAAACTTAAAAAATTGAGGGCTACTCTTTCGCTTTTTAGAATTTCTTTGGGATTTCCGACAATAGTTGCTACGACTTTTCCTTTATTTATTTTTCTTCCATCTTTTGTTTTAGTTATAAAATTAATTTTTTTATTGAAATATTTAAAAGCTTCTTTTGCAAAATTTAAACCTCCAATTATACCTTTTTGATTTGAAATAATTTTTGCCTTAAATTTTTTTTTGCTTTTAATAAGTTGAGTAGTGACATCACCATGAGGACTCAAGTCTTCCAACATGGCACTTTTTACTATGCTTCTAATATATTTTTGATTTAAGGTTGGTTTTGTGTTTCCTATCACGTTTTAATGACTACGACCTATAGCAATCATACGTTCAACAGCTCTGCGGGCTCTTCTAGATATTATTTCAGGTATAAGAATTTCATTAGTTTCTTTTTCAAGACAATCTAATATTTTAGATAAAGTAATTGTTTTCATATGCGGACATAAATTACAAGGTTTAATGAACTGAACATTTGGATTGTCAACTTGGACATTATCGCTCATTGAACATTCGGTGACTAACATAACTTTATTTGGTTGATTTTTTTTAACATACTCACTCATGCCTGAAGTTGAGCCAGTGTAATCAGAAGCGGCAATAACTTCTGCTGGACATTCTGGATGAGAAAGAATTACAATTTCAGGATTTTGTTTTTTGATATCTTCAATTTCTTGTGAACTGAATCTTTCATGTACAATACAAGTACCAATCCAAGATATAATTTGAACCTTTGTTTTTGTTGAAACGTATTTTGCTAAATATTGGTCTGGTAAAAATATAACTTTATTAACACCCAATGACTCAACTACCCTAACTGCATTAGCAGATGTGCAACAGATATCCGATTCAGCTTTAACTTCGGCAGAGGTATTTACATAAGTTACAACTGGTACACCAGGATATTTTTCCTTAAGAAGTTTTACATCTTTTCCTGTGATTGATGAAGCTAAAGAACATCCAGCATTCATATCTGGTAATAATACTTTTTTATATGGATTCATTAATTTTGCAGTTTCGGCCATAAAGTGAACTCCGCATAATACAATAATGTCAGCTTCTGTTTTTTCGGCTTCAATTGCCAAAGCCAATGAATCGGCTGCTATATCTGCAACACCGTGAAAAATTTCTGGTGTTTGGTAATTATGCGCCAACAAGACTGCATTTTTCTGTTTCTTTAACATATTAATTTTATGAATTAGAGGGGCATGAAACGCCCATTCAATTTCAGGTATAACTTTAGAAACCTTTTGATAAATTGGATCTGTTGCTTTTCTTATCTCATTATTTAATTCCATAAATAAAATCTATCAACTTGCAGATAAATTGTCATTCATTTATTCTGACGCATATGCGGCTATGCTGGAATTGGTAGACAGGCTTGGTTGAGGGCCAAGTGGGG
>Ga0209445_1001613_pt1 | contig 11992 bp, 9 predicted proteins | sample MarorgKNORR_S2LV_4_FD_188223 | JGI IMG/M metagenome (GOLD analysis project Ga0209445, IMG submission 188223) | Marine microbial communities from the Southern Atlantic Ocean, analyzing organic carbon cycling - NADW_A/KNORR_S2/LV (SPAdes) (version 2) | ecosystem: Environmental > Aquatic > Marine >...
AAAACTTTCTGCACAATCACCTGCTTGTAATAAGAAAGCTTTTCCATCTACAACATTTGCAAGTTGTTCTTTTAAGTGTCTTGTTTCTCCAGCAAACACTAAAGGAGGAAATTTTTTTATTTTATTTAGAACCATATTTAGTTCTTTTTCATCCTCATATTTAGGGATGTGTTTAACTGGATAATTTCTCCAACTGTTTAATGTCCATTTTTTCATATTCAACTCAAGGTATATATAATCTATACAAACTGAAAAACCAAGGTAGAATATATTAGATAAAAGAGTCTTTTTTATTCCACCGTTACTGATTTAGCCAAATTTCTGGGCTTGTCGATATCTAAATTTTTTAATGATGCTACATGATAAGCTAATAGTTGTAACGGTATAGTCATAAGAAATGGTGTTAAATAATCGTCTGTCTTTGATATTTCTAATGTAAACCTTATGTTTTCACTTATTATATTTTTACTTTCATTTGTTATCAGAAATACTTTACCACCTCTTGCTATAACTTCCTGCATATTTGAAATTGTTTTTTCAAAATATTTATCTTTTGGAGCTAAAACTACAACAGGCAAACCTTCTTCAATTAAAGCTAGAGGACCATGTTTCATTTCTCCAGCAGGATAGCCTTTTGCATGTAAGTAAGATAATTCCATAAGTTTTAACGCACCTTCTAAAGCTATAGGAAAAGATGAACCACGACCTAAAAAAATTGCCCCTTTTGCCTCTAAAAAATCTTTTGCAATAACTTGAATTTTATCCTCACATTCCAGTGTTTTTTTTATTAAATCAGGAAGTGTTTTAAGTTCAGTAATTTTTTTAATATAATCTGATTTTGAAATTTCCTTTCTAGCTTCAGAAATTTTTAAAGATAAAATATAAAGTACTAACATTTGCCCAATAAAAGCTTTGGTAGAAGCTACACCTATTTCCGGACCAGCATGAATAGGCAAAACAAAATCTGAGGACCTGGCTATAGAACTCTCAACTACATTTATAATAGAACATGTTATTACTTTATTTTTTTTGCATAAATCAAGAGCAGCAAATGTGTCAGCAGTTTCCCCAGATTGGGATACAAAGACGTATAAATGCTTTTTATTAAATTGAATTTTTCTGTATCTAAACTCTGATGCTACATCGATTTCAATTGGAATGCTTGTTAGTTCCTCAAACCAGTACTTTGATGTAAGACACGCATGGTATGCAGTGCCACAACCAATTAAAATTATTTTTTCAATTTCTTGGGGCTTAATTGGAAAATTATATAAATTTATATCTCCTCTCAATTGATCTATGTATTCTTTAATACAAGTTTTTGCAGTAATATTTTGTTCGTAAATTTCTTTAGACATAAAATCCTTATAGTCTCCTTTTTCTGCAACATGTTTATCATCTGAAAGTGTTAAAACTTCTCTATTTATCTTAATATTTGTTGAGTTATAAAATTCAACCTTGTTATTTGTTAAAACACATATGTCTCCATCATCTAAATAAGTAATTTTATTTGTCATTGATTTAAGTGCGTAAGAATCTGATCCAAGATAATTTTCTTCATGACCATACCCAACCGCCAAAGGACTTCCTCTTCTAGCACCTACTACAATATTATTATATTTTTTAAAAATAATCCCTAAAGCAAAACTGCCATGAAGTTTTTCTAGGGTTTTATTTATTGTGTTTATTAAATCAAAATTTTTTAAAAAATCTGTAAGCAAAAAAGTTATAACCTCGGTATCTGTTTGAGATTTAAATCTATAACCTTTCTTTTCTAAATCTTTTTTTAATTCGCTAGAATTTTCAATAATACCATTATGAACAACAGAAACTTCCTCGGATGAATGAGGATGTGCATTTACTTGATTGGGGACACCGTGTGTTGCCCATCTAACATGGCCAATACCTAGAACTCCACTTGAGGGATTTTTAAATAGTATTTTTTCAAGATTATCAACTCTTCCCGTACATTTATTTTCATCTATTTCCCCTTTTGTAATTGTTGCTATTCCTGCTGAATCATAACCTCTGTACTCTAATTTTTTTAATGATTGAATTATATTTGATGTAACAGATTTATTGCTAGCTATACCTATTATTCCACACATTATTTTTTCTTATAATTTTTGATTTCCACTTGATTAGCCCTTGTTAGTGCTAAAGATTTATCTTTAACATTCTTGGTCAAAGTTGATCCAGCTCCTACTAAAGCTTTTTTTCCAATTTTAATTGGTGCTATTAAAGCTGTGTTAGAACCTATAAAAGCTCCATCTAAAATTTTAGTTGTATTTTTCTTTTTACCGTCATAGTTACAAGTAATTGTTCCTGCACCAATATTTACATCTTTCCCAATTAAAGCATCTCCAATATAAGATAAGTGATTAACTTTTGAATTTTGACCTAATTTACTTTTTTTAACTTCAACAAAATTTCCAATTTTTGAGCCTTTAGATAAAAAAGATCCTGGTCTTATTCTTGAAAAGGGGCCAACCTTTACATTTGATTCCAAAGTAGCATTTTCAATATGTGTAAATGGCAAAATTTCAACATTGCTTCCAATTTTTGTTTTTTTTCCAATTACAACATAGGGATTAATAATGACATTTTTTCCAAATTTTGTATCTTGAGATAAAAAAACAGTTTCAGGAGATTTTAACGTAACACCTATTTTCATTGCCTGATTGCGCAATTTTTCTTGATTATTTTTTTCTATTATAGCTATTTTTTTTTTACTTATTGATGACATGCGAATTTCTCTTTACATTAATATAAACTTTGAAATAACTCACAAAATATTTCTTTATACTACTTAATAAAATGATTCAAAAATTTACAATTTTATTTGATCTAGATGGGACTTTGGTTGATACAGCACCTGACTTGATGATGGCACATAATCATGTAATGAAAAAATTTGGTTATGAAGAAAGAAAATTAGCTGACATAAAAAAACTTGCTGGAGGGGGATCAAAAGCAATGCTCAGAAAATCAATGTATGAAATTGCTGAAGTAAGTGGAAAAATAAAAAAAACAAACGAAAAAATTGAAGATGAAATGACAAAAGAATTTATAAATTTCTACAGTAACAATATAAATAAGGAGAGTAAGTTAATAACTGGTGTTTTAGAATTTTTGAGTTGGTGTAAAAATAATTATATTTCCATGGCTGTTTGTACAAATAAGCAAGAACATTTATCAATAGATCTATTAAAAAAAATAAACATTTACCATTTTTTCGACTATGTCGCAGGTGGCAATACTTTTAATCATAACAAGCCTGATCCTAAACATTTAACTGATACAATTGAAATAATTGGCGGAAACTTAAAAAAATCTATCATGATTGGAGATAGTGAAACAGATTCTGGTGCAGCGGAAGCAGCCGGTATACCTTTTGTATTAATTGAAGGAGGATATACTGAAAAAAAATCAAATCAAATATATCATAACCATTTAGCAAAAAATTTTATAGGTTTAGAAAAAATTATCGAAAAATATCTCAATGATTGAATTTAAACTTTTTTTTGCTCTAATTAGTTATTACTTTGTAATGTTTGCTACACCGGGACCGAATAATGCAATGTTAACTGCTTCAGGTGTTAGATTTGGCTTTAAGAAAACTCTTCCCCATTTAATTGGAATTCCATTTGGTCATGTTATTCAAATTACTTTGGTATGTTTTGGTTTGGGCAGCTTATTTCAAAAATATCCAAATATTCAATTTTATCTTAAATGGTTATGTTTCGTGTATTTGCTTTATTTAGGATGGAAAATTATTGGCTCATTTTCAAATAATGAAAAAGAAACTGGTAGACCATTAAAATTTTATGAAGCTGCACTTTTTCAATTTATTAATCCTAAAGCCTGGGTAGTAGCATTAACCGCAGCAACAGCTTTTTTTCCTGGTGAAGAAAATTTTTTTATCGCTACCACTTTTGTGGCCATTACGGCGCCATTTGTTTGTTTGCCTTCTATTTGCATATGGGCACTTTTTGGTTCTTCTATAAAATTAATAATAAAAAATACGAAAATTAAAAAAATTATTGAATATTTACTGGCATTATTGCTATTTATTACTGCAATAATTATTGTAATAAATTAACTTTCCATCTATTTTTAATTACAAAAAGGATGCTTTTTGAAATATTATAATATTAAAACTTACCCATCTAAATATAAATTACAGAAAAAAAAACAACTTGCTTGGAAAATTGCTGAAATAGCAAGTGACAATGCGAAACTAAATAAAAAAGCAATAGAAATGGCAATAAACAGAATTATTGATAATGCTTCAGTCGCAATTGCTTCTTTAAACAGAAAACCAGTTGTTTCTTCAAGAGAAATGGCTTTATGTCATCCAAAAAAAAATGGTGCAACTTTATTTGGTGTTAATTCAAAATTAAAATTTGATTGTGAATGGGCCGCATGGTCAAATAGTACCGCTGTAAGAGAACTGGATTTTCATGACACCTTTTTAGCAGCAGATTATAGTCATCCCGGTGATAATATTCCTCCACTTATAGCTGTTGCACAGCAAAAGAAAAAAAATGGTTTAGATTTATTGAGAGGGATAATTACAGCTTATGAAATTCAAGTAAACTTGGTTAAGGGAATTTGTTTACACAAACATAAAGTAGATCATATAGCTCATCTTGGTCCTAGTGTTGCAGCTGGAATTGGTTCAATGTTAAAATTAAATACAAAAACAATTTATCAAGCAATTCAACAAGCACTTCATACAACAATTTCAACAAGACAATCAAGAAAAGGTGAAATTTCAAGTTGGAAAGCATACGCTCCTGCCCACGCAGGTAAATTAGCTATTGAAGCTGTGGACCGAGTTATGAGAGGCGAAGGAGCTCCGAGTCCTATATACGAAGGCGAAGACAGTGTAATTGCAAGAATACTTGGCGGTAAAAAAGCATTATATAAAGTTCCACTACCAAAAAGAAATGAAGAAAAAAAATCAATTCTAGAAACTTATACAAAAGAATACTCTGCAGAATATCAAGCTCAAGCCTTAATTGATATTGCGAAGAAACTAAATAAAAAAATTAATAATTTAAACAAAATTAAAAAAATAGATATTTATACAAGTCATCATACACATTATGTAATTGGAACTGGAGCTAATGATCCACAAAAAATGGATCCAAATGCAAGTAGAGAAACATTAGACCACTCAATAATGTATATTTTTGCTGTGGCTCTTGAAGATGGAAACTGGCATCATGTAAACTCTTACACTAAATCAAGAGCAAAAAGAAAAAGCACTATTAAAATTTGGCGTTCAATCAAAACACATGAGGATAAAAAATGGACTAAAAAATATCACAATCCAAATCCAAAAAATAAATCTTTTGGTGCAAAAGTAATAATTACCTTAAAAAATGGAAGAAAAATTATTGAAAGTTTAAATAGAGCAGATGCTCACCCGTATGGCGCAAGACCTTTTAAAAGAAATGATTATATAAATAAATTTATAATTCTAACAAAAAATATAATTTCAAAAAAAGAGAGTGAAAGATTTTTAAACAATGTTCAAAAAACAAAAAAACTTAAACCAGGTCAGTTATATAAGTTAAATATAGAAGTTAAAAATTCAATTTTGAAAAGAAACAAAAAAAAAGGAATTTTTTAGTGCATTTTGTTAAAAAAAATACAAAAGAGAAAAGACTAGACTTTGTAAAAAAATTAAAAAAAAATAAAATTTTAAGAGCACCAGGTGCTTACAATCCATTAACAGCTAAGTTAATTGAAGAAATTGGGTATGACGCAGTTTATGTGTCTGGTGCTGTCATGTCTAATGATCTAGGTTACCCGGATATTGGTTTAACGTCACTAAAGGATGTCAGCAATAGGTCAAAACAAATTTCAAGAGTTACAAATCTTCCTACAATTGTTGATATCGACACTGGATTTAAGTCTTGCAAAGAAACAATAAAAGTTTTTGAAAAAGTTGGTGTTGTTGCAGTTCATATAGAAGATCAGGTAAGTCGTAAAAGATGTGGTCATTTAAATAATAAAGAATTAATCTCAACTGAAAAAATGGTAAAAAAAATAAATGAGTGTGTCAAAGCCAAAAAAGACAAAAACTTTAAAATCATAGCAAGATCTGATGCAAGAAATGTTGAGGGCTTAGAAAAAATGATAGATAGGTGTAAATCTTATATTAATGCAGGCGCAGAAATTATTTTTCCAGAAGCTTTAAAAGATGAAAAAGAATTTGAAAATGTTAGGAAAAAACTCAAATGTTATTTATTAGCCAATATGACTGAATTTGGAAAATCAAAGCTTTTAAATTATAAAAAACTAGAAAATCTTGGATACAATATAGTTATATATCCAGTTACAACCCAAAGATTAGCTATGAAAAATGTGGAAGATGGATTACGAGCTATTTTTGAGGATGGACATCAAAATAACATTATTGATAAAATGCAAACTAGAAAAAGATTGTATGATTTGGTTGAGTATGAAAAATATAATGCTCTAGATAAAAAAATATACAATTTTAGCACTGAGGGACATGAATAGTGAGTGAAGAAATAAAAAAAGGATTATTGGGAATTATTGTTGATGAAACAACGGTATCTCAAGTAATGCCTGAAATAAATTCCCTGACTTATAGAGGTTATACTGTACAAGAACTTTGTGATAAGTGTAGCTTTGAGGAAGTAGCATATTTAGTTTTAAAAGAGGAGCTTCCAAACAAAAAACAATTAAAAAAATTTATTAAAGAAGAAAGATCAAGTAGAAAACTTTCCGTACAAATTTTAAAAGATATACAAAAAATGCCTAAAAAAGCACATCCGATGGATGTTATAAGAACTGCTGTGAGTTTGATGGCACTGGAGGATAAAGATACTAAAAATAACTCCCCTGAAGCTAACATGAGAAAAGCAATAAGAATATTTGCTAAAACACCTACTGCTATAGCAGCCTTCTTTAGATCAAGAAAAGGCAAAAAATTAATACCACCTAAGAAAAATCTATCTTTTTCTGAAAATTTTTTCCATATGTGTTTTGGAAAAGTTCCTAATAAAGAAATTGTAAAGGCCTTTGATGTCTCTTTAATATTGTATGCAGAGCATAGTTTTAATGTTTCTACTTTTACTGCAAGAACTATTACAAGCAGTTTGTCTGATATACATGGAGCAATCGTGGGGGCAATAGCAAGTCTAAAAGGCCCTTTGCATGGGGGAGCAAATGAAGAAGTCATGCATATGATGAGTAAAATTAATTCACCTGAAAATGCAAAAAAATGGATTAATAGAGCTTTAGATAATAAAGAAGTTGTTATGGGCTTTGGCCATAGAGTCTATAAAAGTGGAGACTCCAGAGTTCCTACAATGAAAAAATATTTTATGAAGGTTTCAAAAATCAAAAAAGACAAAAAATTTTGTAAAATCTATGACATTGTTGAAAGAGTAATGATTGAAAGAAAAAACATTCATCCAAATCTAGATTATCCTACTGGACCTACTTACCATTTAATGGGATTTGATACTGATTTTTTCACTCCAATCTTTGTCATCTCTAGAATAACAGGTTGGTCTGCACATATAATGGAACAACATGCTTCAAACAAACTAATAAGACCTCTTTCAAAATACAAAGGCGCAAAGCATAGAAAAGTTATGCTACTAAATCACAGATAATGAATTGCTAACTTTTTTGAAAAGGAGTATCTAGATCAACAAAAGCTTCTGTCCAAGTACCTTGAGTAGACGCTTTTGAATATTCTGTCGCTCTTCCTTCAAAAAAATTCATATGCTCAACCGCGTTCAGCATCGTATCAAGCCAGGTTAATGGATTTTTATCTATTTTATATATCGGTTTTAGTCCAAGTTGAATTAATCTTCTATTACCAATCCATCTTATATAATCTTTAACTTCTTGAGCTGTTAATCCATTTATTGGTCCCATTTGAAATGCCAAATCAATAAATGCATCTTCATGTGAAACAATTGTTCTACACGATTCATAAATTTCTTTTTTTAATTGAGGTGTCCAGATTTCTGGATTTTCATTAATAAATTCTCTAAATAATCTAATCATAGAATTACAATGTAATGTTTCGTCACGAACAGACCATGTAACTATTTGGCCCATACCTTTCATTTTATTTTGTCTAGGAAAATTAAGTAATATTGCAAAACTCGCAAATAATTGTAAACCTTCTGTAAACGCACTAAAAACTGCAATTGTTTTTGCAATATCATGATTAGATTTAACATCAAAACCTTGCATATAATCGTATTTGTCTTTCATTTCTTTATATTTCATGAAAGCAGAATATTCAGATTCTGGCATTCCAATGGTGTCAAGTAAATGCGAGTAAGCTGCTATGTGAACTGTCTCCATCGAAGCAAATGAAGTCATCATCATTAAAACTTCTGTAGGTTTAAATACATTCATATAATGGCGAATGTAGCAATTGCTTACCTCAACATCAGCTTGTGTAAAAAATCTAAAAATTTGTGTTAATAAATTTTTTTCTTTAATACTCAAGTTTTTTTGCCAATCCCTAACATCATCACCTAACGGCACTTCTTCTGGTAACCAATGAATTCTTTGTTGAGTTAACCAAGCATCATAACACCAAGGATATCTAAATGGTTTATAGACTGGATTACCAACAAGAAGTCCTTTTTTTTTTGGTTGAATAATCTCTTGGTCTTTTTTTTTAACTACTGACATGATAGACATTCCTCATAATCTGGGTCAGTATCAACTTCTTTTCTATAAACATTTTTTGTGACATCAGTAGAAGAACCACTATTGACATTTTCTGCTCTTTGAATTGATTTTGATCTACAATAATAAAGACTTTTTAAGCCTTTTTTCCATGCTTGAAAATGTATTTGGTGCAATTCTTTTTTATGCACATCAGCAGGCAAAAATAGATTGATTGATTGAGCTTGTGAAACGTAAGGAGTTCTATCTGCTCCTAATTCAACAATCCAATTTTGATTTAATTCAAATGCTGTTTTAAAAACTTTTTTTTCAAGATCAGTTAAAAAATCTAAATGAGATATGGAGCCTTGATTTGTTGTGATACTAGACCATGTTTCATCATCATTTTTACCATGTTTTTCTAGTACTTTTTCTAAATATTTATTTCTGACGTTGTAAGATCCTGATAAGGTTTTGTGTGTATAGCTATTAGCAGCAACCGGTTCAACACCAGGTGATGCTCCACCACAAATAATAGAAATTGAAGCGGTAGGTGCAATTGCTGTTTTGTTAGAAAATCTTTCTTTGAAATTATATTCAGCCGCATCTGGACATGCTCCTCTTTCGTCAGCTAAATCTTTTGAAGCTTGATCTACTTTTTCCTGGATGTTTTTAAATATTTTTTTATTCCACACTTTGCTCATTACAGATTCTAATGGAATCATATTTTTTTGAAAATAAGAATGAAGTCCCATTACACCAAGGCCTACACTTCTTTCTCGCATTGCAGAATATTTTGCATCTTTAAATTGTTCAGGTGCTCTATCAATAAAATCCGTTAAGACATTATCTAAAAATCTCATTATATCATTAATAAAATTTTTATCATCTTTCCACTCATCATATTTCTCCAAATTAAGTGAAGATAAACAACAAACTGCAGTTCTATCTTTGCCTTCTTTATCTATTCCAGTTGGCAATGTTATCTCGCTACATAAATTTGAGGTTTTAACATTTAATCCTGCTAATTTATGATGTTGTGGAATAAGTCTATTCACAGTGTCTATAAAAATGATATATGGTTCGCCAGTTTCTATTCTTGCTGTTAATAATCTGATCCATAAATTTCTTGCAGATATAGTTGATTGGATAGAAGCATCAGTTGGACTTTTTAATGCCCACTGTTCATCAGTTTCAACTGCTCTCATAAATGCATCTGTAACTAATACTCCATGATGTAAATTTAAACTTTTTCTATTAGGATCTCCTCCTGTTGGTCTTCTCATTTCAATAAATTCCTCAATTTCAGGATGATCAATAGTAAGATAACATGCTGCTGAACCTCTTCTTAAAGATCCTTGACTTATTGCCATTGTTAATGAATCCATAACTTTAATGAATGGAATGATTCCAGATGTCTTGCCTACTCTACCGATTTTTTCCCCGATAGATCTAAGATTTCCCCAATAACTTCCTATACCTCCACCTTTAGCAGCAAGCCAAACATTTTCACTCCATAAATCAAGTATTCCAGATAAACTATCTGAGGCTTCATTTAAGAAACATGAAATAGGCAATCCTCTTTTAGTTCCTCCATTTGACAAAACAGGGGTTGCCGGCATAAACCAAAGATTGCTAATATAATTATATAATCTTTGAGCATGTAAATTATTATCCGCATATGTGCTTGCAACTCTTGCAAATAAGTCTTGGTAAGATTCATTTGGTCCTAAATATCTATCGCTTAAAGTTGCTTTTCCAAAATTAGTTAATTTTTCATCTTTTGATCTATCAATTTTTATAATAATTCCTTTGTTATTTTGAAAAAGCTCTGTTTCCTTAGATAAAGAAAACAAATTTGGTCTTTTTTCATAGTTGGAATTAACCCCATCTATTGGAAATCCACGCACAGCTCTCTCTATTGCCTTAGATAAAGTTTTGTTCATAAATCAGTGTTTTTTTGTTCAATTTAAGAAAAACAACTATATGTTGTGTCCTATAATGTTGAATATACTATATAAAACAGTTAATCAATAGAACATTTATAGAACATTAAAAAAAATAAATCAATAAGAATTTAGTGTTAATAATGAAACAATATTAAATAAATTTCAATGAATAATACAGCAAATATTAAGATTAATGCCCTAGGTTTTAGAGAATATGATGCAAGATGGTTATATCCAAATGACATAAATCTTAAAGGAATAGAAAATTTAGGTATTGGGCTTGGAACTCAAATAACAAATAAAACAAAAAAAAATCCAAGAGTTATAGTGGGCCATGACTATAGATCTTATAGTGAAGAAATAAAAGTTTCATTAATAAATGGACTCATTAGTTCAGGATGTAATGTTGAAGATATAGGTTTGTCATTATCTCCAATGGTTTACTTTGCACAATTTGAACTTAAGGCTGATGGCATAGCAATGGTTACAGCTAGTCATAATGAAAATGGTTGGACAGGAGTTAAAATGGGTATTGAAAAAGGCTTAACTCATGGTCCTAAAGAAATGTTAGAGCTTAAAGATATAGTTTTGAATAAAAAGTTTACTCAAGATAAAGGTAATTATAAAAAAATTAACGGATTTAAAAAAATTTATATTCAAAATTTAATTAAAAAAAATAAAGTTAAAAAAAAAATTAAAGTAGTAGTAGCTTGTGGAAATGGTACAGCAGGAGCTTTTGCTCCAGAAATTTTAAAAGGAATAGGTTGTGAGGTAATAGAATTAGATTGTAATTTAGATTTTACTTTTCCTAAATATAATCCAAATCCTGAAGATCTAAAAATGCTTCATGCGATTAGCAAGACCGTAAAAGATAATAATGCTGATATAGGTTTTGGTTTTGATGGAGATGGTGATCGAGTCGGTGTAATTGATAATAATGGAAATGAAATTTACTCCGATAAGGTAGGTTTGCTTATAGCAAGAAACCTAGCTCGCACTCATAGAAATAAAAAATTTATTGTAGACGTAAAATCAACTGGTCTTTATGCTAAAGATAAAATTCTTTTAAAAAATAATTGTGAAACTATTTATTGGAAAACAGGACACTCACATATTAAAAGAAAAGTAAATAATGAAAAAGCACTAGCTGGATTTGAAAAAAGTGGACACTTTTTTTTTAATCAACCACTTGGTTATGGCTATGATGATGGAATTAATTCTGCTATTCAAGTTTGCCATTTGTTAGTTAATCAAAATAAAAAAATGTCTGAAATAATAAATGAATTACCAAAAACGTATCAGAGTCCTACGATGGCTCCCTTTTGTAAGGATGAAGAAAAATACCAAGTAGTGGAAGATTTGCT
>Ga0209445_1001617_pt1 | contig 11970 bp, 10 predicted proteins | sample MarorgKNORR_S2LV_4_FD_188223 | JGI IMG/M metagenome (GOLD analysis project Ga0209445, IMG submission 188223) | Marine microbial communities from the Southern Atlantic Ocean, analyzing organic carbon cycling - NADW_A/KNORR_S2/LV (SPAdes) (version 2) | ecosystem: Environmental > Aquatic > Marine >...
CGCCTTGAGTGCGCCGATGGAGGACGTTACATAATCCGGACAGGTTTCCATGAAGATGCCTACGCGGTCGTTGGGCAAGACTCCATGCTGGCGAAGGTAAGCGCCCAATGCATCTGATTCCCGATCCAGGTCGAAATAGGTCTTTTCACCCTCTAGACCCACTACCGCCAGTTCGGCTGGAGTTCTGTGTGCCTGTTCTTTGAAGAGACGTTGCAAACAGGTTTTTTCTAAGGCCATACATTTACCGTTCCAAATCAGGAATCACTGAAGCGCCTAGTTCATTGATTGTCTGCCCTCGGTCCAAACCCCGCCGCGGATTCTGAGCGCTCGTTTGAATCGGCGGGCGTGTGCGCATCAGTATACAAAGGGCCTTTAGACCAGTAAACTTTCGGCCAAACGTCGTCACATCTAAGACTACTTACCCTGGTAGAGGACTATGAAGATTGATTCCCTGGACTTCTACCGAGAGCACACCCGCCGCTACTCTGAACTGTCCCACGAATTCACTCACTCCGTATATCCCTACAGCTCCCATCCGCAGTTGCGGGGAGACATGGACCTTTTGCATCGAATCGATTCGCTGTCTGCAGGCGGGAGAAGCCTCGATGCCGGTTGCGGAGCAGGTGCTAGGGACGTCCACTTACTTCACACGTGGGGCCGGGAATCTTTCGGCGTCGATGCGGTTGCGGAGAACATCAGCTTGGGTAAGGAGCTCCACCCCGAGATTGCGGCGCGGCTTCAAGTCGCGGACTTGGCAAGGCCTTTACCTTTCGGGGATAGCTACTTCGATTTGGTAACCTGCAACGCGGTCATCCAGCACCTGCCGGCCGAGATAACGGAACGAAAAACATTACCCGAATTGACGAGGGTCCTAGCCCCAAACGGTGTTCTCCAATTGATGTTCAAGGTGGGATCAGGCGTAGCCACCGTGGAGGACAATGCCTATGGTGCAGAGAGCGTGACAAGAACCTTTCAGCTTTATAGCGAGTACCGCTTGTTAGAGGTCCTGGATGAGCTCGGATGCACTCTGATCGAGGCCGGTGATAACAACGAGTTAGGCGGATTGATGTATTTCGATGACCCAAAGCCTATGCGATATTGTGTGTTTTGGGTCAGGAAGTATCAGTCCTAGGCATACCCCAAGACGGCCGCTTTGCCGCCCGCTCCGTGGTCAACCCTTCGGCGATTTTTTCTACCGCATCAAAGGTAACGAGCGCCTGCCCGGCTATCCCGCAACTGATTCCGGCGAGAGCAGTGGCAAACCTAGCGCAGTGTTCCAGTGGCCAACCGGCCTGAAACCCGTATATCATCCCCGCGGAGAATGAAGCCCCGGCTCCGTAACCATCAATTACCCTCACGTCTGGCGGCCGGATCTGAAACCTCTGACTACCCTGGACCACCGCGCACCCTCGGGCGCCCATAGTAACCAACGCTGTGCCGATACCTACATCGAGCAAATCTTGGCCGATGGTAAATGGGTCTCCTGACGCATCAGGCTCATCAATGGAAACCTGGCACACGGTCGTAAATCGGAGCAGGTCTGCGAGGTTTGGAGCGTCGGAATACCTAGATTCTAGATTTAGAAACACCGGTACCTCATAGGCCTGAGCCCGCTCCATCGTCTCCAGAATCTTAGCTCCATCGTACCAATCCACGTACAGCATCCGAGCATCCGACAATTGAGAATCGCCGGGCGCCGGTATCGATTCCACAGCCTCGGAATCGCGTTGCTGAAAGTAAGTCCTTGAACCAGTGCTATCCACTACTCCCACTTCGATTGGAGTAGAGATCCCTTGGACGACACTTAGACTCGCTTCCAGGCCAGAGGTCTTCAGTTGCTTTGATACCCTGCTTCCGTAATAGTCATCGCCAAGTGGGTTCGACAGAAGAGTAACGGGAACATCCCATCTTGCGAGGGTAATGGCTATTATCGCTGCGTCATCACCGAGGGTATCGACAATTTGGTTGATGGGTGCGCCGCCGTTTTGAGCGGGGAAATCTTCGATTAAAACCAGCATGCAGTGGGTCAGGAACCCGCAGCAGATCACGTTTCCTTCAGATGGGAGAACCAGCGATTGACCGTTGTATGGGGTAAAGCTATCTCTAGGCATAGTTGCTCAGCTTCTTAAACACCGAACATCATCGCACATAATCTTCTATTCGATATTTTGGTTCCAACTCCGTTGCTGAATCGGATGTGAGTCGAAACTGGCCGAATAGAAATTGTGGCAGCGTTAGCATGGCTCACGCCGTCCGAGTGGATTCCTTGTAGAGTCGAACTCGGCCATAAAAAGCTATCGTGCCACTCTTAATATTCGGGTAATCCAATCACCGACCGATAAAACAACAATTCCCGAAGCGAAAAATATCGATGTCGGTGGCGCTTGCCCAAACATGATGAGCGGGGTGGGCGTTCTCAGTCGCCGCACACAATCGCAGGCCCGAATTTAACCTAAGCAGATGTAACCCCGGCTGCGCCGGCGCCGCGGCCGGTTAGCCTTTGAGCATTTTCATCAAGGCCATGGGGTTACGTGACTTGGCCATCTGCTTCATCATCTTCTGAGTCTGCTTGAACTGGTTCAGCAGTTGGTTCACGTCCGCAGGGGTGGTGCCGCTACCGCGGGAGATGCGGCGACGGCGGCTTCCGTTCAAGATCTCGGGACGCTGACGTTCCTGGGGGGTCATTGACCGGATGATGGCCTCGATACGCTCCATGCGGCCGTCGTCCAGATCGCCCACGGACATCTTCTTGCTCAGTTGGCCCATTCCTGGAATCATCTCCATGACCGAAGACAGTGAGCCCATCTTTTTAACGCTCTGGATCTGGGTCAAGAAGTCTTCCAGGTCGAAATTGGCCTGGCGGAACTTCTTCTCCATCTCCTCGGCCTGTTTCTCGTCCACGGCATCCTGAGCCTTCTCTATGAGCGTTATGATGTCGCCCATGGCCAGGATCCGGGAGGCCAGGCGGTCGGGGTGGTAGGCTTCCAGGCCGTCGGGCCGTTCGCCCACGCCCATGAACTTGATGGGCACGCCGGTTACGCGGGTGATGGACAGGGCGGCCCCGCCTCTGGCGTCGCCGTCCATCTTGGACATGATCAGGCCGGTTAGCGAGACTTGCTCGTGGAAGCCCTCGGCGGCGTTAACGGCCTCCTGACCGGTCATTGCGTCCACAACCAGGAGCACTTCGTGGGGGTTGACCGCTTTCTTGACCTCACCGAGTTCCTTCATCAGGTCTTCGTCGATCTGCAGGCGTCCGCCGGTGTCGATGATGGCCCAGTTGACCCCCAGTTGGCGGGCCTTTTCCAAGCCGTTCTTGGCCACCTGTACTACGGTCGAAGTCTTGGGGTCCTCGGAGTAGACTGGGATGTCCAATTGTTTGCCCAGCGTTTCCAACTGTTGAATGGCGGCGGGTCGGCGCAAATCGGCGGCGATCAACAACGACTTGTGGCTCTGCTTGCGCAGGTGCAGGGCCAACTTGGCGGCGGTGGTGGTCTTACCCGAGCCTTGCAGGCCCACCAGCATGATCGTAGTCACGGGTTGGCTGGAGAGGGTCAGGGAGTTGTCGCCGCCGCTGAGAAGTTCGGTCAACTCCTCCTGCACGATCTTTACGACTTGTTGTCCGGGAGAGAGGCTTTCTAGAACGTCTGAGCCGGTGGCCCGCTTTTTAACAGCGGCAACGAAGTCCCGTGCGACCCGGAAATTAACATCGGCTTCCAGCAGCGAGCGACGGACCAGGCTTAGGGCCTCGTCAATGTCGGTTTCGGTCAACCGGCCTTTGCTGGTCAGCTTGTTCAGGATGCCGGTCAATCGTTCTGTTAGATTCTCAAACATATCTGCCCTGGTGGGTTTAGTAGCCTTTACCGGAAAGTTTCTGCTTTGAATTGTAGGCTGGCCCTAGATTCAGGGTCAAGGTGGGTGAGGGCGTTTTACTCCCAGCGGAACAACCGGATAGCGATGAAGAAGGTCACCGCCAACCAAACCATTAGGCCCAGAACATTCTCCCACTGCGACCATAGCGAAGCGCCATCAACGGCCACGTTTCGCAGAGCATCGGCCAGGTAGCTCAGCGGGAGGAAGTCGGCCACAGCCCGCAGCGGCTCAGGCATGGCGTCCCTCGGGAAGAACACTCCGGACAGGAACATCATGGGCAGTGCGATGGCGTTGGCCACCGGAGCGGCTACATCTTCGGTGCGTGCCCAGCCCGAGACTGCGAAACCCATGCTGACGAAGACGCCACCGCCCAGTAGCGCTAGTAACAGCATGATTCCTAGGTTGCCTTCCAGGTGTACATCGAACGCCACCACCGCCAGGCTCACCAGCACCAGAGTCTGCAGGATGGACACGGACAGACGGGTGAAAACCTGGGCAAAGATAAAACTGGCCGGCAAGATAGGCGTAGCTTGCAGCCTCCTAAGTACGCCCCGGCTCTTCAACTGGACGAAGGAAAACGCCACGCTGAAAAGGCCCATCTGCATGATGGCCATGGCTACCACGCCGGGCATCAAAAAATCGATGAACTTCAGGTTGCGGCTGTCCACCGGTATGGGCTCGATGCTGTACCGCTCGGATATGTTCCCTTCGGCGAAGGTGATCTCGTCCAGCACATGTTGGATGATGGTCTGTCCGGCGGCCGACTCTTGGGCCCGACCTTGGTTATAGATAACGGTCACCTGGCGTTGGACCGGGGATTGCGCCTCTCCAAACCCGGGCTCGATGATCAGTACCAGGTCACGTTCGCCGTCCAGCAATTCTTCCCGCTCTTCTTCCTCGGAAAGATCATCCGAGATGTCGAAGGTGTCCAGGGCACGGACATCGCCGATTAATTTCCTCGAGGCGTCGTTATCTGCCCGGTCGATGATTCCTAGGTCGACCGTCCTGAAGGCGCCGAAGTCCAGCAGTCCGAACACCGATATCAGCACCAGTGGCAGGAAGAATGTCCAGAAGATAGCCTGCCGGTCCCGGAACCATATCTTCATTGATGCGCGGGTGAGGCTGATGGTGGGATTGGTCTGAAATAGACGTTCCAGCATCACTCGTCCCGCAGCGCCCGGCCGGTCAGGTCCAAGAAAACGTCTTCCAGGTTAGCCAGGTTCTCCGTACGCTCTTTCTGGAATCCTCTGCTCAGGAGAGAATCAACCAACGCCGCTGGCCGGTCCATCGCTACGATCTTGCCGTGGTCCATGATTGCCACCCGGTCACAAAGTTCCTCAGCTTCCTCCATGTAGTGGGTCGTCAAGAGCACGGTGCGACCTTCTGATTTGAACCGCTGGACCAATTCCCACATGTGCCTCCGGGCCTGTGGGTCCAGACCGGTTGTGGGCTCGTCAAGAAAGAGCAATATGGGGTCGTTGACTAGGGTCGAGGCGACAGAGAAACGCTGTTTCTGGCCGCCGGACAGCTCTTTGAACAACGAGTCGGCCCGGTCATCCAGCTCCACATCCCGCAGCAGCACAAGGGCGTCAATCTGCCGGTGGTAAAGGCTGGCCATCACGTCCAATATCTCCACCAGGCTCAGCCGGTCGAAGAATGCGGAGGACTGGAGCTGGATGCCGATGATCTTCTTGACCGCCCGCGGATCCTTCCGGACGTCGATGCCGTTGACTACGGCTATCCCGCTGTCGGGAACGCGCATGCCCTCAAGTATCTCAACAGTCGTGGTCTTGCCCGCTCCATTGGGGCCCAGGATGCCGAAGACCTCTCCAACGCTCACACCAAAGGAGATGCCGTCCACGGCTTTCAGATCGCCGTAACTCTTGCGTAGGTCCTGGACCTGAATAATGTTTTCTGGTTGTTCCATGCTTCCGGAATTCTTTCCGAGCTGTGCTAAAATTAGCTACCTTCCGGCCGCCGGTCCAGACCGGGGCCGTAGGCAGATTCCCTTGGCGGATTTCTCTAGCGTGGCGGAGGTTGCAGGTGGCCGGTTTTAGGCCCTCCCCATGATACCCCTCAAGCTCACCCTCAGTAACTTTCTGTGTTACCGGGAAAACGTTCCCCCGTTGGACTTCACCGGGCTGCACGTTGCCTGCATCTGCGGCTCCAACGGCCATGGGAAGTCGGCCCTATTGGACAGCATAACTTGGGCATTGTGGGGCAAGGCAAGGGGCAGAGTCCAAGACGAGATGATCTCTTACGGCGCAGATGAGTGCCGGGTGGAATTGGACTTCACTTCCCGGGACCAGAACTACCGGGTGATCCGCAGCCACGCCCGGGGCGGGATCCGCCGCCGTAGCGGAGCCTCCGACCTACAGCTGATGGTACTGGAAAACGAAATCCCGCGCGCCATAACCGGCGATCTGATCCGCGAGACCCAGGCCCGCATCGACCAGACCATCGGTATGGACTACGACACGTTCATCAACTCGGCTTTCCTGGTCCAGGGCCGTGCCGACGAATTCACCAACAAAACCCCCGCGGAACGCAAAGCCGTCCTCAGCAAGATACTTGGTCTGGAGACCTACGACCGGCTCCAGCTGCGCGCCAGGGAGCGGAACAGTTGGGCAGAGAACACCGCCAAGATCGCCGAAGGTAACGTGGACCGGCTACGCCGTGAGCTGGAGCTTCTGGTGGAGCCCACCGCTGAGCTGGAGAAACTGGAGACCAGTTTGGCGGCACTGAACAAAGACCTAGCGGAACAGCAGGTCAAAACGACGGCGGTGCGAGATCAGGTGGGCGAGTTGCGCCGTCAGCAGGCAGGCCAGGAAGAATCCACCCGACGGCTCTCGGATTTGGCCAAAGAGATGGAGCAATTCGAGTCCGCCCACAAGACCGCCCAGCAGCAGGTGGCTGCCTTCGAGAAGCTGGTCGAGGCTGCCCCGGGCATCCGCCAAGGAGCGGCACAACTGGCCGCTGCCCGGGACGCGTTCGCCCGGCTGGAAGAGTCAGGACGCAGCTTCGACGAACTGGAACGGCAGCGGGCCGCAGCTTCCGGGGCCATTGACGTCAAAAAGACGCTACTGGAATCCCAAATCCAACAACTGACCACGGAAATCGAGACCCGACTCAGCCCGAAAGCCCAAGGTCTGGAACAGATCGAGACCAGCCAGCAGCAGTTGCAGGCTGAAGGGCCCATAATCGAGGAACAAGAACGGGCTTTGGCGACGGAGCGAAAGCGGCTGAACGCCATGGCGGTCCAAACCGGCCAACTCCAGAGCGCTCTGGAGCGCGCCGCGGTGGAAGGTAAAGAACTTTCAGCCAAGAAAGAATTGCTGGACGGCGCCAACGGCCAAGAAGCGGTATGCCCCCTCTGCCAAATGCCCTTGAGCGAAGATGGTTGCCAGCGGCTAGTGGAGACATTTGAGGCCGATATCGTGGCCAAACGGGAAGAGTACCGGAACACCTCGGCCCAGGTGAACACCCTGAAAGCCGAGACCGCAGAGTTGGAAAGCCGTCTGCCGCAACAGGAACAAGCGTTGACCCAGACCCAGACCAAACGGCAGGTCGGCCTGCAACAACTTGTACAGCAGTTGCAGGAAGCCCAACAAGCCCGGCTGGACCTAGCCAAGGCGAATCCCAGACTGGAAGCCATGCGAGCGGCTTTGGCCGACGGTTCATTCGCAGCCGAGGAGTCGGTCCAACTTAAGAAACTGGAGGCCCAGATCCAGGAGTTGGAATACGACCCGGCGGCCCGCCAGCGAATCTTCCAAGAGACTCAAGCCTTAGACGAATTCGCTCAGCAGGAGCGCCTATTAGAGCAAGCTGAGGCCGGACTGCCCGAAGCCAAAGAGGCGTCGGAGCAGAATGCGGCCATGGCTTTGCGCCGCAAGGAAGAATTGGAAGCATTGCAGACTCAGACCGCGGAGGCCAAAAAGGCCCTTGCTGGACTGACTGCCCTGGAGAGTGAATTCACTCAGGTTGAACAGCGCGAACGGGAGATGGGGGTCAAGATTCAGCAGGCCATCGAGCGTCAAGGGGCGCTTCGGAACCAGGTGGAACGCCGGGAGACTATGGGGCAAGAGTTGATCGTCGAATCGGCCCGGCTGACTGCCCTACAGGACGAGCAGTCCATCTACAAGGAGTTGGCCACCGCCTTCGGCCGCCAAGGAGTCCAGGCCATGCTCATCGAGACGGTGGTGCCGCGGTTGGAGGATGAGACCAACGCGCTGCTGGGCCGGATGACCGATAATCGTATGAACGTGAAGCTGGAGACCCAGCGAGAGCGGGCGTCGGGTCAGGGCGAACCCCGCGAGACTCTGGAGATATTGGTCAGCGACGAACTGGGCCCTCGCAGCTACGAGATGTACAGCGGCGGCGAGGCCTTTCGGGTGAACCTGGCCCTGCGAATCGCACTGTCTAAGGTATTGGCCCAGCGAATCGGAGCGCCCCTTCCGACGCTGTTCATCGATGAAGGGTTTGGCACACAGGACACGGTGGGCCGGGAGCGGATCTTGGACGTGATCAACTCCATCGGAGAGGACTTTGAGAAGGTATTGGTGATCACCCACTTCGACGACTTGAAAGATGGCTTTGAAGTACGCATAAACGTCCTGAAAGACGAATCGGGTTCCACGATCTGGATCGATTAAGGTTTGCCCGGCGCATAAGCGCTGGGCGCGGGAGAGTAAATTGACATCAGTTCCTGGCAGCGATATCCAAGCACGCGTCGCCTCTTTGTTGCATCTGGAAACCATCATCGACTTCAACATCGCCATGGCCAAAGAGACCGAGGGCAAGGAGTTGGGCGCCGAGGTGGTCAGGTCGGGAGTTGAAGCCGTGCTCACCCGAAACGACCTGGGTTTTTACATCATCGGCGAGCATACCGGTCGACCCGTGGGTCAATTAATGATCACTTACGAGTGGAGCGATTGGCGAAACGCGTTTTTTTGGTGGATCCAGAGCGTCTACGTTAGCCCCGTCTACCGGCGGCTAGGTGTGTATAAGGCCCTGCATTACTACGCCACGGAAGAAGCCCGTCGTCAGGGCAATGTTTGCGGTCTGAGACTATACGTGGACAAGAACAACACCATCGCCCAAGGGGTGTACGCTGGTCTGCGCATGAGTCCGACCAACTACGACATGTATGAGATTGATTTCAATGCCCGCCCGGCTCAGAGACTGGCGGAAGTAGAGAAAGAACAAGAGGTAAATGATGACGCTGCCGAATAACGTGAAGCAATTTGCGACCGAGAACCATCAGGGCGTTCTGTCTTGTTTTCGCAGGAATGGGATGCCGCAGATGAGTGTTGTGACCTGTGGGCCGTACCGGGACGGCGTGGCCTTCTCGACCACAGGCGACCGGGCCAAGCTGCTCAACCTGAAACGCGACGCCCGGTGCTCGCTGATGGTCTCGAAGCAGAACTGGTGGGGTTACATAGTATTCGAGGGTAAAGCCACGATCTTGTCGCCCGACAACACCCCCGCCGACGAGCTGCGCGACGCCATGCGCGATGTCTACCGCGCCGCCACCAACACTGACCACCCCAACTGGCCCGAATACGACCAAGCGATGGTCGACGACCGCCGAGCGGCAGTGATCGTGGTCCCAGACCAGATATATGGGACGGCTGTTTAGATATATGCTCCTAATTCCGGCCTTGTGCTACGATTGCGCTTTCATGACTGACGGTAGGAGGGACTATGGCCGACGACGCTGCCAAGAAGGACCTACAAAAGGCCGGGCAAGAGTACCAACAAAGGCTTGCTGACGCCTTGGCCCGGCAGAGCGAACCGAAACCGGCTCCCGAGACCAGCTACGGCATGCCCCTGAAATCCGTTTACACCCCTGAGGACGCAGCAGACGGGGATTACATGCGGGACCTGGGGTTTCCCGGCGGCTATCCGTTCACTCGGGGCATCAGGCCAGACATGTACCGCGGCCGTCTCTGGACCATGCGTCAGTATGCCGGCTTTGACACGGTCGAGGAGACCAACTCGCGGTTCCGGCATTTGCTGAACCAAGGTCTCACCGGCATGAATGTGGCCTTCGACCTGCCCACCCAGTTAGGTATGGATCCCGACCACCCTCAGGCGACCAGCGAGGTGGGGAAGGTGGGCATATCGTGCCCGTCGGTCCGCCAGATGGAAAACTTATTCCAGGAATTGCCCCTGAAGCAGGTGACCCCTTCCCTGACTGTAAACGCGTCGGCCCAGTCCGTTCTATCCATGTACGTGGTGACCGCCCAGAATCAGGGCATACCCCTGGAGCAGATCGGAGGAACCACCCAGAACGACATCCTGAAAGAGTTCATCGCCAGGGGGAATTACATCTTCCCTCCCGGCCCGTCGTTGAAGATGTCGGTGGACCTCTTCGAGTACTGCGCCCAACACCTGCCCCGGTGGAACTTCATAAATATCTGCGGTTACCACGTGCGAGAGGCAGGCTCCAGCCTGGTGCAGGAACTGGCTTTCGCCTTTGGGAACGCCTGCGCTTATCTAGACGAGGCGCTGTCCCGGGGAATGGCGATCGACGATTTCGCGCCCCGCATCGCGTTCAACTTCAGCGTGTTCAACAACGTACTCGAAGAGGTGGCCAAGTTTCGCGCTGCCCGCCGGTTGTGGGCCCGGCTGCTCAAGGAGCGTTACGGCGCCAAGAATCCGCGTTCCCTGACCTTTAGGACCGGGGCTGGGAGCGGCGGCAGCACCTTGGTGGCCCAACAGCCGGAGAACAACGTTGTGCGAGTGACCCTGCATACCGTGATCGCCGCCATGGCCGGGGTGCAGTCAATGCACACAGCGTCCATGGACGAGGCCCACGCACTGCCTTCAAAGGAGGCGGCTACACTGGCACTGCGAACTCAGCAGATCGTCGCTTATGAGAGCGGACTGGCAGATGTGATCGACCCACTTGGCGGTTCCTACTACGTTGAGAACCTAACGGACCAGATCGAAGAGCAGGCCGAAGAATACCTGAAACGCATCGAAGAGCGTGGCGGCATGGTGTCGGCTATCGAGTCCGGCTGGGTGGTCCAGGAGATCGGCGAAGAGGCCTACCGGTTCCAACGGGAAGTGGAGCGAGGCGAACGGGTGGTCGTGGGACTGAACCGGTTCACGACCGATGAGACTCCGCCCATCCAGCTACACAGCCCCGACCCGTCCGTGGCCAACACGGTCAAGAAAGAGATCAGCGATCTTAGGAGCCAGCGGGACGGAAAATCGCTCTTAAGGGCCTTGGATGATTTGAAGTCTATGGCTAGCGAGGGCGGCAACCTGATGCCCGCAACGTTGGAAGCAATCAGGTCTTTGGCGACCGTCGGAGAAGTTTCCGGGGCGCTGCGCGAAGTGTTTGGAGAGTGGCAAGCGCCGAACGGTTAGGAGCGAAAATCAACTGTTTAGCCCGCTCATAGTGAGCTTGTCGAACCACTGCTGGCCGGTGTCATTTCCGTCAGATTGATGACTCACGCGGGTCCTTTGACAGGCTCAGGACGAGCGGGTTTAGATTGATTTATCTGGCCGGGTCAAGCCGCTGCACCAACTCCGCCCAATGCCTTCCCCACGCGTTGCAGACAGTCGTCACTTCCTCTTCGGTGGACTCACGTAGAGCTACCGGCCCGTAGTGGGCGCTATGGGCGTGGCCTTGGATGACCATCCCGTGGTTCAGGAGAATGTGGATCATGCTGAGCAGGGCGAGTTCGGCGCCGCTGCCAGGGCGGCCTCCACCGGTGAACGCCCCGCCAACCTTGCCCGACAAAGGGCCGGGGTAGTCTTGAAATGCCGTGACATCAAACAGCCGTTTGATCTGCCAGTCGACGTCTCCGAACCGCACGGGAGTCCCGATTATGACTCCCTTGGCTGACAGCATCTCCTCCCACTGGACCTCTTCAACCGTCCGCACCAAGACGCTGGCGCCGGCATCCTCCATCCCCTGGCGGATAGGCTCCACCATGGCACCGGTGCGCCCGTTCTTGGACGTATAGACGATCAACAGGTCGTGCTGGTTTGCCGCCATTTGATCCCTCTTGGGCTGAGAAGATTAAACCTGACAATTGGCACAGAAATAGGTGCCTCTGGCGCGGACTCGGATGGCTGTCATGTTTG
>Ga0209445_1001618_pt1 | contig 11966 bp, 11 predicted proteins | sample MarorgKNORR_S2LV_4_FD_188223 | JGI IMG/M metagenome (GOLD analysis project Ga0209445, IMG submission 188223) | Marine microbial communities from the Southern Atlantic Ocean, analyzing organic carbon cycling - NADW_A/KNORR_S2/LV (SPAdes) (version 2) | ecosystem: Environmental > Aquatic > Marine >...
CGGTTAATTAGAAAATCATTGAACTCAGGGAGTTATTTTATAAATCCAATTCCATAGCTTTACTTCATACAACCTCTATATACGATAATATCGAGTCAAACCACCATAACTCTCGCTAGAAAAACCTAGAATTTCCTGACCATCCGTAGTTTCAGCATAGATACGGTCAATACGAGAAAGGTTCTCTCTTGTAATAGAGTTAAGAATTTTATTTTCATAGCCTTCTACATCAATCTTTACAATATCTGCGCATTTCTGTTGAGTCAAAATCTCATCCAAAACCTTATTTGCCGAAACCACATTAACCGTCATTATTTTTTTTTGGTCCCATTGGGAAAAATGTATGGCACCCCCTTTTATCAAGCCTCCATACCTCCCCGTATCATCACAAGCAAAATCAAGACACCCATCTTCAATCCCAACAGCGCATTCTCTTAATTCATATCGTTCTTCAAATCCCTTCAAATTCTGCTTAAGTCTTTCAATATTTTGAGGCACCGGTTCAAACAAATATACTTTCACACCTTTGTTTCTTGTTAAAAAATAAAGGGCGCTTATCCCGATATTTGAACCAAAATCTACAACTACGGAGGAGCTTTCAGGCGCTTCATAATCTAACTTTCCAAAACATTCTATGATTGTAATTAAGTCATGGTGACTAAATGCAGTCATACACTGCAAACCTAATGGTGTGCGCACAAAAATATTTTCAGGATAATTACCTACCTCGAATACGTAGCGAATTAAAATTTGTAGTGGGCTTTTAAAATAAATGAAAATATTAACAAAAGCCAAGTAAAATGATTTTTCAAACAAAGCCGCTGAAAAACTTTTAATCGAGTGTTGGCTCACAAGTTAGCTGGCTATCTTTAAATTAATGGGATTAGAAAATAAAGCTTAATAAAGATTATTACTTACCTTGCAAATACCCTTTCCAAAGCATGCAACCATCACTACGCATTAAATAACTCCAGGTAAATTAAATAATCTCAAAGAATACTTTTATTCAACACGCATTGCCTTTATGCAATCAACAATTGATTTAGAAAAATCACTGACAGAATCTGCGCCTTGACCTAGAACTAAATTATTCGTACTTATCACCGGGGTATTAACATAGACAGCATTAAGGCATTCCAATTCTTTTCTTGTGTCTTCATCCTCTTGCACAGGAACTTCCCCTGTTACCAAAGAAGCTCTGACTAAAACAACAATAGCGGATCCCAAAGCTCCAATAATACTACCAAAACGGTAATGATCTGTAAGGATCTGGGGGACAATTGGATCATCCCAAAGAAACTTTTTTGCTCCTTTGCCACCTACTAAAATAACAGAATGATATTTTCCCTCAACCCCAATTTGCTTATTCCAATCTACAATCATTCCGTCCGGCTGAAATTTTTCTTTGTTCATGCCACGAGCCTCTTGACCAGACTTCGATAATACGACAACATTAGCTCCACATTGTTGCAAAACAGTTCTAACTCCATTAAGCTCCTGTTCACAAAACTGACTTTTAGGAATAATAATTAAAATATTTGTTCTCGATAAATCGCTCACGGTCTTCTTTAACAAAGTTAAATTTTAGTCACATCAAAACCCAACAATATAACATTTCTATCTATTAAGCTTTTACTTACCAAGATTTTCTTAGTATCGAAGGAATTTAAATAATATACTTTTCCATGTTTAATTTGCATCACCGTATCAATCGAATTCTCATCAAACTCAGCTACCGCTTTGGAGTTTCTAAGCTTTTCTCCATGCCCAAAATGCTTGCCCTTGACCCGACCAATCTTTGTGATCTTAAATGTCCTTTATGTCCCACCGGACTCCGTGACAAAACGATAGAGCGCGGATCAATTAAGCTAGAACAATTTAAAACAATAATTGACCGGTTAGCGAAATACCTGCAGTCCATAAATCTATATAGTTGGGGAGAACCTCTTCTCCATAAATCTCTAGTCGATATGATTCGCCACACTGCAATAAACCATAAAGTTCGAACTATAACCAGTGTTCACCTCGGTAATCTAAGCGACGAACAAGTTGAAGGACTTGCGACATCAGGACTGGACAAGCTTATCGTTTCTGTGGATGGAGCAACACAACAAGTTTATGAAAAATATCGTGTGGGGGGAGATATTGAAAAAGTATTTACCAACATGGAGCGCCTTGTGGAAGCAATAAAAAGACATAACTCCAAAGTGAACGTAGTCTGGAATTTTCTGGTGATGAAGCAAAACGAGCACCAAATGGACATGGCTAAAAAACGCGCAAAGAAAATTGGTGTTGATATAACTTTCAGTGTTATGCGAACCAATCTCAAAGATGATATTCTTGGAAAGGTTGAAGACAATATTGAAACTGACTCAGAATGGATCCCGGAAAATCCAGATTACAATCCTTACGATCTTGAACAAAAAAAACAAAAAAAACCTATAAAGTTTTGCAAGAGGCCATGGATGGAAACATTCATTAACTGGAATGGTGATGTCTTTCCTTGTGGATGTGTAGTAACTGAAAGTAAGTATTCAATGGGCAATGCTTTTGAAACCGATTTTAAAGACATTTGGAATGGAGAGAAATACATTGCAGCACGAAAGGAACTTTTAGACCAACCTAATGATCTTGAAACTATTTGCCACCTTTGCAAAGCAAACGGTTATTACACACCATGACTTTAAACCACCCTTAACCTAAGAGATAATCTTGTTTCAAAACTTCATCAATATTATCTATAGTCGGTCGAGATTCATTGATCTGGACTTGCCCTTGAAACTGTACAACTGCCCCCACTAATAATGAAGGAAGGGAACCTTTATCCTGCAAACAAGTTAACAGCTCAACAAATGTTATTTCACCCTCACCGATTACTACAAGATCTACAAGGGGTGGCGATGCCAGAATATCTTTAATAGGAAGCAGAAGAATAGGGCCCTCCTGCAATTAATGGAGTTTTGGGAGCTTCTTGCCGAATAATTTCGGCCATCGCTTTGAACCTTCCTGCACAAATTGATAGCGCTCGTATTTCAATAAGATCTGGAGCAAACTCTGAAATTATTTTTTTTGCATCTTCTCCAGCATTTTCACAGGTGATAGTGTTTAAAATTCTACTATGTCGGGGTATTTTTTTCGTGCACTTGAAATTAAACACATTAATCCCAATGGATGATGATGAGACCATTTGGATTGAAGCTGGTTTCCTTCTTTGATGGTCTTGTCGAATTCCACACCAACCAATGATACTTTTTTAACCACAATTTAAAACCCTATTTATTAAGCAATATTTAGTATTAATGGTTTAACTGAGTAAATACTAATTCCGTTTATTCGTAACACAAAATTAAGTAGTACCTAAAAAATTGAGCTTTGCGAGTCAACAATCAGCCACCATCTTTAACTTTTTCTATTATGTTTCCGTTGAAAGTGTCTCTGGATAATAGTATATTTGGAGATTTGGAATAGTTCCAAGCCTATCTTTTATAAATATATGTGTAATTAATCATGACGAATGTTGAAAAATTTCTAGATTATTTTTCACAACATTGCCAAGTTTACTACCCTTCCATCAAAAAAACACACCTTAATCATCGGAAGTCATTTGAAGAATTGACACAGATTATGTTCAATTGGGCAGAAAACCATCTAGGCGAAAATTGGACTGAGGTATTAGCTAAGGGATACACTCATTTTTTAATGGATGTCAACCGTTCTCAAATTGAATATGAACGTCGAGGAAATTATTTAAATAAAAGCTACAAGGAAGTATTCAATCATGTTTATAACAACCATGAATATATGAATTTGTATGTCTGGGGTACATTTGTGAGCACATTTTCATATGAGCATCATATGGAAATCTATAATTTCTATAAAAATTATTTTATCCCTCACCTTAACCCCAAGGGGGGACACCTACTTGATTTGGGTTCAGGTTCAGGTGTTTGGAGTTTTCTTACTACTCATTTCGTACCTCAGTGGTTTTCTCAAGGAATAGATATTAGTGAAAAATCTGTTGAGCTAGCAACCGGCATGGCCATGAACTCTAATTTAAATAACAGAGTTAACTTTAAGCTATCTAATGCTCTAAATTTTAAAGGCGCTAAAAAATATAACGCTGCTATTTCTTCTTTCCTTATGGAGCATCTAGAAAAGCCTAATCTCTTACTACAAAATATTGCTTCAAACCTTGAAACTAGAGGATACGCTTTCGTAACAGCTGGTTTAACAGCTGCAGAGGTTGATCATATCTCTGAGTTTCGTCGAGAATCAGAGATTGTTTTAATGGCCGAAGAAGCCGGATTTCGGGTTGTTAACATGTTTTCTGCAGCACCTCCATCCCACTCAAATTCTTATAAATTTCTTCCTCGTTCACTTGCATTAATTCTTCAAAAAAGAAAAAATGCTGTTTGGTAAATCAAAACTATGATTCCCGCTAGAGAGACATTGCCTGAATTAGCATCTTATTAATTAAACGTTTACATTAAATAGTCATTTATCAACTTAAATAATATTTAAATACAATCCATGCTTAACGAATTTTTATCTGAACTATTTAATGGACAGATTAGCAAGGCGCTTTACATTCTCGAAAAAATTAAAGTCGCATCACCTATCCCTAATGAAGTCGTCACAATGTTGCGTTTGGCAATTTTAAAACCAGAAAAAAGCTTTCTTTCCTGCCAAAAAATTTTTAATGTCTGGTCTAAGTGGGGATATCCTTCATTAAAGCCAAATCCAACAAAACAAAAAATAGTTTTTCTGTCTGATTTAACTGCAGAACATTTTCCCTCAATGATAAAAATGTTTAGCGCCGCTCAGGGAGTAGATGCAAAGATCCTTTTATCTGGATTTGATTCTATAGAACAAACGATTCTTGATACATCTTCAGAAATGTATCAATTTAAGCCCGACGTTATAGCTCTTATATTCTCGGAATATTGGCTGCAAAAATACATAGGCAATTCTTCTTTGGTTAAGAAAAGTGACCTGGAGTTCGCCCAGAACACATTATCCAATCTGATATCGACAATAAAATCGAATTCCTCAGCGGATATATTGATTGGTAATCTACCGGGGAAAACCTTTTCATTGCCATCGGGGATTATTTCTCTGGAAAAAGTGATGGGATGGAATCTTGCCATAAATAAATTCAATAATTGGCTAAAGAACATTACTGCAAGTCGTGTATATATTGTTGATATTGCTGAAGCAGTATTTGAATCTGGTGGCCGAAAAGCGATGGGTAATATTAATTATTTTAGAGCAAGAATGGCATTTGAAATGCCCGGTATGTTGTGCGTGGCAAAAGAAATTGCTGCTGCAATTTGCCACCTATCCGGTAAAACACATCGCGCATTAGTCACGGACTTTGATAATACTATTTGGGGAGGTGAGGTTGCCGAACTTGGAAGTTTTGGAGTTGAATGTAGCCATGAATCACCCGAAGCTTTAGGATATCTAATGATACAAGAATACATTAAAAGCCTGCGCCCTCTTGGAATATTGCTAGCTGGAGTCAGCAGAAATGATCCAGAAGTAAAAAAAATCTTTGATGAAAACAAAGAATTAGTACTTAATCTGGATGATTTTGCATCAATGCAATTCGGATGGCTTCCTAAAGGTGACTCTGTTTCTCAGGTCTCAAATGAACTTGGCTTTGGTTCTGACTTCATGGTATATTTGGATGATAGTTTATTTGAGATTGCTCAGGTTCTATCAGTCCACCCATATATGGATGCTGTCATAGCCGGTCCTGACTCCCAGTCAACAATAACACGACTGGCTAATTACCGATTCTTTAATGCTGTTTCTTTATCAAGCGATGATCTAAAACGTGGATCACGTGCACTTAAATTAAAAGAACAGAGGGAATTTAAAACCGCTTTCTCTAAAATTGAAGATTTTCTCAAAGCTATAAAAATTCGCTTAAGCTTTTCAAAACTTAATTCTGAAAATTTAAATCGTGTTGTTCAGTTACTCCAAAAGACAAACCAGTTTAACCTGACAACCCACAGACATAAGGAAGAAGACCTGAAGAATCTACAGCGCTCTGGCGCAGAGATTTATTCAGTTTCTTATGAAGATAAGTTTGGTTCACAAGGGATAATTTCAGTCTTTATACTTCTTTCTAAGGGAGATTCTATTCACATAGAAAGCTGGTTAATGAGTTGTCGTGTACTCAACAGAACTGTCGAAGAAGCTGTGTTTGCATTCATCCTAAAAAAAGCTGCTGGCAAACAAGTAAGAGGTGAGTACATACCGACAGATAAAAATAAATTAGTTCGGTTACTTTATAAAACACTTGGTTTCCAAAAAATTACTGAAATATCAGATGACAATATAAATGAACAGTGGATATTTTCTAACTCAAACTTGGAAAAGACTTATCCCAAGCACTACGTATTGATAAACGAAACATGAATGAAAAATTATTAGACTCAGATCAACTCGAAAAACTTTCTAATGTTTTTAGAGTTTTATTTAATCTTCCAGATATAGAGTTAAACGACAACTTGACTGCAAAGGACATCTCTGGGTGGGATTCATTTAATCATGTTAATCTTATAATTAATATTGAAGAGGAATTTAATGTCCGATTTTCCAACAGTGAGGTAGGAGACTTGCAAAGCGTTGGCAATTTAAAGACTTTATTGGCCTCTAAAATATCTTGATTACATAAGTTGCAAGTCTTTCTGTTCCCATCAATCATCCCAAAAAAAACCATAAATCAATTTTAGCGCTATTATAATAAATAACCGATGATTTTCCGAGAGAATCGAATTTGTCCCTATTAATCAATCCTGCTTTCTGGGTTATGGCTATTGCTGTATACCTATTATTACTAATTAAGCTGCCGGCTAGCCTGACATTTCGCTTCGGCCTATTTAACCTGTTTGCCCTAATTATTCTTCTTGGTTGGAAAACGGCTCTTGGGCTTCTAGTGTTTGTCTTTCTGTTATGGGTTGCGCTTAGTTTAATCACCGACCAAAAAACTAGGCAGACTTCAAATGGTTCGTCTCTGATGATTTTAGGGTTTTACGGTATCCTGTTTTTTTCTTTTTTGCTTCATAAGTTAAATTTAGGAGGCACTGCATTTTTAGCTCAAATAAAGCAAATCGCTCCTTGGTTCCCAGCAGAGTTCTTGCTTCCATTTTTTGCAGCTGTATCTTTCTCGTATATTTTTGTTCGGTGCATTGACTTAGCGCGCTCATGTATCTGGGAAAATACCCTATTAATTGATCCTATTTCTTTGATTGGGTATCTTATCCCATTCCATATGCTTTTAGCGGGTCCAGTTAATATCTACAAGGAACACATAGAGGCCACCAATAGAGATTTAGATTCTCTAACTCCATCTAATGTAATACTTATAATAAATGAAATTACTACCGGCCTTTTTTACAAATTCGCTCTTGCAGAAGGGATCAGAATTTATTTCTATGGTTTTGGTGGAAACATATTAGTCTCTGAGTGGTTTGATCCAATTATACTCCTTGTTTATATATTTTTTGACTTTGCTGGATATTCAAAAATCGCAAGAGGACTAGGCTTACTTTATGGAATTCCAACCCCAGTAAATTTTAATGCACCATTTTTAGCAACATCAATTACAGAGTTTTTTACTCGTTGGCACATGTCCATGGGAAAATTTGTTTTGCGCAATCTCTTTATTCCAATTCAATTACAATTAGTTCGCAGACTTGGCTTAAAGTGGGCAGCCCCGGCAAGTATAATTTCCTTGGTAATTTCATTCGGCTTCGTAGGACTTTGGCATAATTTTAGCTGGACTTGGTTTTTATGGGGTGTTGTCATGGGAGTTCTTATGGCCGCAGAAAAATTTATGCAGATATTTCTAAAAAACAAAAAATGGAACCAGTCTGGCCATATTAAAACTGTCATAGATACCTTTGGACGAATTTATGTTGTATGTGTGATGAGTCTAAGCTGTTATTTTGTTTCTAATGAGATATTTCCAACATGAACAAAGAATATTTAAAAAATAAGACCATTTTAAATTTTTGGGAAACGACCATCTTGTTAACCTGGATTCTTGTCAAACTGACTCTTGTCGCATCAATGACAAACAAAATTGCTGTAGAATTTGTATATGCCGGATTCTAATATTTCAAAAAACTATAAACTTATAAGCGTCACCATAGTATTAGGTGTTGTGGGTACCTATTTGGGGATTCTATATCTTATTAACACATTTGCAGGTTCCTCCGGCCTAGCACATTTCTTAAACTCCGAAAATGTAATAAAAAACCATCGGAAGGAGCTTACGGAAAAGATCCAACGCGACCCACATTTTAACGAAATTAATACCGAAGAATATATTAAAGAAATTGAAAAGATTATCACCATGGAGAAAAAAAGAAGTTTGGGAGAATGGGTATCTTTTAAGTCCTTCACTCCCAATGTTTCAGGAAAACACATAACTACTAATGATTATGGGATGAGATCCCAATGGAATCTCAAAGAAATGATCCAACGGGCAAAAAACAATCACGCTCAGGGCAAACGAAATATTGTTATGTTAGGTGGTTCCGTTGCGTTTGGATATGGAGCAACTAACAATGAACAGACCATCTCTAGCTTGTTAGGTGACAAGCTTCGAAGTGATGGGTATGAAATTTTTAATCTGGCCCAAGGGGGGTATACAAGTTTTATGGATCTTTTTTCTCTGACCTCCATAGGGTTATACCTTGAACCAGATATTATCATTGTCATGGAAGGTTATGCAGATACATACCATTTGGCCTATAAGTCGATAGGCGGAGAACTCGCATGGGGACCATTCAGTCAATCAGAACAAAAAATAGACCCAGAGTTTGCCTTTGGCTTACACTTTCAAAACTTGAACAGTATTTTGCGGCTTGGAACTAACTCAAATTATAAATCAATAATAGCACTTCAACCTTTAAGTGGTTTTGAAAATAATAGTACTATTGAAATTAAAAAAATTAATAAAATGTGGGATTTTTATCCTCGAATCCGTGAGATCATGAAGCTAGCAGCTAAAAATAATAATGCCGAATTTGTTGATTTGTCGGTGATCTTCAAAGAGGAAAAAAAAGCCAGCATTAATTTTTTTGATAAAGTACATCTTACAGTAACCGGTCAGAGAAAAGTCGCAGAGGTTATGTATAAAAAAATCAAAAACCTTGGCGCAAAGAAACCAGGCACTGCCAACCGTTCTCAATTAAGAAAGACATGGATAAAAAATATTTTAGAGCAAGACTACAAAGGTAAATATAAGACCGTTGAAGACTATTAAAAAATTAGCTGTCGTATGACTTCCTGATAATCTTATCTTGTTTTTAGCTTCTTCACTTTATATACTGCATTGCCAAACCTCAATAATTATTAGCCACATAATAACTTCTCTCTGAACCGTGGACAAAATATTAAACTTTTTAAAAGAATACAAGAAAGCTTTTCTAATCCCCTTAGTTCTAATGGTAGTCCTAACATTGATTATATTTGGATTAGCTTCTCTGAACCCCGAATCTAACTTTAACTATTTAGGCTAAGTTTTTATAATTTGAAGATACACCTTTTCTGTTTTTGATGATTCTTTCCGGAGGGTCAATAATATCGGATCGCTCAAGTTAACGCAGTTCCTATAAAAAATTTTCACGCTTTATTTTTTCTTTTTGAGAAAGCGTTATGGAAACTTCGCTAAAATTTGACTGGCGCTGGCATCCCCGTTTTTTTCAGTGCCACCTTAACCACAATCAAATTTTCCAATTTTATTCTTAACAGTTTTTACTCTGCTATCCAGTTCCTTGATTTCCCCCTGGTGATCTAATATATATCTCATTCGTTTGCTTCTTTGTGCGCGTTGGTAAAAATTTATATTTTTTGAATTGATTTGCATTCCAAAATCTTCAGGGACAACCCTTCCCGCATCTTTATAATTAAATATGCGGTCTTGAATCCTGTCTCCCAATTTTTTTTTAAAATGACCAACGTCAAGATACCAGTCCATAGAGCGATTAGATGCTTCCACTGGAGGAACTTCATCCATGGTCACAGTGTTATATCCACTAAAATCCCATAAAGGAAAATTTTGGTTATTAGGATATTTTTTATCAACATTTTCAATCAAATCAATTAACTGATTCTGCCATTTTTCATAATCCTCCATTATTTCCAAAGTCTTCAATATTTCCAAAAAATAAACATGCATTGGCGGTATAAACAATCTAACATCTGCTTCACTTTCCTTGGCGGTTTCAAGTATTTGTCTGAGGTATTGAAAGCTTGAGTTTGCTCGTGTTTCGTCATCAAGGCAAAAACGGTGTGCCGGTGGTGGCATCAGCAACCTAGATACAAATTTAGTTGCAGACCACATCATGATAGAACGCATATCTATTGATTGTGAATCTACCTCCTCACTAAATTCTGTTCCATTTGAAAAATGGGTTCCTTCTCCACGATAAAACATTTTTTTTTGACTGGACTTAATTGCTGAAGATGAGAGTAGAGTAACCATCAGATTCGTTAAATAATGATCTTGAAATTTTCCTTCCCGAGAAACGACCATATAAGATTCATTGAAGTCATCGCTCAATTTTGAAAAAATATTAAAATCAATAAAGTCAATACCGATTAATAATTGCTTAGGGGGATTTAATGCTAAGGAATGCTGAAAGTACCTATAAGTTTCATATAGGTTTGCTCCTGGCAAAGCAAGATTATATCGAGGGTGAACATTATCCCATCCTGGGTGATCTGGATCGATACCTAATTGGGATCTGGATGAACCCATTACGATTCCTTCCGGCCTTAAATTCCTTACTCTATAAGCTTTTGCTAGTCTAAGCTGCTTGGACATCCAAACACGATTATTCGGTTTGTATTCTGAGGGATGATAGATATCATATGGATCCACCCACCAGTTAAATACTCCGATCAAAAGCATAGCCTGACCTAGGCTTAGAAAAAATATAATAATAAATTTAATATTATCATTCACGGTGACTATTAAAATTGAAAATAAATAAATTGTTTGCTATTAGTAATTTCCAATAAACTCATAATAAATAAAATTGTAGTCAAAGCAGCCCACCATGTGTTCGGATACCAATGGTACCATCGCCTCCCAACTACCAAATTATGTTGTTTTGTATCAAAGTTTTTTCTCTCGTAATATTTTGACATTATTTCCCTCATATTTGGGCAAAACCATACGATGAAGATAAGAAACCATAATCTATCCTCACTTATTTTTATATTATTGAAATCGGCATCTGGTAAAGTGTGAAAACCGAAAAGAGATTGAATTATAGATACAGCTACATCAAGGTTCTCCGCCCTAAACAAAACCCACAAAACTGCCACAATTAAAAATGTAATCATGCAACCCGATATTTCATATATAAGGTTTTTTCTTTCCAAAGAGTAACCTAACAAATTTTGTAGTTGCCTCCAGAAATGGTTGAGCGCTAGAAAACCACCATGAAAAATTCCCCAAACAACAAATGTAGCACCCATTCCATGCCAAGCTCCGCCAATCACCATAATTATAAATATATTTCCAGTTCGTTTTAAGGAACCTCTACGGTTACCACCAAGGGGAATATAGATATAGTCCCTAACAAATCTTGACAGGGTCATGTGCCATCGATGCCAAAACTCAATCAGACTTGATGCCTTATAAGGCGATTCGAAATTTATAGGGATTCGTATTCCAAATAGACAACCTAGACCAACTGCCATGTCAGAATACCCGGATAAATCAAAATAAACTTGCAGTGTGAAAGATAAAGTTCCGCTCCAGGCTTCCATTAAGCTTAAAACTGCTCCTTCGGAAACGGCATCGAAGGCAGAATTTGAATAACGAGCAATACCATCTGCCAGAACGACTTTTTTAAATAACCCACAAGAAAATATTGTTAATCCTGCGGCAATCTGATCAGCTTTAAGTTTAAAAAAATTCTTACCGGAAAGTTGAG
>Ga0209445_1001627_pt1 | contig 11911 bp, 6 predicted proteins | sample MarorgKNORR_S2LV_4_FD_188223 | JGI IMG/M metagenome (GOLD analysis project Ga0209445, IMG submission 188223) | Marine microbial communities from the Southern Atlantic Ocean, analyzing organic carbon cycling - NADW_A/KNORR_S2/LV (SPAdes) (version 2) | ecosystem: Environmental > Aquatic > Marine >...
AGCCTTTACCATATGGGCAGATGCCAATCCCCGGTGATGGATCTGTACCAGCCTATATGGATTCCACTATTGCAATGGCGGACTATACAGTCTTATCTCTTAGAGACTCAATGTCTATGATGAACAATGAGATGCGAAATCTTATGGTGCGGTTATCTGCGCTTGAACAGGAGTCACAGTTTCTTGTTGATTCACTAAAGCAGTTGAAGCTCGGTAAGAATGTGTCTGAAAAAAATATGAATGATGCCATGAGACATTTATCTAGAAGCCTTCGATATTTTTATGCTGGAGACTTTCGTGAGGCACTAAAAGAAGTAGATTTATCATTGGAACTAAAGCCTGATTTGGCTTTAGCTTACGCAAGGCGTGGCTCTATATTTTACAAGCTAGGTGATGTCCAAAGAGCCACAATAAATTGGAATTTAGCTCTGAGGTTAGATCCTGAGTATGATGATGTTAGAAACATTTTAAAGGCGCTTCATGAGAATCGCCTTAAAGATGCTAATTTTTTTGAGGAGTAATTTATGGATATTGCATTAATTATAGGTGTTATTCTCGGCCTTGCTGCTATGATTGGTAGTATTGCCTATGCTCTTTTTGTTGAAGGTTCGGCAGGGGGTTTTGGAAACTTTTTATCAGCACCCAGCTTTGGAATTGTGTTTGGCGGTATGATTGCATCAATATTTGTTGCCTTTCCAATGCCACATGTTGTGGCACTTGGTAAGGCTATCGGTGCAGTGTTGAAGCCTGCAGATTCCAAGATGGGCGGGCTTGTTGATGAGGCAGTAGAGGTTGCTGATGTAGGCCGAAAAGGAGCAGCGGATCTTGAAAAAGCAGTGGACGGCATAAATAATTATTTTTTCAAGGATGGCGTCCAAATGGTTGTGGATGGATACTCTCTTGAAGAGCTTACTGAGATTATGGAAACTAGAATTGAGTACAGAGAAAAAAGAGAGAACGTTCAAAAGTCAATGTTAAAATCTATGGGAGACCTGGCTCCTGCATGGGGGATGGTCGGGACACTTATCGGTCTGGTACTTATGTTAGCAGGGTTTGGCGGTGAAGGCGGTGCTGACAACCTTGGTGGTGGTATGGCTGCAGCGCTTATTACAACGCTCTATGGTGCTGTTTTTGCAAACTTGTTTTTTCTTCCGATGGCGGATAAAATGGGAAACAAGACAACGCAGACATCTATGTCTGCTTCTCTTTTAGTTGAAGCCGCAAGGCTTATTCATCAGAGGAAACATCCTTTGATCGTACGCGAAAAATTAAATTCATTTATTCCTCCAGGCGAGTGGAAAACAGAAGGGTAATATTATTATATGGCTTCCGTAGAATTTAAAAACGGCTATAAAAAAGGTTTTGCAGCTGGTGCAGACTCTGTAGAAGAGGGTCTCCCAGGGTGGTTTGGTACTTTCGCGGACATGATGACTCTTCTTTTTGCGTTTTTTGTGCTTCTAGCTGCTATCTCTACTATGGATCCTGTAAAGCTTCAGGAGATGGCTAATTCAGAAGGAAAATCTCTTGGAAGTAAAATAAAAGCATCTGGAAAAGCAGAGTTAGAAGGAGAGTTTGAGCCGATAAAAAATCTAGCGGCAATGAAAAAAGAAATGGAAGAAACAATTGAAGAAATGAAAAAAGAAAGTCCAAAGGGTGATCCCCCGATTGATATTCAAACCAGCTCAAAGGGTTTGATTGTTAATATCAAGGGTGACTATGCATTTCCAATAGGTAAGGCATCAATGAAAGAAGAACTAAAAGGACTTTTAGATGGAGAAATAATACCAAAGATCGCGAATAGTCCTTTTCAGGTTGAGGTCGCAGGCCACTCTGACTCAGACAAAATGCCAAAGAAGTGGAGAAAGAATTTTGCTACTAACTGGGAGCTTTCAGCTGCTCGCGGAGCCAGTGTTGTTAGATATATGATTGAAAAAGGTATTCCGGCGCCAAGGCTTTTAGCTGCTGGATACGGCCCCTGGGCACCCCACGGACTTGATAGTGTTAAAAAAGCAAATCCAATGTGGAACCCCTTAACCTTAACCTGGAAAGATCCAGTGATAGCTAAAAAAACGGGTGCGGAAATGCCTACAGTATTAAGTCTAAATAAAACTGAAAAAATGAAATCTCTAAATAGAAGAATTCAGATAACTTTTTTAAATCCGCCACATCACGGTAAGGGGCGGTCAGCAACAAGCTATGAGGAGTAAATACATACCGAGGAGTATTTTATGAAGCAAATATTTAAATCTATAACAAAGAAGCTTGCGTTCTTATTGTTAGCCGGACTTTTAATAGGTCAGGGCTCAGGATATCTTGCACAAAAGCTTATGGTTGAAAATAACATTAGGGAGAGAGTGCGAGATGCTCTTTCTAAGATTGTTGACAACAATAAGTATGTTATTAATGTTGATATTGATCTTGAGATTAGTGATAAGGTAGAAGAGCAGATAACTGTTCTTGCTGAAAGAAAAGGTCAAAAAGTAGTTGGGGCAAAACCCTCTGAAGCTACCGATGCGGAAAAATATTTATCTAGTCTTCAACAATCTATAGATATCGAGGAAAATGTAGAGAAATCTTCTTATTCTGTTGGTTTACCTATTCCTGGGTTCGAAATGGATTTCACTAAATCAAATAAAACATCAAAAAAAGCTGAGAAACCTGCACCGCCAGTTATATCAGTTGATACAAAAGACCCTATTGAGGTAACCAGCTCAGAAGTTGAATCAAATAAACCGCGTGTAGATAAAGTATTATCAAGGACTCGTCCATCTAGAGCGGAAATAAAGAAAATGTATATCAGCCTGATACTGCAAGAGGGGGCAGCGCCAGAACTAATTGAAAATATTCGCCAGTTAACAATGGCCGCCTCCAAGTTTGACAGAAACAGAGGAGATAAGCTTACGATTATGACCGCAAGCTTCAGAGAAAAACGGGACCAGCGATCAGCTGAACAGATAATGTTAAAAAATATTTCGGAGAAAATTGAGCTCTTAGAACAAAAACGAGAGATAGAAGAAAATAGCCAGGAGGCAACATGGAAAGATGAGTTAACTCGTTATAGAGATGAAGAATCTACAAGAAGAGAAGAAGATCGCAAGTTTTTTGAGGGTCAAATATCACAGCTTGTGCAGCAGGCAAAAAACAGAGCATATGCGCAAGAGAAAAAAGAAATGCTCCTGAGAGACTCTTTAAAACTAAAAAAGCTCAATGATGAAATTTTAGTACTTAAGTCAATGTTAATATCTTCAGAGCGCAGAGACAGTCTTAAGAGTATTAATAAGCAAGACAGACTAGATTCTCTCCGTTATGCTAATCTAAGTGGTGATCTCGATGATTTAGCCAAATCTTTACAGGTAGCAGTCTCTAAGGAGTCTAAAGAAGAAGAGGTCGTAGCAAAGCGAAAGATACAGGATGAGGTGGCAGAAAGAGAACGACAAAAAGAAGAACGCGAAAAAGAGATTTCTGGTAAAATTCGCGAGCTTGATAATGTCCAAGATGAATTAGACAGGCTTCATCAGGATATGGAAAAAGAAAGTGGTAACACTGCAATAATACTAATTGGGCTAGGTGCATTAGTAGTTCTTTTATTAGCTGCTTTACTATTTGTAATGTTAAAAAATAATAACAGGCAAGCTCTTGTTCCTCCATGGATGATGCCACCTCCACCTAGAAGACCTAGACCTAGAAAGAAAGAGGCAAAAAAAGAAAAGAATTTAGAACCAGCGCAAAAAACCGAAGAGCCAGAACCTCAGCCTGAGCCTGTGGCAGCGCCAGCTGCACCTCAGCCTGAGCAGGTAGCTACTGCTGAAAGTAATAATGAGGAATCTGAAGAAAGCTCATCACTTCCTTCAAGCGATGATGATCCTTCTGTCGTCCGTAGTGAGATCAATGATATCCGCAAGTCTGTTGTCTCGATGAGTGTGGGACAACCTGACCGCACTACTACTATTGTCAAAGAGTGGCTTGAGCAACCTGAGCCTGCACCACCAGCTGAACCAGAGCCAGAGGCCTCCGGAGATAGCGAAGCTGAAGAAGCTGAAGAGAAAGAAAAATAGGAATAGAGGTTAAAATATGATTACTGATTATAACCGCCTATCGGGGCTTCACAAAGTAGCCATTCTCTTTACTGTGTTGGGAGAGAGCTTGGCAATGTCTCTAATAAAAGGTCTTTCTCGCACAGAGATAAGAAAAATCCGTGCCACTATTAGTGAAATGGACAATGTTTCCTTTACATTAAAAAGACGAATAATGGAAGAATTCTATTTTGGCTTTCTCAGTGAGCAGTTCCAAGAAGATGGGAATGAAGAAGATGAAGGGCCAATAAAACCGTTCGAGTTTTTAACAGAAATGACAGATGAGCAGCTTATTGCTCTTTTGGCAAATGAAGATGTCCCAGTTGTAGCAATAGCATTAGCACAATTAGACGCTGAAAAGAGGATGACCATACTTGAACGAATGGAGCCTGAGGAAAAAGGAAAAACCCTTATTGAGCTAGGTAGTCTTCAAGACATTCCTCTTGAGGCCATTTTAGAGGTTGCAGGAAAGCTTAAAGAAAAAGGGTCTTATTTGCCTAAGCCTGTTGAATTTTCAAGGGGTGGTGCAAAAGAGATAGCTGACCTAATCGGTGAGATGGATGCAGAGGAGGGCGAAAGATATATGCAAACACTGAAAAATGAAAATCCAGAGCTTTACAAAGATGTAAAGATCCTTGTTCTTACGTTTGAAGATATTATTGAGAAATTTCCCGATGGAATCTTACGTGATCTAATGAACAGTGTCGAGCTTGATGCTTTGGCTATGGCGGTTAAAGGAATTGACCAAGAGACTATTGATAGAATTATTGGTAATCTACCTCAAAAGAAACAAGCCATGTTTGAACCAGTAGAGGGGCCTCAACCTAAGCGAGAGGTTGATGATGCTAGAAAAGCTATTGTAACAGCTGCTAAACAGATGGAAAAAGATGGAGTATTTAATTTAGCTGATATGATGGGTGGCGGAGAGATGGTTGAATAGTATTTTATATCACTCTAACTATTATATTTATTAGCCCTACCCCCAGGTGGGGCTTTTTTATTATTTTAAATTTAATTCTGCCTGTGCGGCTGAAAGTCTTGCTATGGGGACTCGGTAGGGTGAGCAGCTAACATAGTCCAGTCCATTATTTTTGAAAAAATGAATTGATTTGGGATCTCCTCCGTGTTCACCACATATACCTATTTTAAGAGAAGGATTAACTTTTCTTCCTAATTTAACTGCGATAGAAACTAATTTCCCCACACCATGAATATCTAGACTTTGAAAAGGATCTTCATATAAGATATTTCTATCTAAATAATCAGGTAAAAAAGATCCAATATCATCACGACTGAAACCATATGTGGTTTGGGTTAAATCATTTGTCCCAAAACTAAAAAACTCTGCATGCTCAGCAATCTCATCCGCTGTTAAACAGGCTCTCGGTAGTTCGATCATTGTCCCAACGAGATATTTTAAAGTTAGACCATACTGATTTTCAATATCTGCTGCAACTTTTCTTATAATGCTTTCTTGATCAGTATACTCAGTTACTGTCCCCACTAGAGGGACCATAATTTCAGGGAGAACATTAACACCTTCCTTTGTTAATTCTGCAGTTGCATCTAAAATTGCAGTGGCTTGCATTTCTGTTATTTCTGGGTATGCAATACCAAGTCTGCAGCCACGATGTCCTAGCATTGGATTTAGCTCATGAAGACTATTAATTCTTTGTATCACAGTAGATTTATCAATCTCAAGACTAGAGGCTAATTCGTTTATTTGCTTTTCATTTAATGTAATAAACTCATGAAGCGGCGGGTCCAGTAATCTGATTGTGACTGGTTTACCTTCCATTGTTTTCAAGATCCTCTTAAAATCTTCTTTTTGGAAAGGTAAGAGCTCCATTACGGCTGACCTTCTATCATTTTCGTTTTCAGCAAGAATCATTTTTCTCATTGCAAGAATACGTGTGTCATCAAAAAACATATGTTCTGTCCTACAGAGCCCAATTCCTTCTGCTCCAAATTTAATTGCCTGTTTAGCATCATCTTGGCTTTCCGCATTTGTTCGTATTTTTAGTTTTCGGGTTTCATCTGCCCAGGTCATTAATTGTTTATACTCAAGGTTTGTATCGGGATCAGCCGGGATAAGATTTATTTGCCCCAGGTACACATTCCCGAGTGCTCCATTCATGGTGATCCAGTCACCTTCTTTTATTATGGTATTGTCTACACGCAATTCTTTTTTGTCAACAGATATGTTTAATTCATTACAGCCAACAATGCAACACTTTCCCCATCCCCTGGCAACAAGAGCTGCGTGTGATGTCATACCACCTCTCGCTGTTAAGATCGCCTCTGCTGCGTGCATACCATGAACATCCTCTGGAGATGTTTCCTCTCTAATAAGAATTACTTTTTCACCTTTGGCATGCCAAAGTTCAGCATCATCTGCTGTAAAAACAGCTTTACCTTTTGCCCCACCTGGACCCGCGGGAAGCCCTTTCGTTAAGATTGGTGTATTTTGTTCATTTTCAGTGTCTAATGTGGGGTGTAATAGTTCCTCAAGTTGGTCTGGATTAACCCTCAATAGTGCTGTTTTTTTATTAATCATGTTTTCATTTACCATATCAACAGCCATTTTTATTGTGGCGACTCCATTACGTTTTCCTACTCTGGTTTGTAGCATCCATAATTTTCCATCTTGAATGGTAAATTCAATATCCTGCATGTCTAAGTAGTGTTTTTCAAGTCTTATCCTAATATCATACAGTTCATTATAGATACTGGGCATTGATTCTTCTAAAGACGGTAAATTTTTTGTTTCTTTTGTTTTTGTGTCTTCATTAAGGGGGTGCGGGGTACGAAGGCCTGCTACAACGTCCTCACCTTGAGCATTTGTAAGCCACTCTCCAAAAAATTTATTCTCACCAGTTGCAGGATTTCTTGTAAAGGCAACACCAGTAGCTGATTCTTCTCCTGTATTTCCGAAAACCATAGTCTGAACATTTACAGCGGTGCCCCATTCTTCTGGAATATTTTCTATTTTTCTATAACTAATTGCTCTAGCTCCGTTCCAACTCTTAAAAACAGCTTCAATTCCTCCCCATAGTTGTGAATTAGCATCATCGGGGAAGTTTTCCCCAAGAGTATTTTTAATTTCTTTTTTAAAAGTATCTATTACAGTAATCCAATCATCTTCAGATAGAGCTGTGTCATGTTTCAGGTTATATTCTTTTTTATATGAAGAGAGATGGTGCTCCAGTTTTTTTCGAATTCCTTCACCTTCTTTTGGTTCAATCCCAGCTGCTTTTTCCATCACAACATCTGCGTACATTGTAATAAGCCTTCGATAAGCATCATAAACAAACCTCGGATTATTTGTTTTATTAATCAAGCCAGGAATTGTTTTGCTAGTTAGTCCAACATTTAGTACTGTTTCCATCATCCCCGGCATTGACTGTCTGGCCCCAGAGCGAACAGAAAGGAGAAGGGGGTTGCTTTCATCACCAAATTTTGCGTTCATTATATTTTCAACAGAAGAAAGACAATCAAGCACTTCATTATCTAGCTCTTTTGGTAATGTCTTATTACTCTTATAAAATTCAGTGCAGACCTCTGTGGTAAGTGTAAAACCAGGGGGGACTGGGATATCCAACAAGTTCATCTCTGCTAGGTTTGCACCTTTTCCGCCCAGTAAGTTTTTCATATCTGCTTTCCCGTCTGCTTTACCATCACCAAAACTGTACACATATTTCATTTTATTATTCTTTCTTTTTTATATTTTTGAAAAGTTAGGAGGATATTGTATGCGTTTAATAGATAATTACTTGTAAATATTTGATATCCATGGATCGAATTTAAATTTATTTTTTATTTTATTTGATATCTGCTTTGCTACAGTAATCATTTTATATTCTCCATGCTGAACTCTAAACCAAGTTTTCCCATTAACCCAAGCCTCAGATACTTTTGATGGGTAGCCAGCTAATGTCATTTTTTTTGCTAATTTTTCAGCAGATTTTTTATCCTCTAGAGAACTTATTTGTATTGTATAGTATTCGGTTTTATCTTCTTTTTTATAAATATTTTGTTTTGTTATCACTGTATCCGTTTTCCTGAGTGACTTAACTATCGGTCTTAAAGAGGGGTGCCCTTCTATTATAGAAACTAAAATCTTATTAGCCGTATTTTTATTTTCATAATTATTGGTTTTTACTCGAAAAAACGTTCCATTAGTTGTATTTATTTTTTCTAGATATGATGCGATTCCTGATGTTTTAATCTTATTAATAAGATTATTAGCATTAATCTTGTTTTTAAATGATGCAATCTGCACAAAATATTCCACATCATTTGTATTATTATTTGATTTTTTAGTAGATGGTTTACTATCCAATTTTTGTTTAACAGATGTCGTATTTTTCTTTTCTAAAAGTTTTGTAGTGGTCTTCCTATTTTTATTGGGATGGGCATCATTTTTTATATCTGCTAAATATATAGACTCTACCCAGCCTTGATTCCCATTAAATTTTGTTTTGTAATATATTTTATCATCATCTGATTTACTTATTAATGTTATTTTTTCTTTTGTTTTTATTTTTACAAATGCTGGTATTTCATCAATAATATTCCTATCTAGTACATCACCATATAAAAAAGCATCTTTTTTTGTTACAAATATAGTTTCAGTTATTGCTTCGGATATTGTTTCTTTTTTGCTGCAATTATATTGAAATAGTAAAAAGAAGGGAATTAATAATGTTATTTTCGTAAAAGAGATTAGTTTCTTTTTTCTTTTATATAGCGGTAGGCGATTATTCTTAAAAATATATCTCACAAAAATGTAACCATATCTCAGTAAGATAATATTAAGAATTAAAATTAAAAAACAGGGGAGAAGTATCTAATCTCTTTCAGATTCCCTTTATTGTTGTAAAAATACCATTTATCAACCATTTTTCCGCTTTTGTATGTGCCTTGCATTTCTTTGCGTGTTTTTTCATAGTCCCACCAGCTTGTCCAGGTCCCATCCTTTTTACCATTTTTATATTCACCTTCAGTTAGTTTCCCATCTTCGAAATATGCTGCCCATCTACCATTTTTTACACCATCACTAAATAATCCCTCTTGGGTTTTTTCTCCTTTTTCATTATAGAAGATCCATATATCGTGTGCGTTTCCATCCTTTAAGGTTCCTTCTTTTTCTTTGTTCCCATTTTCATAATAGAAGGCCCATTTACCATTGTAAACACCATTTTCATAAGTACCAATATCTTTTATTTCCTGATTAGCATAGTAAGTAGTCCACAGGCCATGTTTTTTACCATTCTTCCAGGTGCCTAGTTCTTCTTTTCCACCACTCCAGGTTCCCCTTGGTTGTGGTTCGGGGATATCTATGAGTACAACTTCTGGCACCTTTCTATTTTTATACCATCTAATCCAGGGGCCATCTTTTTTACCATTTAGTGTTCTGCCAAGAAAGATATATTCTTCTTCTTTATTTTCATCAGCTATAACACCTGTAAAAGGAGTCGTGTTATCATCTTGCTTATATAGTAATTCGTCTTCTCCCATTTTACTTAGCTGATTGAATTTTACGTGTTCTAGGTTTTTCCCATAGTCAAAAGTAAAGTCAACCTGACCATCAACATTCCAATAGGTCCAGATACCTTCAGGCTTTGATAATTTCCTTTCTAAATTTGCAGATAGATGCCCCTCTTTTTGTTTTCTACCATTTTCATAATAGTATGTTGTAAGCCCATCTCTAATATTATTTTTATGAAAACCTTGCTCTTTAATTTGATCGCTTTCAGGATGCCAAGTCACCCAAGGTCCGTTTGCTAGTTCTTTCCCTTTAGGTGTTTCACCCTTATAGGTAACCATTTTTGATCTAAAGCCATTTACCCAAGTAGTGGATGGCCCATTACGTTCACCATCTTTGTAAAATCTTTCATATTCTTTTCCAAGAGTGTCCGAAGCAGAAACAAGCCATTTGGTTTCTCTACCATTTAGAACATCATTTGCGTATGTAAATTCTTGTTCCACATCACCAGTTTCATTATAGTAAAGCCATAGGCCAGATAATTGGTTTTTTACAAAAGCTCCTTCTTTATATTTTACCCCATTTTCATACCAATAGACCCAGGCACCCTCTTTTAATCCATCAATATAGTATCCTTCTTCTTTTTTATTATCATTTAGGTACCACCACCAGCTCCAAAGTTCATTATTTTCATCTTTGTACATGCCATCCATATATTCCCAGTTTCCGTTTTCAACATATTTAAGAGTGGGGTCTTCTTTATACCATTTTGTCCATCTTCCGTGTGGCAGGTCTTTTTTATATCGTTGTTCCTCTTTGAGGTGACCATTATCATACCAATATTTGTAAAGACTATCTATCTTACCAAAATCAAATGTTCCTTGTTCTTTTGCTTTTCCATTGTTGTACGAGAGCGACCATTCACCATGTTTTTTACCACGGTAGTATTCTCCTTGAACTTCAACCTGCCCATTATCATACCATTGTACCCACTTACCATCTCTTTTTCCATCTAAAAATCTACCAAGGAGCTTATATCCTCTTTTCCCACCAGTTTCTTCCACGATACCGCTGTAAGGCTCATATTTACCGATTTTATATGTTATGCCATCACGTTCTTCTATTTCGCCTAATTTGACACGTTCGAGCCCATCACCATAGTTAAATTTGAGCCATCTTTTTCCATCACGTTCCCAGTATGTCCATTCTCCTTCTTTTTCATTCCCTCTCATGATACCTTGTCGATCAAGCTTTCCTTCTTTATACCATTTTGTAACCTGCCCATCTATTTTCCCATCAACAAATGTTTCTTTATGAAGTTTATGGTAAGCGGTTCCTGTTGAATCATTCCATACTGTCCAAATACCATGTTTTTTTTCATTCTTATAATCGCCTTCTTTATCCTTAAGCCCATCTTTTCTCCACCAGATCCAATGGCCATTCTTTTTCCCGTCTTCATAATGGGATTGGATTGAGTCTATTCCATTAGTATACCAATAATGCCACGATCCATGTTTCTCGCCATTTTTATAATTAACGTGGAATTTTTTATGTTGATTACTTTTTTCACCGAACCATTTTATATGAACCCCACTTTGGACTCCATTATCGTAGGTAATCTCTTCAGTTTTATGACCGTTATCTGACCAGTAAGTCCACTTATTATGTTTTTTATTGTTCAGATAGTCACCAACTTTTTCTTTAATTATTCCTCCTGCATACCAGCTTTTGTATTCACCGTTGAGTTTTCCACTTGAGTAGGTGGCTTGTAATTTTTTATTTCCATTTTCATACCAAGTAGTCCAAACACTGTCTCTTTCTCCATTAGAAAAATTCCTTTCTCTTTTTTTCTGACCATCTTTAAACCATTCGGTCCACAATCCTTGTTGTACGCCATCTTTGTAGTAGGTTTCCTCTTTTTTTATTCCTGTCTCTTCATAAAATTTTGTCCAGAGACCTTCTTGCTTCCCATTGACGTAATTTTTTTCTTCTGTTTTGTTCCCATTTTGGTTCCAGTATGATTGAAGACCATTAAATTTCCCATTATAATAATTGAGCTCAGTTTTTCTTTTTCCATCCTGATAGTATTCGGTCCAGGTACCATCCCGATTCCCATTCAAATAAGAGCCCTGAAGTTTTAATTCTGGTTTAAAATCAGGAATTACAACCTCTACAGAGTCCCACCTATTATTATTCTCTAGAGTGTCTTTTGTGTTTGCTTCTCCGTCTTCTCCATAGTCATACCACCAGGCTTCTTCCCAGTATTCAACCCAACCGCCATTACGAACACCATTAACATAATTTCCTTCGGTTTTGACACCGCCATTTTTGTGTTTTGTAGTTACTAAAC
>Ga0209445_1001629_pt1 | contig 11893 bp, 14 predicted proteins | sample MarorgKNORR_S2LV_4_FD_188223 | JGI IMG/M metagenome (GOLD analysis project Ga0209445, IMG submission 188223) | Marine microbial communities from the Southern Atlantic Ocean, analyzing organic carbon cycling - NADW_A/KNORR_S2/LV (SPAdes) (version 2) | ecosystem: Environmental > Aquatic > Marine >...
TTGGTATCACCCAGAAAAGAAAAAAAATATTGCTATGGGTTACGTTCCTTATGAAGGACATAAAAACGCTAAAGGATTTCCAATTGGAAATTTTGGTAAAAAATATAAAGTTCATTTACCAAAAAAATATTCCAAAAAGCCAGTTAAAGCAGTAGTTGTTCCGATTCCATTTACACAGTCTTTTAATGCGAATACTCGAGAGTCAGAAGTTTTAGCTGTTTTAAATAAATAGTTAGATATTAAAGCTTGCTTTAATACCATCGACAATGAACTGCGTCGCAAGAGCAGCAAGTATAAAAGCCATTACCCTAGCAGTAGTGTGTAAGAATTGTTTGGGTAAGAATTTTACAATATAACTTCCACCAATCATTAAAGCTAGACCAACAACCAATGCGGCTACCAAGGCTATAATAACTGATATTTGAAATTCTGGAAAATCAGCATAATTTCCTATTAATAGAATTATTGTAGCTAATGCGGAAGGACCGGCAATAAAAGGAATTGCGATTGGAAAAATAGTAATTTCATCATAATTTTTTTCATCTAAAGCTTCCTCAACTTTTTTTTCTCTTCTTATTTTTCTTTTTTCAAAAAGTATATCAATTGCTATAAACATTAGAATAATTCCTCCAGCAATTTTTAAAGAATCCAACGAAACACTAATGGCTTCCAATAAATATCTTCCTATATAAGCAAAAGCTATAAGGATAAAAAAAGCTATAATTGTGCTTTTTATTGCTATTTCGTTTCTTTTTTTTACCTTCGCGTTCTCAGTTAAGCTTAAAAAGAAAGGTAAATTTCCAATAGTATCAATGGTAACAAAAAACAAAATAAAGGAATTTATAAAAGTTGGAAGCATGCTGTTATTTCATATAACTTCATGGCGATAATATGATATAGAGAAAAAATGAATTCCATATTTATAAATAGAATCATCAGAGCTTGTAAGCTAGATGTAAACCTTTATGAAGAGGTAGAGGCTGACAAGTCTGCAACATTTCAAGCTGCATTAGTTGTAATTCTATCAAGTTTGGCTGCTGGAGTAGGAGCATTATCTTTAGGCGCTTCAAATTTTTTAATGGCACCAGTTCTTTCGTTGGTAAGTTGGTATATATGGGCCTATTTAATTTATCTTATTGGAGTAAAACTTTTTCCAGAACCTACAACCAAATCTGATCATGGAGAGCTATTGAGAACGATTGGTTTTTCTAGTGCGCCGGGTTTAATTAGAGTATTTGGTTTCACTCCAGAACTGATGAGCATAACTTTTATTGGTGCTGGAATATGGATGTTAATTGCTATGATCATAGCTGTCAGACAAGCTTTAGATTATCAAAGCACCTGGAGAGCAATTGGTGTAGTTGTTATTGGTTTTTTAGTACAAGCTTTTGTTTTGATAATATTATTAAGGATTTTTGGACCAGCTTAAACTGGAAAGATTGTTTTTGATGTATAACAAGAATCACAAACTTTATATCCATGTTTAATTAAATTTTGAGAAACACTTTCATCTTCTTTTTTACATTCTTCACAAATATTATCTAATTCTTCACTCATTTATTTTCAGCCGGCTCTAACTTTCCATCTTCATACTTAGCAGGGGAGTATTTTGAGCTTGGATCAAAACCCCCTGTAAATCTTAAGAAGCCTAAAGCTATTAATAACAAAATTATGCTTATTATTAATAATTTTGTGATTGGGACTTTTTTCTTTTCTAGTTTGGAGATCCAAGAATAGAAAAAATATAGTCCAAAAGGACCCACTATTGCTAACAAAAGTATAATTTTTTTAATCATTTAAATCTAGCTTGACGTATCATATTCTAATATTTAGAAATTTAACCTTATTTATTTATGAAATCAAAAGCTAAAGTAGTTGTTATAGGCGGTGGAGCAGTTGGGGTAAGTATGCTTTATCATCTTGCTAAAAAAGGTTGGTCAGATGTTGTGTTAGTTGAGAGAAAAGAATTAACATCAGGTTCAACTTGGCATGCAGCGGGTTTATTACCACTTTTTAACATGAGCTATTCTGTGGGTCAGTTACATAAATATGCGGTAGATCTTTATAAAACTTTAGAAAAAGAAACAGGAAAAAATGTAGGCTTTAGCGTCGTATCAAATATTAGACTAGCAAGCACAAAAGATAGAATGGATGAATATCATCAATATGCAGGGGTAGCTCAAACAATTGGAGTTAATGTAAAATTTTTAAAACCAGAGCAAGTAAAAGAAATTTGGCCTTTATGTAATACTGAAGGTTTAATTGGAGCAATTCAACATCCTGAGGATGGTTATATTCAGCCAGCAGATTTAACGCAAGCTTTAGCAACGGGAGCCCGAAATAGAGGAGCACAAATTTATAGAAACACAACAGTAGTTGGGATCAAACAAACAAAAGATGGATGGGTTGTAGAAACTGACAAAGGAACAATTGAATGTGAACATGTTGTTTCTTGTTCTGGAAATTTTGCAAGACAAACAGGTCAAATGGTAGGTTTGGAAATCCCGGTAATACCGGTTGAGCATCAATATATAGTTACGGAGCCACATCCAGAAATCGTAAAAAGAAAAAAAGACGGTTTACCAGAAATGGGAGTACTTAGAGATAGTGATGGCCGTTGGTACATGAGAGAAGAAGCTGGAGGATTAATATTAGGTCCATATGAAGATGGAGCTCCATGTTGTTATGTAGATGGTCCATCAAAAGATTCAGAATATGAATTGTTCCAAGAAGATTTGGATAGACTAATGCCCCATATTGAAAGTGCGTATCATAGAGTACCAGCATTTAAAGAAGTTGGAGTTAAAAAAGTTTATAACGGTGCAATTTGTTACACCCCTGACGGAAATCCGATTGTTGGTCCCGCTTGGGGATTAAAAAACTTTTGGATTAATGAAGGTCACAGTTTTGGAATTACTGCCGCGGGTGGAGCAGGCTGGCAACTTGCAGAATGGATTATAGATGGTGAACCAACAGTAGATATGCTTGGTGTAGAACCAAGAAGATATGGTGAATATGCAACGAAATCATATTTAAAAGAAAAAAACGAAGAAGCTTACCGAAGCGTATTTGTCATTCATTATCCTGATGAAGAAAGATCTGCAGCAAGACCATTAAGGACTGCCCCATGCTATGGAAGATTGAAAAATTTGGGAGCTGTATTTGGACAAAAATTTGGCTGGGAAAGAGCAAATTTTTTTGCAACAGATGGAATGGAGCAAAAAGATGATTGGTCATTCAGAAGATCAAAATGGTTTAAAGCAATCGAGAAAGAATGTAAAAATGTAAAAGAAAATGTCGGTTTACTAGACATGACTGCATTTGCAAAATGTAGAATCAAAGGTCCAAAAGCTGAAGCATTTTTAGACTATTTAGTTGCAAACAAACTTCCCAAAAAAATTGGTAGAATTAATTTATGTCATGCACTTAATACAAAAGGCGGTGTTCACTCAGAATTTACCATTATGAGGGAGGCAGAAGATAGTTTTTACCTGGTGTCAGCTGGAGCTTTTCAAAGACTAGATCATGATTGGATACTTAAATGGATGCCAAAAGATGGATCTGTACAATTTGAAAATTTAACAAATAGCATAGGTGTGTTAGTAGTTTCAGGACCCAAGGCTAGAGAATTGATGAAAAAAGTTTCAAAAGATGATTTTTCAAATGAAAACTTTAAATGGTTAAGTTCAAAAAAAGTAAATATAGGAAATGCACCAGTTAATGCGATGAGAGTAAACTTCGTAGGTGAGTTGGGTTGGGAATTACATCATCCTATGGAATATCAAAATCATATATTTGATAAATTAATGGAAGCAGGAAAAGATTTAGGTTTAAAACCTTATGGTATTAGAGCAATGAACAGTTTAAGAGTTGAAAAATCATATAAACTAGTAGGAACGGAATTATCTATTGAATACTCTCCGTATGAATCTGGACTAGATAGATTTATACATCCAAATAAAGGGAAATTTATTGGTTTAGAAGCACTCAATAAATGGAGAGAAAAAGGTTTCCAAAATAAATTAGTGACACTTGAACTACATAATGTGAGCGATGCTGACGTTTTAGGAAATAATCCTATTTATCAAAATGGTAAAGTTGTAGGAAGGGCAACAGGAGGCGACTTTGGTTTTAGATTAAATAAATCAATAGCTTTAGGCATGGTAAAACCAGAACTTGCGACAACAGGACAAAAATTAAAAATTGATATTTTAGGTAAAATGCACGACGCTACAATTTTGGATGAAAGTCCTTATGATCCAGAAAACAAATTATTAAGAGCGTAAATGAAAATTTTAGTCGCAGTTAAAAGAGTCATAGATTATAACGTCCAAATTAGAGTAAAAGAGGATGGTACAGGTGTGCACACTGATAACGTTAAAATGTCAACTAATCCTCCAGATGATAATGCGGTAGAGGAAGCAGTAAAACTTAAAGAATCAGGTAAAGCCAAAGAGGTAATTGCAATCACAGTAGGAGAAGAAAAAGCACAAGATACTGTTAGAAAAGCTTTAGCAGTAGGTGCAGATAGAGGGATTCATGTTAAAGCAGATAATTATATTGAACCCTTGGGTGTTGCCAAGATTTTAAAAAAAGTTATAGAAAAGGAAAAACCCGATATTGTTTTTATGGGCAAACAAGCTATCGATGATGATTGTAATCAAACAGGACAAATGCTTTCATCATTGTTAGGTTGGGCACAAGGTACCTTTGCATCAAAAATAGAAGTAAAAGATAAATCAATCCAAGTCACTAGAGAAGTAGATGAAGGTTTAGAAACAATAGAAATAAATCTTCCAGCTATTGTTACTTGTGATTTAAGACTTAATGAACCACGTTATGCCTCACTTCCTAACATAATGAAAGCAAAAAAAAAACCAATTGAACAATTAATTGCTAAAGATCTAGGTGTTGATATTTCAAACAGAATTCAGCAGCTAAAAGTAGAAGAACCTCCTAAAAGAAAAAGTGGGGTAAAGGTTGCTACTGTGGCTGAACTAGTTAGCAAACTTAAAAATGAGGCTAAAGTAATCTAATGTCAGTTTTAGTAATAGCAGAACATGATAACTTAAATTTAAAAACATTTTCTTTAAATGCAATTAATGCTGTTTCTAAAATTGACACAGATATACATGTTTTAGTGGCAGGCAGTAAATGTGAAAATGTTTGTAAAGAAGTGGCTGCGATACCATTAGTTAAAAAAGTTTTGCAATCTGATTCATCTAATTACGAAAATTATTTGGCAGAAAATTTAACTCCATTAGTTGTAAAATTAGCAGAGAAATACACTCATATAGCAGCATCGGCAAATACATTTGGAAAAAATTTTATGCCTAGAGTCGCGGCATTGTTAGACACATCTCAAGTAAGCGATATTATTAAAGTTAACGGCCCAGACACTTTTGTTCGTCCCATTTATGCGGGGAATGCTTTTGCAACCATTAAAAGTAATGATAAAAAAAAATGTATTACTATAAGACCCACGTCGTTTGATCCCGCTCCATCTTCTGGGGGATCTGCAACAATTGAAAAAGTTGATGCAGTAGACATCCCTAATATTTCTAAATTTATTAAAAGAGAAGAAACTAAATCAGAAAGACCAGAACTCGGAACAGCCAGAGTGGTTATTTCTGGTGGAAGAGGTATGCAAAGTGGTGATAATTTTAAACTAATAAATGCCATTGCTGACAAATTAAATGCAGCTGTGGGTGCATCACGTGCAGCAGTTGATGCGGGGTATATAAGTAACGATCATCAAGTAGGTCAAACAGGTAAAGTTGTTGTTCCCGATTTATATATTGCAGTTGGTATTTCTGGAGCCATTCAACATTTAGCTGGAATGAAAGAAAGTAAAATCATAGTAGCAATAAACAAGGATGGCGAAGCCCCTATTTTTAGTATTGCTGACTATGGTTTAGAAGCTGACTTATTTGAAGCTTTACCGCAGTTTCTGGAAGAACTGAATAAACTCAATACTATTCAAAAATAAAAAGTTTGATATAGTTACCGTATGCCTAGAGAAGCAATGGAATATGATGTGGTTATCGTTGGTGCAGGTCCAGCAGGATTATCTACCGCAATCAAACTCAAACAGCTCGATTCTAAATTAAATGTCTGTATTTTAGAAAAAGGATCAGAAGTTGGCGCACATATTTTAAGTGGAAATGTTTTCGAAACCAAAGCACTTGATGAACTTTTACCAAAATGGAAAGAGCAGGGCGCACCTATTAAAACCAAGGTTTCTAAAGAAAAATTCTTATTTTTAGGTAAAAATAAATCTTTAAGTTGGCCAACGTGGCTTTTACCTTCAGTACAAAAAAATCACAAAAATTATATTATTAGTCTTGCCAATCTGTGTCGTTGGCTAGCAGAGCAGGCAGAAAAATTAGGTGTAGAAATATTTCCAGGATTTCCGGCAAGTGAGATTCTTTATAAAGATGATGGTTCTATCAAAGGAGTAGCTACTTTGGATATGGGTTTAGATAAAGAGGGTAATAAAAAAGAAGGATATCAAGAAGGTATGGAACTTCATGCAAAAGTTACTGTATTTGCTGAAGGTTGTAGAGGTCACTTAGGAAAACAGTTAATCAAAAAATATAATCTTGACGCAGGAATGAGCCCTCAACAATACGGTATTGGCTTCAAAGAAATTTGGGAGGTAAATGATCAACAACATCAAGAAGGTTTAGTGATGCATACAGCTGGCTGGCCACTCGATAACAAAACTTATGGAGGAAGTTTCGTTTATCATGCAGAAAAAAAACAAATTTATATTGGTTATGTTATTGGACTTGATTATCAAAATCCTCATTTATCACCTTTTGATGAATTTCAAAGATTTAAAACACACAAAGATATTAAAAAAATGTTAGAGGGCGGTAAAAGAATTGCATTTGGAGCTAGAGCTTTGATCGAAGGAGGTATTCAGAGTTTGCCTAAAATGTATATGCCGGGAGGATTATTAATTGGTTGTGATGCTGGAACTTTGAATATGCCAAAAATCAAAGGATCTCATACAGCTATGAAAAGTGGAATTATTGCTGCAGAATCAATAATCGAAAATATAAAGAATAAAAAAGATTTATCAATTTATGAAGAAAAATTTAAAAAAAGCTGGGCTTATAAAGAATTATATGCAGCTAGAAATGTAAAACCTAGTTTTAGCTGGGGTTTGATTTTGGGAATCATTTATACAGGGTTAGATCAAATATTGTTCAGAGGAAAATTGCCATTTACTTTAAAACATAAACATGCCGACCATGAAGTATTAAGACCAGCAAGTCAAATGTCTAAAATTGATTATGAAAAACCGGATGGCAAAATTACTTTTGACAAAACTAGCTCAGTTTATTTGACAGGCACCAATCATACTGAAAATCAACCTGTTCATCTTAAATTGAAAGATCCCAACTTACCAATCAAATATACATTAAAAGAATATAATGAACCCGCTCAAAGATATTGTCCAGTTGGTGTTTATGAAGTTCAAAATGAAAAATTTGTTATTAACTCACAAAATTGCATCCATTGCAAAACATGTGATATTAAAGAACCATCACAAAATATAATTTGGGTTGTCCCCGAAGGAGGAGGTGGACCTAAATATGGAAATATGTGATAAAAAAAAATTAAGAAAGATCGACAGCGTATTTTTTAAGTTTATCTAGAGGTATAATTTCAAGAGTTTTATAATTCGTCTTTTTTATAAAAACTTTACAAGCTGTTCCGACTTTTATAGCCTCTGCGTAAGTGTCAGCACAAACACACCAAGAGTCACCTTCTTTCAGACCAGGAAAATTAAACTCAGGGTGAGGCGTAATTAAATCGTTACCTGCACTTTTTGCCCATTCTAAAAATTTTGTTGTAACTTTTGCACAGACTGTATGAACACCATGGTCAGTTTCATTTGTGTTACAGCATCCATCTCTAAACCACCCTGTTAAAGGATTGTCAGAGCAACTTTCAAGTTTTTCCCCTAATACATTTTTTTGAAAATTTTCTTCATTCATCATAATTTTGTTGGACTTGGTTCATCTTTATAAATTTTTCTAGGATCAAAAATTTTTTCTTTTTCTTTAAATTCTAATTCTAATTCTTGAGTATTTTTAATTTTTCCTAAAGGAATAGATCTATAAAAGCATGAACGATAGCCAACATGGCAGCTTGCTCCATTCCCGATATCAACTGACAACCAAATCGAGTCTTGATCATCATCTATTCTTATTTCTTTTACTTTTTGTACAAATCCACTAATTTGACCTTTGTGCCATATTTCTTTTCTTGAACGACTCCAGTAATGTGCTTCTTTAGTCTCTATTGTTTTCTTTAACGATTCATGATTCATATAGCCGTGCATCAAGATGTCCCCGGTTTTGAAATCGGCGGCAATTACTGGGATGAGGCCATTTTCATCAAATTTTGGCTGTAAGTACTTGCCTTCTTCTATTTCTTTTATATTATCCCTTTTTTTAAACATTTATTATATTATATAGATATTTTAATTATTTATTAAATTAATAACATGAAATTAGTAAAAGACACAGATCAGTTACCAAAGAAAAAACATGAAGTTTCTGATGAAAAAGCAGAAGAAGCGATCAAAACTATTATTCGTTGGATAGGAGAAGATTCCGAACGTGAAGGTTTGCTATCTACTCCACAAAGAGTAATAAAAGCATTTAAGGAATATTTTAAAGGATATACAGAAGATCCAAGAAAATTTTTGTCAAAAACTTTTACCGAAGTTGAAGGGTACGACGATATGGTAATAGAAAAAAATATTAGTATCCAAAGTCACTGCGAACATCATATGGCACCAATTACTGGCGTAGCTCATGTTGCTTATATTCCGTCAAACAAAGTTGTTGGCTTAAGCAAACTTGCTAGAGTAGTTGAAGTGTTTTCCAAAAGATTACAAACACAAGAACGTTTAACAATGCAGATTGCAAAAACAATAATGGATGTTTTACAACCTCGAGGTGTTGCTGTGACCATAGATGCAGCGCACCAATGTATGACAAGTAGAGGTGTAAAAAAAGAAAAAACTACCACCGTAACCAATTACTTTCTCGGTGCATTCAAGGATGATTTAAGTTTTCAAAATCGTTACTTGAGATATATTAATAAAGAATAGCACTTATTAATAATTAGTCTGAAATTTTTAAAATGGACGATAAGTTTAAAGCAATAGTATTAAATCAATCTGGCGAAAGGTTTTCTAGAGAAATAAAAACTATAGATAAAAGTTTTTTTAAAAGTGGCGATGTTTTAGTTAAAGTTGATTATTCAGGTTTGAATTATAAAGATGCATTAATCTTAAACAATGGAGCAAAGTTAATTAAAGAATACCCCCACATACCTGGAATAGATTTTTCTGGTCAAGTTAAAGAAAGTGATAATGCTGATTTTAAACCTGGAGATGATGTTGTCGTTACCGGATGTAGAGTAGGTGAAATTTATCCTGGAGGTTATGCTCAACTAGTAAAAGTAAAAAGTGAATTTTTGGTAAAAACTCCTAAAGTAATTTCAAATAAAAATGCTATGATTCTTGGAACTGCAGGATTTACTTCTTTACTTTGTGCTTTTGCAATAAAAGCAAGGGAAGAATTATTATTAGGAGAAAAAGTAAAAGATGTTTTAGTAACAGGAGCTACAGGAGGTGTAGGCAGTATTGCTGTTATGGTTCTTTCAAAACTTGGATACAATGTATCAGCAGTAACTGGAAAAAAGGATAAATCTGGTTATTTAAAAGAACTTGGCGCAAATAATATTATTGATAGAAAAGATCTTGAGGGAGAACCAAAAGTTTTAGGAAAAGGTTTATGGGATGGAGTAGTTGATACAGTAGGTGGTGTAATATTATCAAATGTCCTTTCTCAAACTAGGCACAGCGGAATTGTTGCTGCGTGTGGAAATGCAGCAAATATAAAGCTTAATACCACGGTAATGCCTTTTATAATTCGCGGAGTGAAATTATGGGGAATAGATTCTGTAACTTTAAGCAAAAAAAGAAGAGAGTTTGTTTGGTCTCAAGTTACTAAACTTGTTGATTTTAAACTTTTAGAAAAAAATATCAAAATAGTAAATTTAGAAGGGCTATTAAAGATTTTTCCTGACATGTTAAATGGTAAAACTTCTGGAAGAACCATAGTAGATTTAAATAAATAAAATGGATTGGGATAAACTAAAGATATTTCATGCTGTAGCAGAAGCTGGAAATTTTACAAAAGCAACATACATACTCAATTTGAGTCAATCAGCTATAAGTCGTCAAATTCAATCTTTAGAACAAGAATTAAAAACACAATTATTTGAAAGACATGCCAGAGGTTTGGCTCTAACAGAAAATGGAGAATATTTATTTAAAACAGCTCATGAAGTTATTTCTAAACTTAAAGATGTTGAGTCAACTTTAATGGATAAAAAAAACAAACCAAGTGGAAAATTGACAGTAACAACAGTCGTTAGTTTTGGTACAACTTGGTTAACTCCTAGAATTCAAGAATTTATGAAATTAAATCCTGAAATTGAGATTGAATTGATTTTTGATGATAAGGAATTAGATCTAAGCACACGACAGGCTGATATTGGAATCTGGATGAGGAGACCTAAGAAATTAAATTATATACAAAAAAAATTAATCGATATTAATTATCATATTTATGGTTCGACAAAGTATTTAGAGCAAAATGGACATCCTAAAAATTTATCTGAATTAGCTAAACATAAATTTATCTCATATGGAAGAGGAGCTCCATCGCCAGTTTTTAATCCTGATTGGGCTTTAAAATTGGGAGGAAAAGATGATAAAAAGACAAAACCAATTATGAAAGTAAACAGTGTTTATGGTTTATTGCTTGCTGTTCAAAGTGGCGTAGGTTTAGCAGCGCTTCCCGATTATATAACTGCATCTGTACCAAATATTATTAGAGTTTTACCTAAGATTGAAGGACCAAAGACAGAAGCTTACTTTGTTTACCCTCAGTCGCTAAAGAATGTTGCTAGAATTATAGCTTTTAGAAATTTTTTGTATAGCAAGATTAAAAAATGGGAATTTTAGTTATTATTTGTAAGTTTGAGTTTTAATTTTAAGAGTGGCGCCCTCTTCAATAGACAAAGTTTTTTGATTTAAGACTCCATCAACGTCTGCTGTTTTTTTGATACTTATTTGATCAGAATTCACGTTACCTGTAATCTTTCCACCTAATGAGACAATTTTTGATTTTATATTACCTTTTATGTTTGAATTTGGATGAGTTTCAACTTTTTCAGATTTTACATCTCCATTAATTTTTGCGTCTATTATAATTGTATCTTTTTCTACTATGTCACCCTCAATCGAAACATCCGATAATAACGTTGATATTTTGTCTGTAGTCATAATAATTTATTTACAACTAATCATATACATAGATAATCCAGGCTCCTACACACTTTTTAGTTGTATTACCTGCGGCATATTGATATTGATAATCATTCTCATTGACAATTTAAATTAGAATTAATATAAATAAATTCAATTATGGAAAATTCTTTAACACCTTTTTTAAGCTCATTTTTTATTCTTCTTAGAGAAGGATTTGAAGCAATGCTTATTGCTGTTCTAGTTTTTATTTACTTGGATAAAGTTAAAGCTAGAAATAAACGTCCGGCAGTATTTTGGGGCATAACAGCAGGTATTGTTGCTTCTATGTTTGTAGCTTTAGGTTTTAAAAAAATAGCTGGCATAACTCATGCACACGAAGAACTTTTTGAAGGTGGAGTGATGTTAGTTGCCGCGGGAATGCTAACTTACGTCGCTTTCTTCTGTCACCATGCAAAACAACACGTTGAAGGTAAAGTTGATAAAGCAATAGCAACAGGGAATTCTTTCATACTATCCTTTACAGTTTTT
>Ga0209445_1001633_pt1 | contig 11873 bp, 10 predicted proteins | sample MarorgKNORR_S2LV_4_FD_188223 | JGI IMG/M metagenome (GOLD analysis project Ga0209445, IMG submission 188223) | Marine microbial communities from the Southern Atlantic Ocean, analyzing organic carbon cycling - NADW_A/KNORR_S2/LV (SPAdes) (version 2) | ecosystem: Environmental > Aquatic > Marine >...
CTCTTCCATCAATTCTTTTTTTACTTTTAAGTATCTTTGTTCTTACTATATCTTTTTCTAAATTTTTTAATTGTAAGGATATTTCAAGCTCCGAATAAGCATCATCTCCTTCGAATAAGGATTTACATTTTTCGGACGCTAAATTAACTAATTCTGATCTTTTCTTTTTGTCTTTTTCAGAGAATGCTTTTTCTAAATCTTTGGTTAGTTCTTTTGAAATTTTCTCTTTTAATTTACTATAATCTTTTTTTTCTATCTTCCACGCTTCTTTTGAGCATTTTTGAGCAAGAGATTCTATCGCTTTTATTACTGGAGCAAATTTTTCGTGACCAAATTTAACCGCATCTAACATCTGTTTTTCGGTTAAGCCTGAAGCTTCTGATTCAACCATTAATACAGCTTCTTTTGTACCAGCAACGACTAAATCTAATTTAGACTCCTTTAGCTGTTCTTTAGATGGATTTAATACATAATTACTGTTTATATAGCCTACTCTTGAAGCGGCTATAGGTTTCTGAAAAGGCAAACCTGAAATTGCTAAAGCAGCTGATGATGCAATAATCGACAATATATCTGCCTCATTTTCATTATCGTACGAAAGTACTGTCGGCAAAATTTGTACTTCATTTCTAAAATCTTCTGGAAATAGTGGACGGATAGGTCGATCAATTAATCTTGAAATCAAAGTTTCAGATTCAGTTGGTCGCGCCTCTCTTTTAAAATAACCTCCCGGTATTTTCCCAGCAGCATAATATTTTTCTTGGTAATTTACTTGTAGCGGAAAATAATCTGTATCAGAATCAACTTTTTTTACACCAACTACTGTTGAAATAACGACTGTTTCTCCACAAGTAGCAATTACGGCTCCATCTGCTTGACGAGCTATTTTTCCAGTTTCTAGGATTAGCTTTTTTCCGTCTAATTTTACTTCTTCCCTAAATATTTTAAACATTTACTTTCTTAATTTTAATTTTATTAATACTTTTTTATATAACTCAGAATTATTGCCTTTAAGATATTTCAATAAGCGTTTTCTTTGATTCACCGCTTTCATTAATCCTCTTGTCGAATGCTTATCATTTTTATTTTTCTTAAAATGATCAGTTAAATCATGTATTTTTTCACTTAATAAACCAATTTGAACAGCAGATGATCCAACATCTTTTGAATTAATTTTTAATGAATCAATTATTTCTTTTCTTTTGTTTTGCATACTTATTTATTTTTCTGTATTAACTTTTCTATTTTTTCAGCATAATCAAATGATTTATCGCCAATAAAAGAAACTTTTGGCAAAAATTTCATATCAACTTTTTTTGACAAAGCTTTTCTAATAAGGTGAGAAAATTCAGTTAACACATTAACAATATTGTCCGTGTCTTTCCCACCCAGAGGTATAACGTATGCTCTGGCATTTTTGAGGTCTGGGCTCATCCTCACTTCTGTTACAGTAATACTCTTTGTTGTCAAAGTTGGTACTTTTGCTTCATCTCTTAAAAAAATTTGTCCTAAAGACTGTTTTATCATTTCTCCTACTCTTAATTGCCTCTGGGAAAAAGGAGCATTATCATTTTGCCGTATCATTAAATTCTTCTTTCTGTTTCTGTAATCGTATAAACCTCGATTACATCTTTTTCTTTAAAATCAGCAAAATCTTTCAGGGTTATACCACACTCCTGGCCTGCACCGACTTGTTTTGCAGCATTTTTGTCCCTAAAAATACTACCTATTGAACCTGTATATAGTACATTTCCATCTCTTATCAACCTAGCATTTAAATTATTTATTATCTCTCCATCTATAACTTTAGATCCAGCCACCTTGCCAATTTTTGATACTTTAAAAATTGCCTGAACTTCCGCTGAACCTACAACTTGCTCCTTTATATCTGGTTTTAATAAACCAGATAACGCATCATTTACAAAATCTAATACCTCATAAATTATGTTAAAAAATTTAATTGTTATTTTGTGAATTTCAGCTAATTTCTTAGCTTCTTTATTTGGCCTCACATTAAAACCTATAACAATAGCATTAGAAGTTCTTGCGAGGGTTACGTCGGTTTCGGTAATTACACCTATATTTGATAAGATTATTTTTGGTGTAACTTCCGCGTGTTTAATTTTTTCAATTGCATTTTTGAGTGCTTCGCTAGAACCATGAACGTCGGATTTAACGATTATGGCTAGTTCTTTTGGTACAGCGTTATTACTAAACGCAGACTCTTTGTTTGCTGAAATTAGCGGCGCTTGTTTTGACTTAATGTCTTTAATTCTATATTCGTTTATCTCTTTAGCTTTTTCTTCTGATTCTACTACAACAAAATCATCTCCAGCAAATGCAAAATTATTCATACCTAAAATCTCTACAGGAGTTGATGGCAAGGCCGAATCAATATTCTGACCCTGGTCATTTATCATTGCTCTTATTTTACCCCATGTGTTTCCACTAACAAAAAAATTCCCTTTTTCTAAATTTCCATTTAACACCAATACTGTTGATACTGGTCCTTTTCCTTGATCAATTCTAGATTCTAATATTACTCCCTTTGCTGATCCTTCAAAATTTGTCTTTAGATTAAGAAGCTCAGATTGTAGAGCAATGTTTTCTTTGAGTTTATCTAAATTCTTTTTTGTAGTTGCTGAAACCTCCGTAAATAATGTATCTCCACTTAATTCTTCTGCAATTAGCTCATATTGTAAAAGCTCATTTTTTATTTTTTGTGGGTCTGCTCCAGGTAAATCACATTTATTAATGGCAACAATAATTGGAACTTTTGCCGCTTTAGCATGTTTTATTGCTTCTACTGTTTGAGACTTAACTCCATCATCAGCAGCCACAACAAGAACAACAATGTCGGTCACTTTCGATCCTCTTGCTCGCATTTCAGTAAAAGCTGCATGGCCAGGAGTATCAATAAAAGTAATATTTTTGCCTTTTTCTGTTTTTACTTTGTAAGCTCCAATATGTTGAGTTATCCCACCATGTTCGCCAGCAATAACATTTGTATTTCGTAAGGCATCTAATAATGAAGTTTTTCCATGATCTACATGACCCATAACTGTTACAATTGGTGATCTTAATTTTAAATTTTTATTATCTTTTTTTTCAGCCTTTAGAATGTTCAAATCTGGTTTTTTTTCCCTAATAGGAATATTTCCAAATTCTTTTACAAGATACTCAGCTGTATCAGCATCAATGGTATGGTTTATAGTTGCTATAACACCCATTCCTAAAAGATGTTTAATTATTCCACTGGCCTGTATAGCCATCCTGTTTGACAATTCCTGTATAGTAATTTTGCCTGGAATGTTCACTTCGTGAACTATTTTTTTTGTTTCAATTTTTATTTTTTCAGAATCTTGATTTTTCTTTTCCTTAAGCCTCGCACGTCTTACAGATGCTAAACTTCTTTCTCTTCCTTCTAAGGCTTCATCATCTAATGCCTTAGATAATGTAAGTTTACTCTCTCTTTTTGAAGTAAAACTTTTGTCTTTACTTAAACTGCTTTTTTTTTGCTGTAATTTATCTTGATCTAAACCTTTAAATCTTTCTGTGGCTCTTTCTTCAGCCATTTTTCTAATATCAAAATTCCTATTTATTGGTGTTTTTTTTGGAAAAAAATTACTAGTTGGTTTAGATTTATTAAAAACATTATCGCGTGGTTGGAATTTTTTCCCGCTCCATTTTCTCGCTGTTTTTTTTTCTATAACAACAGATGTTTTTCCTCTACTTTGTGCATAATGTGAAACACTATGAGTCTTTTTTCCTGAAATGCTTAAAGTAAGTTTTTTTTTTATTTTCTTGTTTTCCATAAAAAATATATCCTTTATTTAAATACAACATTTCTAGCATTTATAATTAAATCACCCGCCTCATTATTAGTTAAAGCAAACTCTTCAAGATATCCTTCAATTTTAAATTTAACACCTTTTTTTTCATCATAACCTCCTATTAACTCATCTGTAGAAAGTTCTGCAAAATCTTTTAAAGTTTTAATTTTTTTTTCCCCTAATGTCAGCAACATGCCCGGCGTAAGTCCCTTATGTTTTATTAAATTATCATCGATGCCAAGATCTTTTAATTTTTTTCCAATAGCTTCCTTTTCCTTAATTAAATATTCTTTTGCCCTTTCTTTTAGTTCTTTAGCTGTGTCTTTATCTATTCCTTCAATTTTTAAAATCTCATCTTGGGTCGATTGATTAATTTCTTCAATTGTAGAAAAACCCTCCGCAACTAAAAGCTGCCCTAAAGTTTCGTCCACTTCTAAACTACTTACAAAAATTTCAGTTTTATCATTAAATTCTAATTGTCTTTTTTCAGACTCTTCTTTTTCGGTTAATATATCTATTTCAAAATTAATTAATTTTGATGCTAATCTAACATTTTGTCCTCTTCTTCCAATTGCTTTACTTAAATTTTCTTCAGTTAAGATAACTTCAATTCTTTTATTTTGATCATCGATTATTACTTTTTGAATTTCAGCAGGAGCTAGAGCGCTCACAGTAAGAGACGCAACATCTTCCGACCAATGAACTATGTCTATTTTTTCACCATTTAGTTCATTAACTACCGATTGGACTCTACTTCCTCTCATTCCAACACATGCTCCAACTGGATCAATGGAAGAATCTTTTGAAGAAACACAAATTTTTGCTCTGCTTCCAGGGTCTCTAGCGGATGACTTAATTTCAATAATGCCATCATAAATTTCTGGCACCTCTTGAAAAAACAATTTTTCCATAAATTTTGGATGAGCTCTTGATAAAAAAATTTGTTGTCCTTTATTTTCTCTAATTACATCATAACAATATGCTTTAATTCTATCTCCATTTTTTAGAACTTCCCTTGGTATAAGTTCTTCTTTTCTAATAATAGCTTCGGATCTATTTAGATCTATGATTGCATTCCCGTATTCTAATCTTTTTACAATACCACTTAAAATTTCATCTTTTTTATTAATAAAGTCATTATATTGTCTTTCTCTTTCCGCAGCTCGAACGTTTTGAATTATTACTTGTCTAGCTGTTTGTGCTGCAATTCTTCCAAAATCTACAGGTGGTAATTGTTCGTATATTTCATCACCAACTTTAACATCTTCTTTATTTTTCATTTTTTTAGCATTTTTTAATGAAATTTCATTATTGAAATTTTCTTGTTTTTCAACAATAGTTAATACCTTGTGAAGACTTATATCTCCACTTTCTCTATCAATTTTAGCTCTTATATCGTTTTCAGAACCAAACTTAGTTTTTGCTGCTTTTTGTATTGCTGATTCCATAGAACTTAAAATAATTTCTTTATCAATAGATTTTTCTGTTGCAACAGCCTCGGCTATTCTCAAAAGTTCCACCTTATCAGATCTCTGATTCAACATAATTTTAGTCTTCCTCCTAAAAAAAAATGGGCAAAAGCCCATTTTGCATTATCCAGGTAATTTAATGATTATTTAGTTTATATTTTAACTTTTTTCAAGTTCTACTTTTTGAAAACTCCAGTTTTATCAGTTTTTTCCCAAGAAAAAGAACCATTTGTTCCTGGTTTTCTTCCAAAATGACCATATGCAGCCGTGCATTCATATATAGGTTTATTTAAAGATAACATTTCTCTAATTCCTCTAGGACTTAAGTCAAAATTATCTTTAATTATTTTTTCTACATGTTTTGACTTTTTATCATCATCAAAAAGATTAACGTAGATTGACAGAGGTTTAGAAACACCAATAGCATAGGCAAGTTGAATTAAGCATTTATTTGCAATTTTTGAGTCAACTACATTTTTTGCAATATATCTTGCGGCATAAGCAGCCGATCTATCAACTTTACTTGGATCCTTACCAGAAAAGGCTCCTCCTCCATGCGGCGCGGCTCCACCGTAAGTATCAACAATAATCTTTCTTCCCGTTAGGCCTGAGTCCCCATCGGGTCCTCCAATTATAAACTGACCTGTTGGATTCACATAAAACTCCTCTTCCTTTAATCCTAACAGCAATTCTTTCGGAATTGCCTTTTCTAAATATGGACGAATAATTTCTTTTACTTCAGATTGATTAACTTCAGGTGAGTGTTGAGTAGAAATTACAACAGAAGTTACTTTTGTTGGCATTCCATTTTCATACATCATTGTGATTTGACTTTTTGAATCTGGTTCTAACTTATTTGCTTTACCATTTTTTCTATCTATGGCCATTAATTCTAAAATTTTATGTGAGTAATAAATTGGCGCTGGCATTAAAACTTCTGTTTCACTGCATGCATAACCAAACATTATACCCTGATCACCAGCTCCTTCATCTTTATTGCCCTTTGAATCAACCCCCATGGCAATATCTGTAGATTGAGAATGTAAATGAACATCAATACTACAATTTTTCCAGTGAAATCCCTTTTGTTCATATCCTATATCTTTAATACAATTACGGACCTTATTGATTAGAACATCTTTTTTTATTTCCGGTCCTCTTATTTCACCTACTAAGACCACTTTGTTTGTCGTTACAAGGGTTTCACATCCTACTCTTGAAAAAGGTTCCTTAGCCAAATAAGTATCTACCACCATATCTGATATACGATCACAAACTTTATCTGGATGACCTTCTGAAACTGACTCGCTTGTAAATAAATATGATTTTTTACTCATTATATTTTAAGTTTTTTAAAAATTAAAGTTAGAAATATATACAACAAAACTATTAAAAAAAATATTTTATTTCCATAATTTGAAAATAAAGTAGGTTGATTAAAGTTCGGAAAATTTAGCTCAATATTACCGGACTCTTCCGAATTAAGCGACTTAAGAACTCTACCATTTGGATTGATAAAGGCAGAAATTCCTTTATTGGCAGATCTCGCAATAAAAACTCCTTCTTCGATTGATCGATAAATTGCTTTACTAAAGTGCTGATGTGGACCTATTGACCGACCAAACCAAGCATCTTCTGAAATATTTACTACTAGGTCAGGAAGTTGATTTTTCTTTTTAATTTTTCCTGAATAAATTATTTCATAACAAATTAATGGAAGAATTGATTTTTCATTAAATTTATTACCCAAATTTATTGTCGTTCTTAAGTCTCCAGAAGAAAATGAACTATATCCCGGGGTTATTTTTTTCAGTCCAAATTTAGATAAAGTTTTTTCAAAAGGCAAAAATTCTCCAAAAGGAACAAGATTAATTTTGTTGTATAATGATAAAATATCTAAATTATGATTTAAGACTATCAAACTATTAAAATATTTTTGATTATCTATATTATTAGGATTAGTAAAATTATTTATTCCCAAAATAATTAAATGATTTTCAGAAAATTTATCTTTGAATAAATCTTGATATTTTTTTATATCTTGTAAATATGATTGATAAAATATTCCCTCCGGCCAGATGAACAAAGTTTTTTTATCTTTTTTAGGATCGCTTATTTTTATAAGTCGTTCAATTTGAAATTCTTCACTTTTAGTAGTGTAATCTTTAAGTGAAAAATTGGGTGAAATTACCTTAACACTGATTGTTTTATCAAATTTATAATTGTTATTATTAAGTTTAAACATTCCATACAAATAATTACCAACAAAAATTATTAAGAAAATTAAAGCAAAAAAAACATTTTTTTTAATAATTTTTTTTTGAAAAAAAAGAAAAGGAATACAAAATAAAGTGATTGAAATTAAACTTAGTGAATATGCACCAATTAAAGATAGTATTTGTAAAACTTCTAGTGACCATGACCAAGTGTATGAAATTAAATTCCATGGAAATCCTGTCAATAAATTTCCTCTTAAAAATTCAAAAATAGAAAAAACTAAAGAAAAAAAAAAAATAAAATAAATATTTTTCTCTGCAAAAGCACCTACAAATAAAATTGCTAAACCAAAAAATAAAGATAAGAATAAGGGTATCAATATAAGAGCAAAAGGAATTAAACCTTTGAACATTTCATCGTGTGTTAAAGATATAGAAATCCAATAGTTGCCTAATAAAAAAAAACCAAAACCAAAAGCGCACCCTAAATAGAAAAAATATCTGTTATATTTTTTTTTTCTATATTTAGATTGTGTTCTTTTTTTAACTTCTAAAATTAAAAACAATAAAATTGAAAACGTAAAAAAATTTATAATTGTCAAATTATATGGAGCAAAACCAAGTACTGTCATTGCACCAAGTATAAAAGGTGCAAAAAATATAACAAAAAATTTATTATTAGGTAAAACAATCAAATTAAAATCCTTATTATTAGTTAATTGAATTAAGAATTTTTTTTTCTATTTTATTCATTGTAAAATAATCTTTATTTTTAACGTGATTATAGCCTATCAAATGTAAAAGTCCGTGAACCCAAGCTTTATCAAATTCCAAAAGAAAATTATTTTTTTTTGATCTAAAATTAATATTTTCATAAGATGTAGCTACATCTCCAATATAAAGTTTTTTTTGTTTAGTAAATTTTAAATTATTTGAAGGTAAAAAAGGAAATGATAAAACATCAGTTGATTTGTTTCGATTTCTGAATTTTTTATTAAGTTTTTTCATATTTAAAGAGCTTGTTAATAAAATAGTAAAAGTTATATTTTTTCCTTCAAAAAATTTAACAATTTTTGAAATTTTTTTTAATTTTTTACTGAAATATCTTTTTGGATTTTTAATCTTTTTATGCCAAGATTTATTATTAACCTCAACATTAACCTTTATCATCAGTATTCTTTTGATAAGCTTCTACAATTTTTGTTACCAACGGATGCCTCATCACATCTTGATGGTCAAAACTTATAACTGATATTTCTTTAATACCTTTTAATATGGCTTGTGATTTTATTAAACCAGATTGATTTTTATTTGACAGATCAACTTGCGACGGATCTCCATTTACAACCAACTTTGAATTTTCTCCTATTCTAGTTAAAAACATTTTAATTTGTGTTTCAGTCGCGTTTTGAGCTTCGTCAAGAATAGCAAATGAATTTTTTAAAGTACGCCCTCTCATAAAAGCAAGCGGTGCTATTTCAATAGCGCCAGATTCAATTTTTCTTTGAATTTTATCGTAGTCCAATAAATCATAAAGAGAATCATATAGGGGCCTTAAATAAGGATCTATTTTTTCCTTCATATCTCCTGGTAAAAAACCTAATCTCTCTCCTGCTTCAACCGCTGGTCTTGATAATATTATTCTTTCAACTTTTTTTTCTAACAACATTGATAAGGCAACTGCAACAGCTAAATATGTTTTTCCTGTACCAGCGGGTCCTAAAGATATTACTATTTGGTTTGTCTTAAGCGATCTGACATATTCTTTTTGTTGTTTTGATTTAGGTATTACAGATCTTTTTGGCGTTTTAATCACCTCTCCTAAAGACTGTACAGTTGATTGAGTTTTTGTATCTTGTATCATATCTTCATTTAATGATGTAATTATATCATTTCTATCTATTTTTTTATCAGATCTAAAGCGGTTAATTAAGTATTCAATTGCATCTCTAACTTTTTCATTTGCATTTTTATCACCTTTTATTGCGATTGAATTACCTCTGAAATAAATTGTTGAACCACTGATTTTTTCCAATTCTTTAAGATTATTATCAAAAGCCCCAACTATTCCCATTAATATTTTATTATTAAATATATCAACATTTATTGAATTGTCATCTCCATATGTTATTAAAATTTCCTTACTATTTTTATTTTGTTTATTTATTTTCACTAAAATTATGCTGCTTTCACTTTATTAGTTTCATAAATACCAAATAAATTCTTTTGATTAAAAGATATAATTTTTACATTTATTAGTTCTCCGGTCCTGCAATTGTCAGCCTCAAATATCACTGGGGTCATATATTTTGTTCTACCAAAATATTTTTCTTGATTATCTAATTTATTTTCAATTAAGACTTCACAATTTTGTTGTAGATATTTTTTGTTATTTTTGTGTTGAAAATTTTCTAGTGTATTTTGTAATTTTTTAAGTCTTATTTTACTTTCTGATAAATTGTTTGATTTTTTTGCCGCAGCTGGCGTTCCAGGTCTTGGGCTAAAAATAAAAGAATAAGAATTGACAAAACCTATTTTTTCAACAAGTTCCATTGTATCTTGAAAATCCTTCTCGGTCTCTCCGGGATATCCGACAATAAAATCGCTTGAAATTTTAATATTTTTATTAACTTTTTTTAGTTTTTCGACAATAGACATATAATATTCTCGATCATGTTTCCTGTTCATTAATTGAAGAATTTTATTGGATCCACTCTGGATAGGAAGATGCAAAAATGGCATCAGTTTTTCACAGTCTCTGTAACAATCAATTAAATCTTCTGTCATGTCCTTCGGATGTGAAGTTGTAAATCTGATTCTTTTTAAATTTTTAATATTACTTAGTGCTCTTATTAATGAGGAAAGCCTGTATTTTTTGTTATAATTATAGGCATTAACATTTTGACCAAGTAAAATAATTTCTTTAGCTCCATTACTAACTAAATTTTGTGTCTCGTCAACGATTTGCTCAAAGGGTCGTGAGTATTCAGGCCCCCTTGTATATGGGACCACACAAAAATGACAAAATTTATCGCATCCTTCTTGAATAGTTAAATAAGAAGAAATCTTATTTTGTGAAGTAAAAATTTTTTGCAGTTCATCAAATTTTCCTATTACATCAAATTCAGTTTCGTTAATTTTTTCTTTTTTTCTTTCATAATCCAAAATTAAGTCCCCAATTTTATGGTAAGATTGGGGGCCAATTACCATGTCAATATATGGCTCTCTTTTTATCATTTCGTTCGATTCAGCTTGAGCAACGCATCCAGACACAACTACTAAGGGTTTTTTCAAATTCTTAAAATCTTTTTTAACTCTGCCAATTTCATCATAAACTTTTTCTGTTGCTTTTTCACGTATATGACAAGTATTTAAAACAAAACAATCAGCTTCTTTTTTTATATCAGTTTTGTTAAAACCGATTGTTGATGCTAAATCATAAATACGATTTGAATCGTATTCATTCATTTGGCATCCAAAAGTTTTAATAAATATTTTTTTAGACAAGTTTTTTACTTCTTAATTTTTGTACCATACAATTCTAATCTATGGTCAACAAGTTTATAACCAAGTTTTTCAGCAACTTTTTGCTGTAGTTTTTCAATATCTTCATTAACAAATTCCGTTATTTCCCCTGTATTAACATCTATCAAATGATCGTGGTGTTCTTGTGGAATCTCCTCGTATCTTGCTTTAGTGCCTTTAAAATCATGTTTTGTTACAATGCCAGCTTCTTCAAATAATTTTACTGTTCTATAAACTGTCGCAATACTAATTTTAATATCAACTTTGTTAACTCTCTTGTGTAATTCATCTACATCTGGATGATCTTCTGATTCCGACATAACTTTAGCAATTAGTTTTCTTTGATCAGTAAGCCTTACACCCTTCTTAATGCATTTATTTTCTATAACACTACTCATGCTTTATAATTTCATATTATAACCAAAACATATGTTTTCAAAAAGATTTTAGCTTAAATATAATGGTTTAATCAATTCTTTATCCAATAAGCCTTTTAATTGCAGGAATTCAAGCCTATTATGATCCAAATCTACAATATTTAAATTATTAAGTTTTAATATTTTTTTATCAAAGTATTTGATCACATTTCTGGGTATTACATTAAATTTATTATTATACTTTTTAATTATTTCATCTACTGTAACTTCTTCTATCTTTGAAGCGCTGGTAAGATTTTTATAAAATTTTTTAACAAAATATTTTTCTCTAAATTTAATGAGACTAAAAATAGAATCTTTATTATTAAAAAACTTTGCACAAGACCATATAAATGTATTGTAACCAAATAAATTCAAATTCTTTGCTAAACTTACTCCCTTGGCTATCGCTAA
>Ga0209445_1001643_pt1 | contig 11794 bp, 9 predicted proteins | sample MarorgKNORR_S2LV_4_FD_188223 | JGI IMG/M metagenome (GOLD analysis project Ga0209445, IMG submission 188223) | Marine microbial communities from the Southern Atlantic Ocean, analyzing organic carbon cycling - NADW_A/KNORR_S2/LV (SPAdes) (version 2) | ecosystem: Environmental > Aquatic > Marine >...
ATGGCTGCTCTTTCTGCTGCTCTGATGAGTACGGTTGATACATTAATTAATGCTACTGCTGCAATATTTATTAATGACGTTTATCGTCCGATAAATAGGTTTCTAAATTCGGGAGACAAAAGCAGTACCGTTTCAGACAGAGATGAATTGATTGCCGCTAGATGGGCTTCTGTCGCAATTACCGCTCTTGGCGTTATTGCTGTTCTAGCATTCAAAAATTTTCCTACTGTCTATGAGGCACATGGTTATTTTCATTCTACACTAACACCACCGTTAGTTGTTGCCATATTCCTAGGGGTATTTTGGAAAAAATTTTCCCCTGCTGGTGTGATTACAACTTTTGTTGGTGGTGTCGCACTAATGATTATTGGTGCACGTTATCCTGGGGTTTTTATTGCTCCTTTTGATCATGGCATCGAGATGAATCCTAATAGACCATATTCGTACATACGAGCCTTGTATAATACGCTTGCATGTATTAGCGTTGGCTTGTTAGTTACGTTAACCTCTGATTTTCAGAATAGATTAATATCTAATTTAAAACAAAGAGTGTCATCAAAAAAAGAGATGACTATTTTGTTTATTTTAATTGCTGTTCTTATGGTTTTAGTAATAATAGGGACAGGGCAATTAAGCGTAGACACCCTCTTCACAGTATTAATAGTAATTATGGTTCCAATTCTAACAGTGTATTTTGTTGACTATAATGAAAAAGAAGCCACAAAAGGCTTAATCGCTTCTTCCATTTCTCAGGCAAAAATTATGTTTAAAGGATCAGTGCCTAATGATGAAGTGGGAGAAAAGATAGAGGTTGATTTTAAAATAAAAAATCAAGACACCTCGAAAATTTATTTTTCAAAAATGGATATGGAACGTATGTCAGCTGAGCCAGGTGATTTAGTCTATCTTTGTGATAAAAGAAAATGGCTTGGGGGGCTTAAATCCATTCACTCTGTATATGGAAAGCCTCATAATGATGATGGTATAGTTTATATTAATCAAAGCCAGAGTGAATCCGGGTTGTTTAGTGGCGGATATACACTCATTGCTGAAAAAGAAATGTAGATTTTCCAACTATCTATAGGTGATAAGAAAAATTAATATCTACATATTATGAAAAAGAAAAGCCCTTCTCAAAATTATCATGACTATCTAAAACTTGATTCCTTACTTAAAGCACAAGAGCTACTTAGTGACAACGTAGGAAAGCATGCACATGATGAAATGTTATTTATCATAACTCATCAAGTATACGAGCTCTGGTTTAAACAGATTATATTTGAGATTGATTCCATCCTTGATGCTTTTGATAGGGAGACAATAGACGAGTCGCACGTAGGAATTGTGGTTACTAGGCTAGAGCGGATTATTGAAATTCAGCATATACTTATTGATCAGATTAAAGTATTAGAGACAATGACCCCTATGGATTTTCTGGATTTCAGAGATCTACTAACCCCTGCTTCAGGTTTTCAAAGCGTGCAATTCAGATTGATTGAAAATAAAATTGGATTACTAAAGAAACACCGTCACAATTATGGAGGTGCGGATTATAAATCAAAAATAAATCAGTCTCATCTTAATGAGGTAACCAAGTCGGAAAATTCTAGATCAATATTTGTTCTAGTTGAACAATGGCTAGAAAGAACACCATTTTTAGTTTTTGATGATTTCAACTTTTGGGATCAGTATCAGAAAGCTGTAAACAGAATGATAAAGAATGATAAAAACATAATAAATACAAATAACCAATTAAATGATATTGAAAAGACAAACTATCTTAAACAATATAATGTTACTGAAAAAATGTTTAACGCTTTGTTTGATGAGTCCATCTTTACCAAAAGACTAGATAATGGTGAAATTCGGTTATCATATAAAGCGACCCATGCTGCGTTATTAATATTTTTATATCGTGATCAGCCAATACTACATAATCCATACAAACTATTAAGCAGGCTTATAGATTTAGATGAACTACTGACAACCTGGCGATATAAGCATTATCTTATGGTGACAAGGATGATAGGTAGAAAAATAGGTACTGGTGGTTCTGTTGGCGCAGCATATTTAAGTCAAACAGCAGAAAAGCATAGAGTATTTGAAGACCTGACGAGTTTAACCACCTTTCTGATTCCAAGGTCAGATTTGCCTGTGCTCCCCGATTATATTTTACGTAATCTTAGTTTTTTCTATAATAACGAAGATTAATAATAAACCTTATTCTATAGCACAAGATAGCTATTGTATCTGGTGGGGCAACTGGATTAATTAAACAATTTGATAAACTTTTAAGACCACAGGGCTCCGGTTTAGGTTTTTTCAATTATTTCTAAACCTCTACCGATTGTATCAGACAGATTATTATTTTTAGCAAATTTATTTAAATACTGTCTTAGGTTTATTATTTCATCAGTTAAATCAGGATCCTTAATAATTATTTCATAAATCTCCATGCAAAGAAGCCAATCTTCAGGGTAATTATCATTTAGCTTATTTAGAACAGGTATATAATCAATGTTTGGTCTATTATTTTTTTTATATTCCTTAATTATCTTATATAATTCATTTAGCTCAGCATTATCTTTATCAAGATTTGAAGATTGGTGAATCTCGGAACTATGCGTGGGCCTCCAATTGAAATAATTTCTCCAATCTGCTGGACCGCCAAAGACTGATACAATCTTACTACCGCATGCTAGATCATAAGTCCCCCACTCTGGCTTGTAAAGATAATCGTCATTCAGCCTCACTGTACAATTTTCTAGGCTGATAAGAATGGGTGAATTATCTAACAACAATATTTTTTTTACTGTTCCAGATACAATTAGCCCTCCGACAAAATTTAGTAAAATATTATAATCTTCTTTTATTCCCAGACTTTCTAACTGATTATTGTTTAATTGATTAAGCGGTAGCTTAATCTTAGATAATAAACCAACAGCGGCTCCGTATCCCTCAGAATGATATGTTATGCCGTGACCATTAAGTTCAGAATTTTTATATGATAATTGAACATTTCCATCAAAGCTTAAGTAAGTCATTTTTTTGTTAGTATCATTAAAATAGTTTTTTAAAACTCCTGAAACCTGGAGCCCAGAATCATATACACAGGTAGTAATATTTTCTGACATTATTGCTTTTTCAATGCCTGATATTCCTCCAGTTTTATAGGCCATTGTTTCACTGTATTCGTATAAAATATTAGTTAGATTTTTAAAGTCTTTTGTTACAAAAAGTTGAGGCTGAGGCTCTGTTATATTATAATCTTGCTCAATACAGTCAATAGTTATGGGTATCTTTTTTACCTTACTATTAAGGCAGTCTGAGCTTTCACTAACTGATGATAATAAACCTGCGCCATATATCTTGGGATTGTCTAAGCTTCCTACTAATCCATATTCTACTGTCCACCAGTTCATTCTTGCTAGCTCTGTAGCCTCACTAACCCAGCAGTTATCTGAAGATTTTTTTTCAAACTCTTCTTCAATTTTCTTTAGCTCATCTGGATCAGTGTTTGGGTTTTCTTTCATTTCTGACATTTTTCTTATTATATCGTATAAGTCAGAGTCGTGTTTAGACTGTATGGCTTTTTGTGCAACCTCTCCATATGAACAAAGATATTTTGCGTAGTCATTGTTAACAATGATTGGTGCGTGCCCAGCTGCCTCGTGTATTATGTCTGGTGCGGGTGTGTACGCTATATGTTTATTGGTTCTCATATCCACTGCAATTGGCAAAACCTTTCTAGATAAAAACTCCATAAATATTATAGGCGGAATAAATCCTTTAACGGTAACAGCCCCCCAGTCATAATTATCTAGTTTTCTGTCCATTTCATCTACACGAGGAATATTTTCAATAGGGATACCTATCATTTTCAAACCATTAATATATGATTTGTGAGCATTTTCCATAAAAAAAGGTACAGATATTTTCATAATAAACCGCCAGACAGCCTGGTCTATTTCTGTATATAATGAGTAGTCTTGGGCTACGGTGTGCTCTAATAAGCGTTGTGGGAGATTGTCACGTGCTTCGCTCATTGTCTGAGAACTTAAACCTACTTAATAACCAAAAGACAGGTTAAAATAAAAAATAAAAAGTGACAGCTTTTGTGTACCAATAAAATAAAAAGGTTCTAAATTCCGTCCACTTTTTGATAGCTATATGAAACTATATTTAATTTTTCCGGAGTAGCTCAGTTGGTAGAGCAGGTGGCTGTTAACCACTTTGTCGGGGGTTCGAGTCCCTCCTCCGGAGCTTTTTCCATAATAAATAAATGCATAATCCTTGATAAAGTATATTTTATTAGTTGTTTTTTTTATGAGCTCTTGTACTAAAATAATAGTCCCACCAGACGTTGAAAAAACCCCGCATGAGATGAAGATCCATGGACACGATAGGGTAGATAATTATTATTGGATGCGCCTAACAGATGAACAAAAATCAGCAAAAAAATATGATAATCAAACCCAAAAAGTTGTAGACTACATTGATGCTGAAACCGATTACTTAAATAAGAATCTAAGGCACACAAAACCTCTTCAGGATAAGCTATATAATGAAATGGTTGGCCGCATTAAGAAAGATGATGAGTCTGTACCATATTTTGAGAATGGCTATTACTACTATACTCGGTATGAAGAAAAAAAAGAATATCCGATCCACTGCCGAAAGTATAAAGATTTAGAAAACGAAGAAGAAATTATCTTAGACGTTAACCTCTTGGCGGAGGGGTATGATTATTTTGCGATTGGTGGGATGTCTGTTAGCCCGGACAATCAATGGCTATCATATGGAGCAGATACTCTTAGCCGAAGATTTTATAAGATATATTTTAAACATTTAGTATCTGGAAAAATATTAGATCATACTATTCCTAATACCACTGGTGGTGTAGCTTGGGCAAACGATAATAAAACCGTTTTCTATACTTCAAAAAATAAAGTAACACTATTAGGAGAAAAAATTTACCGACATAAGGTTGGAACAGATAGTAATCTAGACAAACTTGTTTATAAAGAAAAAGATGAGACCTTTTACAATGGAGTATACCGTTCCAAGTCCGGTAAATATATAATCATATATAATAGTAGTACGCTAGTAAGTGACTATCACATTCTGAGTGCAGATAATCCAGATGGGGAGTTTTTAAATTTTACTCCTAGAGGCACGAAACATGAATATGGTATTCAGCACTATAGAGACTACTTTTATATTATTTCCAACATGGATGCTCCAAATAACCGTTTGATGAAAACAAAAATAGATGCTACAGGCATATCAAACTGGGAAGAAGCGTTGGCTCACCGTGATGATGTTCATCTGCTTGGACTAGAGATTTTTAAGAACCATATGGTGCTCAGTGAGCGCAAGGAAGGTCTCCGGAGCATAAGGCTCAAAAACATGAAAACAGATACTGATGAATATATAGATTTTGAAGAAAAAACTTACTCAGCATATGTTTCCACAAACGAAGAATACAACACAAATATTTTAAGATATAGTTATTCGTCAATGTTAACTCCATATTCTGTTTTCGATTATAATATGGATACCGGAGAAAAAACATTACTCAAGCAAACACAGATTGTTGGAAAAGGCTATGATCAGAGTTTGTATGATGCTGAAACAATCTATGCTGCCTCTAGAGATGGTGAAAAAATCCCAATCTATCTCGTTTACCGGAAAGATCTTAAGCGGGACAGACCGCAGCCGCTGCTCTTATATTCTTATGGTTCCTATGGTTCTACATCTGACCCGTATTTCAGTTCGTCTCGCCTTAGTCTACTGGATCGTGGAATGATATATGCCCTAACAAATGTAAGGGGAAGTCAGATATATGGTCGTAAGTCTTATGAGGATGGGAAAATGCTGAACAAAAAAAATACTTTTTACGATTTTATAGATGCTGGAAAATTTTTGGTTGAGCAGGGTTATACAAGCCCTGATCAATTGTTATGTTCTGGCGGAAGCGCAGGGGGCCTCTTAATCGGAGCCGTGGTTAATATGGAACCTGACCTGTGGAAAGGAGCCATAGCTGCGGTGCCCTTCGTTGATGTGGTAACCACCATGTTAGATCCTACTATTCCACTTACTTCAAACGAGTGGGATGAGTGGGGAGACCCAAAAGAAGAAGATTATTATAACTATATGTTATCTTACTCGCCTTACGATCAGGTTACAGATATAGCCTATCCAAATTTATTGGTCACTTCAGGATTTTTTGACTCTCAGGTTCAGTATTGGGAGCCCTTGAAATATGTAGCGAAGCTCCGTGATTATTGGCTCGGTGATAACAAACTTTACCTATTTATGAATATGGATGCTGGTCATGGAGGGAAGTCGGGTCGTTTTCGTATTTACAGAGAGATTGCTCTTGGGTACGCTTTCTTATTAGACCTAGTTGGTGTTAAAACCTAATAAAATCGAATTAGACTATTTAGTTGATCTATGAGCACAACTATACAGGCCTATATGACCATAATTATCGCAACATGCCTTTGTGTTTTAGTCGCTCTTGCTTGTGCACAAGGAAGTCTTATTGTTGGTCAGTATCCTGTTCTTTTTGTCTGCCTTTTTATTTCATTTGTGATCCAGTGGATTGTTTTTTTACCATCTTTTTATTGGCATACCGAACGCTTTTATGATCTTACTGGTAGTATTACCTACATTATTATGACGATAACAGCCTTGTATCACAAAGGAAATTTTATTGGATCAAGATCTGACATACGCTCTTTATTAATTACGATATTTATTCTAGTATGGGCATTACGATTGGGCACCTTTTTGTTTCTTCGTATTCTTAAGGATAAAGAAGACAGAAGATTCAGTGAGTGGAAAACATCGTTCCCCTTATTTTTACGTACCTGGACATTGCAGGCATTATGGGTGTTTTTAACATCTGTTGCTGCGATAACTGCTATCTCATCCAGAAAAATATTAGAGCCCGACCTTCCTCTATACATTGGTTCTGTATTATGGATATTTGGATTTTTGTTTGAGGCCATTGCTGATTATCAAAAAAGAAAGTTTAGGGCTGAAAATCAAAAAAAGTTTATCCAGACTGGTTTGTGGTCATTATCAAGGCACCCAAATTATTTTGGTGAGATTGTTTTATGGTTTGGAATTGCTGTAATGGCTTTTCCTGTTTTTACCGGCTGGCAGTTTGTAAGCCTTGTTTCCCCTGTTTTTGTTTTCCTTTTACTAACCAGAGTTAGTGGGATCCCCATACTGGAGAAACATGCAGACGATACATGGGGTAAGAAGAAAGACTATCAAGTATATAAAGAAAAAACTCCAGTATTATTTCCAAGACTATTTAAATAATTATATTCCACTTTCTCGTTCCCATTGTTCACAAAGCAGGTTATAAAGAATTTGCTCATTTTTATGAACACTTTTGTCTAGCAAAATTACCTCTTTAAACAGTGCCAGGTAAGCATCTTTCATATCATCATCTATTTTGGATTTTAATGATTTACTTAGATTGATCACAAAATTTTTGACCTTGTCTATTCCTTTTTCAAGAATACTATCTAAAAACGTGGTACGAAGTTTTAGTAGCTCTTTATCCTGGTCATCATATCTTTCTAGAATAACATCCAGTTATATTTTCTCATCTGAGGAGTATTCATAGTCACAGTTTGAAATAACATATGCTATGTCAAACATCACAAGCTCTAGCAAATGATTTGATTTTTCTGACATAATCTTATCCTATTTTACCTGTTATTTTTTTGGGCACATTCTACCGGTTGCCTCACACCGTCAATGTATCCTTCCTTAACCTTTACTCCATAGGCCATAATCCGGACAAGATGCTTGTTTAATACATTATAATTGAAATCGATTTTTTCCTGGATCTCATCTAGTCTTTGTATTAATTCTATTTTCTGATCTGTTGGTTGACTTGTAGATGCATTCAGTGTAATAATACACAGGCAAAGAAAAAATCCTGAGGCAAACCCTTTAACATAGTCATTCATAATATATCTCCTTAAGTATATTGGTTAATCTTTTGATGCTTATCACAACAAGAAAGTATTTAGAATATCTAATATCTCCAACTGCTCAGGTCTGCATCTTCAGGTGCTGATATATTTATTCTTTCTACTGCTTTTTTGATAAACATCTGGTGGTACCGAAGACGCGATGTCGCATTTGGGCGAGAGTGATCACCGTTCCAGCAATGTTCAGCCCTGTCCCCGTAGTCAACCTGGCCATTGTAGCGAGGGTCTTTTGTTGACTCGAGAAAGTCTTCCATTAGATATACTGCGTTGTTTAGATAATAGTTATCCATATCTCCACAATAAATATTTATTTTTCCTTCTAGTTTTGGTCCTAGAAAATGCCAGTCCCTTTTTAATATATAACGTAGATCATATTTTTCCTTCCAATAGACTGCTACCTCAGGATCTATCTCCCCGGTTAGCTTGTCCCATATGGGTTTTGGATATCCATCGGGGCCCATTGGGCTGTATACGGCTTGCCAAATATCCCACTGTTCACCAGATCTACTATTTATCCCAAGAGCAAGTTCTCTATAGTTCATTTGTCTTAGACTAGCGCTAACCTGTCCAAGATAGTTTCTATGACCAGGCCTCTCTACCTTACGGTGTTTTGGCCCCGAGAAATAAGCATTCTTATCTTTATATATATTAACCAGGCAGTATGCCCTAAAATCAATCGGGTCAGGGCAGGCAGCGTAACAGCCATTATATTCATCGGGGTAGAATACTTGTGCGGCAAGAGCTTCCCATCCTCCGGTTGAACCACCATATAAAAACCTGGACCAGCCTTCACCAATACACCGAAACTGTTTCTCAATATAGGGGATGAGTTCATAAGTAATTGCATCGCCATATGGCCCAAGGTTAGCAGAGTTTACAGCGTAGGAGTCATCATAGTATGGATTTGCATGCTGAATTTCAATAGCAACAACTCTGGGAAAATCTTTTGATGTCCAGTCTTTGTAGAACTGGTACTCATGTTCCTGGACAATACGGTTGTATCCTTCTAGCTGGAAGCGCTCACTATAATCTTGTTCTAGATCTGGATCTGGGGAGGATGTCCTGAATCCACCAAAATCTTTTGGGAAATGACCATGAAATATCATTAAAGGATACCTTGCCTCAGGATGATCATCAAATCCTTCTGGCAATAAAACATGTGCCCCCAGGTGCATTGGTTTACCCCAAAAATCAGATAATAGTTTGCTCTCTATTTTTATATGTTTTACATACTTGGTGTCTATCGGTGGAGTTATTTCTGGGATAATCTGATCCAAAGTAATCTTAACTGATTTTCTTTTTGTTGGATCTAATGATATTTTTTTTACTTTGCTGTAATAGTTTCCTGGTGCTGAATGCCATCTCTGTCCTTCTCCTCTGTCCATAGGTAGGTTAACGGTGTGTCCTGTTTTTAGGTTAAATGTTTCATACTTATGCAAAAGAGCCTGCGCGTAGTATTCTCCAGGTGGAATCTGGTCTATACTTGCTACCGGATAGCCAAATGCTTTATTATCGACAATAGTTTCTGAAGACTGTTTTGAGTTTATATCGATCCCAAAAACAAACCCGGTAGAGCTTTTATCACTGGTCTGAAAACGTGGCTCCTCTGTATTGTTTTTACTTAGGAAAAGAAGGACCCTTCCTTCAAGGACAGTCCGATGCTCATCTTTTGGATGTTCAACAACAAACTTTAGACCTGAACCATTAAGCGGTAGCGTTGATACCATTATGAGTGTTAGTAGATATTTTTTCATAATATCTGCTCAATATTACAAATAACATTATGCTTAGTTTGCGTTTTTATTATTTCTTTTTAGGTCTAGCCCAGATGGGATTATTTGATTAAATCTGCTTCTGGATTCTTTAACCTCAAAACTAATTGGCAGTTTTGCTTCAGCTTCGCTCATCGCGAAAAAGGAAAACAGTATTTTCTTTTTCTGATTTTGCTTTATATCCCCTAGGAAGAAGGTAGACCTTCCTGTGTTAAAAACGAAATCACCATAGAGAACAGCAATGTTTACGTCTTTAGCAACCTGCTGCCCATTATTTCTAACGTACATTGTGGCCTCGATTATCTCAGCTGGTTCGATCAGCCCATTATTATTACTTTGATCATTGATTTTAATGTCTGTAAGAACCAGGTCTGGGCTTGTAAGAGACTTGGTGTTTATTGATATTAAGCTTGGAACATTAATATCATGACCAAAGTACTCCGTTATATAAGCAGATATTAAAACTTTTTCTGTGATCATCAGGTCTGAAGCAAAAATAGTAGTGTTAATCTCTTTACTTTCACCAGGCATTAGTCTACGTATAATATCCGGATCGTCGATTATTAATCCTCCAGTATAATTATCTAGCTCTAAAAAAATTTCGATTCCCTGGGCCTTGCCTTTACCGATATTAGATAGTCTAATAATCAGCTCAGCAGTTTCATTTGTTTCTAGTGTATCATCCCCTTTTGGAAGTCTAAGATCAGTTTCAACGAAAAGTTCAGGGGGAAGGTTTGTCTTTTTATAAGAAGGGTAGGTTGCCCTTAGATAGCGGGTCACATACTTTAGACGAATTTTTTTTATAAATTTATCTGCCTTCCAAATACCAGACTTTATCGTGTCCCTGCGAAAAATTATATACCCCTTTCCATCACGAATATTATTTTTGAACTCACCCTTGAAAATTTCTCCGTTGTCGTATGTGTATTTTCCAAGTCCATGCTGCTTATCTCTCTTAAAGTATCCACTATACTTTTCACCATTTTCGAAAGTATATGTTCCGTTACCTCTTTTCACTCCAGACTTAAACTTTCCTTTGTAGCTATCACCATCAGGATGGGTCCAGGTTCCGTGACCATGTTTTAGACCATTTTTATAGGAGCCTTTGTAACGCTCACCATCAACGTGCGAGCCCATCTTTTTTGACAGCTGTTGCCCTGTCGCAAAAAGCCGAGCAAGTGCAATAAAAGTCACTATAGTAATTCTAACTATGGTCATAGGGGCTTTCAATTTAATAAAAGCTTAAGACTATTGAGGCTTATTTTAAGTTTTTTTTGTTTCTAGTTTCACAAGGGTAATCTCAGACTTTATCCCCAATCTCATGGGCGGCCCCCAATATCCTGTGCCCCTGTTAACATAGATCCAGGTACCATCATGGTTATGAAGCCCTGCGGTGTAAGGATTTGCCAACCTGACTGCGTAAACAAATGGCCAAAATTGACCACCATGTGTGTGGCCAGAAAGTTGAAGATCAGCACCAGCCTTGTTTGCTCCAAAAATACTCCATGGTTGGTGTGCCAGAAGTATCTTAGGTATGCCGTCCGGGGAGCCTGCAAAAGCTGTTGCCGGATCACTTTTGTGATCAGGCTTAATACTACTGCTTCTGAAATCAGTTACCCCTCCTAGTGTTAAAGAGTCATTTCCTTTCGTAATAATCTCGTGGCTGTCTACAAGGTTTGTTAATCCAAAGTGGTTTGTTTTCTCAAGCCACTGGTCAACACCAGAGTAGTACTCATGGTTTCCTGTCACAAAATATTTACCAATCTTTGCGTCTAGATCTTTTATGGGTTCTATGTGTTTTGATAGGTGTTTTACAGAACCGTCTGCCAGGTCTCCGGTGACTGCAATGATATCCGGGTTTAAGTGATTTACTTGTTCAACGACTTTTTCTACATAACCTTTTTTAATTGTCGCTCCCACATGGAGATCAGATATCTGAGCAATGGTCACACCGCTTAAATCTTTGCCAAGTCCTTTAATGGGGACAGTAGTTTCCATAATAGT
>Ga0209445_1001648_pt1 | contig 11784 bp, 9 predicted proteins | sample MarorgKNORR_S2LV_4_FD_188223 | JGI IMG/M metagenome (GOLD analysis project Ga0209445, IMG submission 188223) | Marine microbial communities from the Southern Atlantic Ocean, analyzing organic carbon cycling - NADW_A/KNORR_S2/LV (SPAdes) (version 2) | ecosystem: Environmental > Aquatic > Marine >...
CGCCGCTGGAGCCCTCCTCCACATCGGAAGACTCCGCCTCGGCCCGGCGGTAGAGGTGGGTGTAGTCGCTGGCATAGAGGTGGGACGACGAGACGCCGTTGGCCGCGGTGGGCACGTGATTAAGCAAGGACGGGTCCATCGCTTCGCCAACCATGATTAGAGCCTGCAAGGTAATCTTGGCATCTCTGACCTTGGCGGCAATGTCGCCAAGGGTGCCGCGGATCACCTTTTCGTCCGGCCAGCCCACCCGGTAGACAACAGCCACCGGAGTGGATTCGGTATAGCCCGCTTCTAACAATTGGCGCACCACGGTGAACATTCGAGTGATGCTCAAAAATATGACCAGCGTGGAACCGTGAGCTGCCAGGTCTTTCAGTTGTTCTCCGGGCGGCATGGAGACACGGCCTTCTGCCCGGGTCATAATCACCGTCTGAGATCCGCCGGGGATGGTCAATTCCACTTTCAGCCGGGCGGCCGCCGCGAAGGCCGCGCTTACCCCCGGTATGATTTCGTAATCTACCTGGGCATCTTCCAAGATGCGCATCTGCTCAAGGACGGCCCCATAGATAGAAGGGTCGCCGCTCTGGATGCGAGCCACAGTCTTCCCTTGGTGAACCGACTCCAATGTCAACTCCATGATTTCGCCCAGGTTCAGAGTCTTGCTGCCATGGACCTCCGCGCCGGGCTTGGCGAAATCCACGATGGAGGGATGGACCAGGGAGTCGGCGTATATGATTACATCGGCGGACTCGATCACCGATTTGGCTTTCAACGTCAGCAACTCCGGGTCGCCGGGGCCGCCGCCAACTATGTATACCTTGCCTTGGCTTTGAGCCATTCTTTTACCTCTTGATTATCAGAAGGGAGAAATAATCCAGGTCTTCCTCGGAGAGCGTGGTCAGGTCCCTAACCACCTCTTCCCGGGCGGTGCTGGCGCGGCGTACGTATATGCCCTTTCCGGCCAAGCCCAGTTGCTCCAGATTGGCCAACGCCTGTAGCAGGGTGCGATTCACCTTCATGAGGACGATGGTGTCGTAGTTGGCGATGGCTTCGGATAGGTCGTCGATGCCGTAGACCGCCGGCAGGATCACCAATCGCTGGCCGTGGGTGACCAGGGGAACTCCGGCGCTGGCTGCCGCCGCCATGACGGAAGACACGCCGGGAATAATCTCCACGGTAACCTCAGGGTATCCCGACGTGATGCTGTCCAATACGTAAGAAAAGGTACTGTACAGCATGGGGTCGCCTTCGGTGATAAACGCCACGTCCTTTCCCTGAGCGAGGTGGTCACCGATGGTGTCGGCGGCGCTCCGCCAGACCGCCGCGGCTCCCGCTTCGTCGTCGATGGGGAAAGGAATCCGGATGATTTCCTGCCTTTGCTCGTCCAGGTAATCCCGCACGATATCCAAGGCATAGCTTTCCTGGCTGGTCTCCGAGCGAGGTGTACATATCAGCGGCACCTCCTGGAGAACCCGGAGGGCCTTCAACGTGAGCAACTCAGGGTCGCCGGGACCCACTCCCACTCCGTAGAAGCACCCGAAGTTGGTGCTATTTCCCGTCGTGCTCATCGAGCTATCCTTCTCGCCGGGCGGTCACGACGAAGACCGGGTTAAGGGCCTCCAATCGGACCGTCCCGTCGGGCATATCTTTTCCCCTGGACGAGTTCACCATAACCATGTCGGCAACAAAACCCGACGACTTGAAGCGTTGGTACACTTCATTTGTGCGCTCCAATGCAGCCAGGTTAACTACGATGCGGCCGCCTGCTCGCAGCCGCTTGATTGCCACGTCTAATATCGCCGCCAGGCGTCCGCCGCTGCCTCCCACGAATACCGCGTCTGGGTCAGGCAGTTCCGCCAGGGCGTCCGGAGCTTCTCCGGCGACAATCTGAACGTTCTTCGAGCCCAACTGGTCCACGTTACGCCGGAGCAGCGGCAAACTCTCTTCGTCACGCTCCACGGCGTAAACGGTTCCTTCACGGGCGATTACAGACACCTCGACGGAAATGGACCCGGTGCCTGCTCCGATGTCCCAAACTACGCTGCTGGGCCGGAGACCCAGGGAATAAAGGCTGACCGCGCGCACTTCCCGCTTGGTGATTTGCCCCTGCAGCGGGCGCCGTTGCTCAAAGGCATCGTCGGGAAGGCCCAGAGCCCGTTGCGAGGCCGCCTGCAATTTCTCAACCATTGGTCTGGCTTCCGGCGGCGGCGGTCAGCGGAATGCCCCCGGGCGACGTGGAGGCCTGGCCCAAGAGGACACCGTCGAAATCGAAGCACAGGCTATCGACGATCAATTTCTCGGCGTCGCCGCCAAGTAGCTTATGGCTTTCTTCGCAGACCATCTCGCACATCAAGGTAAACACCGATCCCAGACCGTTGGCCAGGGCCAATTCCTGAAAATGGCGGGCGCTTGCGGCCTGGCGTATTTCGTCCTGAACCGCATCGGTCGCGCCGCATTGGGCGGCTAGGGACGCCAGGAAGGTAGTGTCCACCCGGTTCCCGGCCACATGGGTCACGAAATATCCCATGGCCATTTTAGAAAGCTTGCCGACCATGCCGGCGTGGGTAGCCCGTTGGACATTGCGCATCACACATCGCTTCAATGACGGTCCGCTGAAGATGCCCGCCTCGATGTAGGCCATGTCTGGCAGGTCCAATACCTTTTTGGTGAAGATCTCGCTCTGGGTGCCGGTGGACAGCACCAAGTGGGACAAGTCGTTGGTTGCCGCCACGTCTATGGCCAGGTTTGCGCTGGCCCGCCATGCCGCCGTGGAAAAGGGCTGGACCACGCCGGTGCTGCCCAGGATTGATATCCCTCCCAGGATTCCCAGGCGCGAGTTGGTGGTCTTTTCAGCGATCTCTTCGCCGTTGGGAACGGAAATCTCCACGACTAAGCCGGTTTCAGATGGAAGGCCGTGGGTCGTGGCCGCATCGTTCACAGAGTCGATTATCATGCGCCGGGGTACCCGGGTGACGGCCGGTTCGCCCACCTCAATCCCGACACCGGGGCGAGTCACTGTTCCCACGCCGATACCCCCGGTGATTCGTACTCTATCGGCGAAGTTTGGGTCCCGGTAGACCGTGGCGCATATCTCCGCTCCGTGGGTAACGTCCGGATCGTCGCCGCCGTCCTTGATGACCGAGCAGGTCACTTTGCTGCCATCATCCGAGGTCTGGCATCGGTGAATCTCGAAGGTGACCGCTCTTCCTACCGGCAACTGAATCGTTGATTGGCCAACCGGTTCCCCGGTGAGCAGGGATTGGGTGGCGGCCTTGGCTGCGGCTGCCGCGCATGACCCGGTGGTATACCCGGTGCGCAGGCCTCCTCGCTTAACCGTTTGCCGGCTGTAGTCGCTTTCCGGCTTTTGATCTAAATTAGGCTCAACCATCGTGTCTTATCCGGTCACATCTCGGCGAGAGCCCTAGCTCTCCACCCGGTCCCATACTTGGCGTATCCGGTCGGCAGCCACCGCCACCATCCGGTCATCAACGCCCAGGGGCGGCGTTACCGACAGAGATACGGTTGGGTAGCTTTGAGCTATCCGCTCCATGCCCCCCAGAATGTTTCTCTTGAGGATCAACCCGGGGAAGAACAGATAGGGCACGACCACGATACTCGCGACTCCACGCTCCACCACCAATCTTGTGGCGGCATCGTCCACCGTTGGATCACCGTAGTGGGACTGGGCCACCGCAACAGCATAGCCCAAACCAAGACGATTCTCTACCATGCGCCCCAAGTCCTGGAACCAGAGGCAATCGTCAAACTGGTTCTTGGTGCCTGCCTTGACCACAAGCACCCCGGTAGGCCCTCTTTCCGTATTCGTAGAAGATTCTGTTTCGTTGAACATGCCCAGACTTTGTACACGCTCCACTATGATCTCCGCCATGCGGGGATCAGGGCCCAACGATTCGGCCAGGTATAATCCCAACGAAGGCAGTTTCGAGCGTACCTCGTCCAGGATCTCGTCCATCTCCAAGGTGACATGCTTTCCCTGACCCAGCAGGTACGGGATGACCACCACTTGTTCCAGTCCCTGGTCCGCCATATTGCGGATGGACTGGTCTGGATGGGGTTCAATGAACTCCAAACAAGAAAGCTCCACCTCGGCCCGTTGACCGCCCAATGAGGATTGGAGGCGGTTCGCCGCATCCCTTAATCCCAATGGGGTGCTGGGACAATCCAGGCACCATGGGGGCCGTTCGTGTCCGGTCCCTTGCCAGGAACAGGAGCACTCATCGGGACTAGCGCCGCGCTGGCTGCCGTGGGCCACGAATACAACACCCCACCGGCCGCCGCCGTTTCCATCATCGCTTCCGGCAGACATCTCTGGCTGTCCGGTCATGAGGAAGCCTTCTGATCTATCAGCGACAGCAGGGCGTTAACGGTGGCCGCGGCTGCCGAGCTGCCGCCGCGCCTTCCGTGCACGGTGATATAAGGGATAGAACCGGCGGCCAGTTCTTCTTTAGACTCGGCGCAGGCCACGAATCCCACCGGCATACCGATGATTAATCTTGGCAAGGCTTTCCCTTCTTGAACCAAGTCCAGCAATGCCAGCAAGGCGGTGGGGGCGTTACCCACGGCCACGACTGATCCGTTCAGATAGGGAGCTAATTCCCGAATGGCCGCCACCGAACGGGTGGTTCCCTCGCTCTGGGCGCGGACCGCGACTTCCGGGGTGTCTATGCGGCATTGAGTGGCGACTTGATGGCTCTTGAGCAAGGCTTTGGATATTCCCATCTCCACCATCCGGACATCGGTAACGACCACGGCCCCGTCCCGAAGAGCGCCGATACCCAGGTCCACCGCTCCCGGGCTGAAAGACACGTCCAATGCTATCTGAGGGTCCCCCTCGGCCCGGACGATTCGGCTAACTACGTAGCGCTCGTTGCCGCTTAACGAGAGAGAGCCGGGCAGGGAAGCCTCCACCATTTTCAGGCTTTCCCGGTCGATCTCGTCCGGCAGCAAAGCGTATTTTTCAACCAGTGACATATCAGCCACTCGAATTCCCGCCGGGGTCTAGGGAGATTAGGATACTACGTCGGTGTTGCCAGAACGGCATCAACACTCCTCGGCCCTCAGCTTAAAAATCTCCCGGGCCATGCGGAGTTCGCTGGGGCTTCGATGCTCCTTGAGGTAAACGGTAGGGCCATGGAGAATCTTCTTGACGATCGCCTGGGTCATCGCCTCTAGGGCTGCGGTATCATCCGGGGATAGATCCGGGTTCATCTTCCGCAGGGTTTTCTTGAGTTCCTGCGATCTGATGGTTTCAGCCTTGTCCCGCAGCGCAATCACCGTGGGTAGGGCTTGTTGGGCAAGGCGCCACTGAAGGAAACCTTCCGTTTCCTTGATGATCAACTCCTCCGCCTGCTGGGCTTCGTTGGCGGCGGCGATCCGGCGGGCTTCAGATACCCTGTCCAAGTCGTCCACGTCGTGAAGAAAGACGTTATCGACCAAGCCCGCTGCCGGGTCTATGTCTCTGGGTACAGCGATGTCTATCAGAAACATGGGCCGGTCCGGCCGGGAGGCCATGGCGCTACTGACTAAATCCGCGCCCAAGATGTATTCCGGCGAGCCGGTACAGGCGACCACAAGATCGCTTTCCCGGAGGGCATCGGGCATCTCTGGGAGTGGCACGGCATGCCCGGACAAGGTCTTGGCCAGTTCAACCGCCCGATGATGGGTGCGGTTAACCACGGTAATGTCCGATATGCCGGAAGAGCGCAATCCCATCGCTGCCAGGCCTCCGGCTTCCCCTGTACCCAACACCATGGCGCTGAGTCCCCTAAGATCTCCTAAGTCGCCCTCGGCCAATTCCACGCACGCCTGGCTGACGGACATGGCATTCCGGCCGATGCCGGACTCCCGGCGTACGTTGCGTCCCACCCGTAGGGCTTGTTGGAAGAGAAGAAATAGCGGCCCAGTTACGGTTTCACCGCGCACTGCCGTGTCGAAAGCCTCCCGCACCTGACCGATGATTTGGTCCTCACCTAACATCATCGAATCTAGACTGGAGGCCACGCGAAAGAGATGGTTGACGCACTGACCGCCACGATGAAGATAGAGGTACCTTTCAACGTCCACAAGCCGGATTTGGAAATAATCCACCAAAAACTTTTTGATTCTATTTTCGCCTTCCGTCCATCCGGCAGGCGAGTCCGGCCCTTCTTCGGGACTCAAGGCGTAGAATTCGGAGCGGTTACAGGTGGACAGGATGACGCCGGGCATTCCGTAAGCCGCCATGGTTGTCAAAGCGGAAGGAAGTTGCTCCGAATTCAGCGTTATCTTTTCCCGCACCTCCAGCGGGGCGGTACGGTGGTTCAATCCTACGACCAGGAATTCCAAATAATACTCCCTAGCTTGCCTCAACAAGAGTCCCTAGATGTGCCATTGTTCAGAGTTAAGGGCCGTTTGGAGTGTATTCTCGCGGCTATGCACTGTCAACGCTGGATGCCTGGCGGTAGGGTCGTCGAAACCGAATTACACAGATATGTGGTCTAGTCATCCGCCGGTGTTGAGGACAGACTCGGTGTCGGTGCTACCTCGGCTTCGGCGGATTCCAGCGGTTGCAACTGAGTCCCCAAATTGCGCACGCCGCTGTTTAGGAAAGCAGGGCCAATGGCGAAGACCGCCACCGCCAACCCCCCAAACGCGATGGCGAAGGGAGCCGTTATGACGCTAGCCAGCGCTCCGGCCTGCATTCCCCCCAGGGGCATTATGCTCCAGGTCATTCCGTAGAACCCCATCACCCGCCCCCGCATCCGGTCCGGCACCAGCATCTGAAGAGAACTCTGGATTGAGATCATATACCCGGAGTTGCAAATGCCCATGACGAACAGTATGGCCATTACCACGTAGAGCGACCCGATAAATTGGGCGGCCATGGCGAAAGCGGCCACCAGCAGACCGAAGGCCACCGCACCGCCGATGATGAATGCACCCTTGTTGACCACTTTGCCTCGGGCTCCGAACCATATGGTGGTGAGCAGCGCGCCGATTCCACCGACGCCCAACATCAGCCCTTGTCCCCGGGCGCCTACGTCCAGGATGTCCACCGCGAAGACAGGCATGAGCATGATATAGGCCATGCCGAAGAAGCTGTTGAAGAAGGTCATGCTGATGAGGAACGAGAATATCGAGTTGCGCTTTATGAAGCGGAGACCCTCCAGCATGTCCTGGGCGGCGTTGCCCCTTGAACCCCGAGGAATATCCGGTACCCGGAGGAAGAACATAACCACCGACATGGTCAAGAACCCGGCCCCAGATATGAAGAAGGCGGCTTCGGTGTTGATAAAGTCTATGATGAATCCGGCTATGGCTGGGGCGATGATCCGGGTGCTCTGCCAGATGACGGAGTTCATGGCTACCGCGCTCATCATGACCTTGCGATCGATCAGGTGAGGGTAGATGGCCTGACGTGCCGGAGTGTCGAAAGCCTCCACGGCGCCGGCCAGAAAAGCGACCGCCAAGATGTGCCACGGCTGCACAACATCAAATAGTGTGAGTATCGCCAGCAGAAAAATCAGGCTGGCGGTGGTGGCCTGAGTGCATACGATAAGCAGGCGCTTGTCCAGCTTATCGGCAAATACACCGCCAAAGAGGTTGAAGAACATACCGGGTAGGGCGTTGGCGACGCCGGCGTACCCCAAGAACCAAGGCGAGTCGGTGATGAGGTAGATCAGCCAGAGTTGGCCGACACGGAACATTTGGTAACCGCTGACCGCCGCCAACATCCCGAGCCAATAGGCCCGGTATTTGGGGTATTGCAGCGCCGGAGGCAGGAAGGATTTCGCAACCCCCCGCCTCCGGCGGCGGAATTCTGGTCCTATGGCGACGGCCATGAAGACGACGCCAAAGGCCAGGATCGCCAGGCCAATGAAGGTCATGATACGGGCGCGTCGGTCGACAAACCCGGTAAATTCGACCCGCGCCGAGAGACCTCTGGAGAGAGGACTAGTTGTAAATCGGCGTGATGTCCCGGATCAGCGTTAACGCCGTAATCAGATATATACGTGCTTTTCCTCGATTGGCCAGGCCGTGGGTGAGTTCTAAACCGTGGTGGCAGGCTTTTCTCGCTGGACCAGCATCCCTTCCAGGATTCGCTCAAGAGCCATGGTATGGCTGCACACGCCCCTGGTGTCGAAATAGTGGCACTGACAGTCCCAACCGGCTTCGTCGTAGGTAATCTGATAGGTATTGTGGTTACCATCGAAGCTCGCCTGCAAAGTGGTGATCGTTACCCGCTCCTTCTGCTCGGCGTAGGTCCTGGACTTGTCGATCTTGCTCACTGTGCTGGAGTCCATTGTCACCTCCGAACCATTTATGATTATGGGCCGTGAGATGGGCCGCCGCCCTTAAACCCCGATTGTGCTATCCACCCCTATTGTAGTCGTAATGACCGGATAAATTCAAATTTTGATTCAGGCCGGGTGAGCGCGGGAAGTATCTAGAGAGTTTAATTGACGCTATTTGCCCCTTGGCATACAATTTCAACCACTCCAACGCATTCCGTAACCTCAGTAAAGCGAGTCTAGAAACATGACCGGCGACGAAATCAGGGACTTATTTACCCGCTTCTTCCAGGACCGAGGGCACCTGGCCATGCCCAGCGCCTCGCTGATCCCCTCGGGAGACCCAACCCTGCTGTTTACCAGCGCCGGCATGGTCCCCTTCAAGCCCTTTTTCACCGGGGAGCAGACGCCGCCCAGCATCAGGATGACCAGCAGCCAGAAGAGCTTCCGCACCACCGACATCGACGAGGTGGGCGACCACAAACACCTGACGTTCTTCGAGATGCTGGGCAACTTCAGCATCGGCGACTACTTTAAAGAGGGCGCCATAGGCTTCGCTTGGGAGTTGGTGACCAAGGAGTTTGGCCTGGACCCGGAGCGGCTTTTCGTTACTATCCATCTGGATGACGACGATGCATTCGCGATCTGGCGGGACCAGATCGGAGTGCCCGAGGACCGCATCTACCGGTACGGCGACAGTGACAACTGGTGGGGACCCGCAGGAAATGAGGGCGCCACCGGTCCCTGTTCCGAGATCCATTATGACGGCGGGCGGGACAAGGGCTGCCAGGATATGGTCACCCCGGACGTCTTGACCGCTATTTTGCGGGAAGACCGGGCTGCGGGGGCCAAGGCGGGGTTTCCGGATGTCCCCGGTTGCCACCCCAATTGCAACTGCGAGCGTTTCGTAGAGCTGTGGAACCTGGTTTTCATGCAGTATTACCAGGACACCCAGGGCGCCCGCGAACCCCTACCCGCTCCCAGCGTCGATACCGGAATGGGCCTGGAACGGGCGGCGGTCATTCTTCAGGAAAAGTCCAACATCTACGAGACAGACCTTTTCGTGCCCATCATCGAGAAGGCCTGCCAGCTAACCGGTAAGACCTACGCGCAGGACCAGCAAACCGACTATGCCTTGCGGGTGGTGGCGGAACATGCCAGGTCGGCCGCCTTTTTGATCGGCGATGGCGTAGTTCCCGGCAACGAGGGGCGGGGTTACGTCCTGCGCCGGGTTATCCGCCGGGCCATCCGCCACGGACGCCAGTTGGGCGTGGCCGAGCCCTTCCTGGCGGAAGTCACCGAAGTAGTGCTAGGCCACTTCAGCCACGTTTACCACGAATTGGAAGAGAACCATGACTTCATCCTGCGGGTTATCCGCTTGGAGGAGGAGCGGTTCGGGCGTACCTTCGAGCAGGGCAACGGCATCCTCAGCGGTCTATTCAAGCTTAGGGAGGCCGCGATTCCTATTCTGATTCAAGCCAAGAGCGATGCGGCCCAAGCAACTGCTTTGATTACCACATTGACAGCGACATCGTCGATTTCCGGCGATGCGGACGAATCCATTGGAGTAGACCTGGCGGTCAACTCTCTTGGTCAACGCCTGGCCGACATCGAATGTGGCCAGATGAATGAGTCCTTGGATGATTGGTCCGGCCGCATCAGCGGCATTGAGGCCTTCATCTTGTACGCCACCCACGGATTCCCCCCGGAACTGACTGCCGAGATAGCCCGAGAGCGGGGGCTGGAAGTGGATATGGACGGCTTCCAGCGAGAGATGGCGGCCCATGAGGAGCAGTCCAAGTCGGACCGGGCTTTTACCGGCAGCATGGAAATGCTGTCCGCCTACGAAGACTTGGGCGTGGGGGTAACTCCCTTCGTCGGCTACGACGGATTGAGCCAAATTTCGACGGTGGCTGCCATTTTGGTTGATGGCGAGGTTAGGGACCACGCCGCTCAAGGCATGGGTGGAAGAGTCGAGGTGGTCTTGGCGGAGACTCCGTTCTACGCCGAGGGCGGCGGTCAGCTGGGCGATCAGGGAACGATTTCCGGCCCCAACGGGGTGGTACGGGTGGAGGACACCCAGAGCCCGGTGGCCGGTCTCATCGTGCATCGGGGAGTGGTGGAGCAGGGAGACATATCTTTAGGTGAGCAAGTTACCGCCCAGGTTGACATAAACCGGCGGTTGGATGCCTCCCGAAACCACAGCGGCACCCATCTGCTGCATGCCAGCCTGCGGTCGGTGCTGGGGCCCCACGTGCGCCAAGCCGGTTCCCTGGTCAATCCGGACCGGCTCCGCTTCGATTTCAGCCACGTCAGCGCTTTGTCTCCCCAGGAAATATTGTCCGTTCAGGCCCTGTCCAACGAGAAGGTTCGGGACAACCTGATGGTGTCGTCTCAAGAGACCACTTACGCCGACGCGGTGCGGCAGGGGGCGCTTGCCTTCTTTGGAGACCGGTACGGCGATGTGGTCCGCATGGTCAGCATGTCCAACGGCGAGCCCTTGGGCTCGGCTCAGGACGAGCCTTTCAGCGTGGAAGTTTGCGGCGGTACCCACGTTTCGGCCACCGGCCAGGTGGGTACCCTGTTCGTGCTGGGCGAGTCGTCCATCGGCGGCGGAATGCGCCGCATCGAGGCCGTCACCGGGCGGGCTGCCGAGGAGTTGTTCATTCAACAAGCCGCCAAGCTGGATGTCCTCTCCCAGAGATTGCAGACTCCCGTGGCCGACTTGGAAGCGCGGCTTGACAGTTTCATCAGCGATACCGAAGACCTGAGACGCCGATTGGCTACTCTGGAAAGGTCGACTCTGCGGTCCGAAGCTGAGGAAATGCTGGAACGTGTTGTAGACGTGGATGGAGTAAAGGTAGTGGCGGCGAGGACTTCGGCGCCCGGTCCCGAAGCCATGCGTGAGATGGGAGACTTTTTGAAAGCCAAGCTATCCAGCGCCGTGGTGGTGTTGGGTTCGGTGGTGGATGGCAGCCCCATCTTGATCGCCATGGTTACCCCGGACCTGGTGGACAAGGGCCTGCACGCCGGTAACTTGGCCCGGGACACCGCCAAAGTCGTGGGCGGGGGAGGCGGGGGCCGCCCGGATATGGCTCAGGCCGGCGGCCGGAACGCCGGCAAGCTGGATGAGGCCCTTTCTGGAGTTCCTGAATTGGTCAAGCAGAGCCTGTCCTGAGTTAAACAAAGGAGCTGAGACGCTGAGACTGCTCGCTTTGGACCTGGGGGAGCGGCGTATCGGACTGGCGGTGAGCGACCCTGAGGGGAGGCTGACCCTGCCGGCGGGACACGTTCAGCGCACCAAGCTGCTTGAGGATGTGCGCCGGGTGTTGGAAGCGGCAGGGGAGCGAAGGGTAGAGGGGTTGGTTGTGGGTATTCCCTATAATCTCAACGGCGAAACCGGCCCTCAGGCAAAACGAACCCTGGTTTTCGTGAGAGCTCTCCGGAAACAAACCTCCCTGCCCGTGCACGAAACCGACGAGCGGTTCACCTC
>Ga0209445_1001655_pt1 | contig 11760 bp, 10 predicted proteins | sample MarorgKNORR_S2LV_4_FD_188223 | JGI IMG/M metagenome (GOLD analysis project Ga0209445, IMG submission 188223) | Marine microbial communities from the Southern Atlantic Ocean, analyzing organic carbon cycling - NADW_A/KNORR_S2/LV (SPAdes) (version 2) | ecosystem: Environmental > Aquatic > Marine >...
ATCAACGCCAATGGAAGCAAAACCTTCCATCCAATATTCATAAGCTGATCATATCGAAATCTTGGAAAAGTCCAGCGAACCCAGATATATAGAAATAAAAAAAATGCTGTTTTAAATGCAAATGATAAAATAGAGAGTATAACTCCCGGGATTCCCATAGAGGATTCATTTATAAAAGGCACATCCCATCCACCAAAGAATAGTGTTACTGTTAAGGCTGCGCCAGTAATCATATTAGCATATTCTGCCATGAAAAACATTGCAAATTTCATACTGCTATATTCAGTGTGATACCCTCCGACCAATTCCTGCTCAGCTTCAGTTAAATCAAAGGGCAGTCGATTGGTTTCAGCATAGATTGCGATTAAAAAGATAAGAAATGCAAGGGGTTGTTTGCAAATATTCCAAGAGAAAAAATATCCCTGTTGATTAGCAATAATATCATTTAGTCTTAATGAACCCGCTAATAGGACGATACTTACAATTGCAAGACCCATAGCTAGTTCATAACTAATAAGTTGAGCAGATGATCGAAGTCCTCCGATTAAGGGATATTTACTATTAGATGACCACCCTGCCAGTACCAGGCCATAAACACCGATACTAGTCAGTGCGAGTATATACAGAATACCCACATTTATATCTGCTACTTGTAAAGGTATATTTCTTCCAAATAGTGTTATAGAAGCTCCAAAGGGGATAACTGCAAACGTCATTAAGGCTGGTATAAGTAGCATTGCAGGTGCAAGCAAATATACGGGTTTATCTACCCCGGCAGGGATTATATCCTCTTTCATAAGAAATTTAATCCCATCGGCTATCGGCTGTAATAGCCCTTGTGGACCTACTCTATTTGGCCCTAATCTACCCTGCATAAATGCAGATACACGTCTCTCTGCATAAATCATGATAAGAACGGTGAGCATTGTTACAGCAAATACGATTAAAACCTTCACACAAATAATGCTAAAACTAATAAAGTCCATTATGCTTCAGCTTCCTCACTTAGTGAAATGCCTCGATCCCCCAGCTTGAAAAATGATATATCAGAATAGGGTGGAAACTGTTTCCCCATATCCTTCATAAGATCACTTATGTCATTAAAATGATTATCCGTATCATCCAGTAAATTTAGAATTTCCCAATCGGGACGCCCTTCTCCTTTAACTGGCAATGAAGGACGCAACCACTGAACATGCCCCCTATCATTGGTTATTGTTCCCTCACTCTCAAATGGGGCAAGTCCTGGTAGAATGATGTCTGCAGATTTTGCAATTGACGTCATGACGTAACTTTGGACAATAACAAAATCCATTTTATCAAGTATTTTCTTCCAAGTATCATCTAATTCTGCATCAATTCCATTATCTAGTATATATATTCCCCGGATATTCTGTTTTTTAATTTCCGAAGGAAGATCTTTTACAATCTGTGGGCAAAGATCATTCATACCTCGCTTATTTGGAGATCGATCACCACTAATGCGAAAACCTGATGGATAAGTTATTTCGTTATTTTCCATAACGGGAATGGTGCCAATAAGTCCCTGGAATAATCGACCAAGCATATAGTTAGTTTCATTTGTATGAAAAGATGATGCAATTGCTGCAGTCTTAGAGCCATTAGCTTTAAGTTTATCGACTATTTTGTTAATAGCTCTATCCCAACTTATTTTACTAAAAGCACCATTAGATTTATGCAAAGGAGAGGTTATTCGCTCTATATTTTCATATTTATGAAAATCATACCTACCTATATCACACATGAAATAACCATTTACTTTATGATTTTCTCTTGGTGTTAACCGAATAATCTTATCTTTTTGGGAAAATACATCTATATTACATCCAACACTACAATCCTGGCAGATGGAAGGTTGTCTTTTTAAGTTCCAAATGCGATTCTTATGGATATAGTCAGTACTTAAAAGTGCCCCAACTGGACAAATATCTGTAACATTACCTGCTAAAAGATTATCAAGCGGATTATCTTCCATAATAGCTATTTTGGAGTTGTAGCCACGCTGTTCAACAAATAATTCACTTGTTCCAGATACTTCTCTAGTAAAACGAGTACAACGACTGCATAAAATACAGCGGTTATGATTAATAACAATCTTGGAACCAAGATACTCATTGGGACGTACTCTTTTAGCCTCATCAAAACGGCTATGAGCATTACCATATTTAAATGAATAATCCTGAAGATCACACTCACCAGCTTGGTCACAAACGGGACAATCAAGGGGATGATTTAAAAGAAGAAACTCCAGTATATTTTTTCTTTCTTTGGTAACGAGTTCATTTTGTGTATGCACCACCATATCATATTTTCCGTCAACTTTACGCTCCGGAGGAACTTCCCCAATAAAAGTATTACATGACACTTGGAGTTTAGGCATCCCTTCTACCTCTACAAGACACATACGGCAACTTCCAACTATCTCTAATGCAGGATGATAACAATAATGTGGGATTTCAATATTATTTTCTAAAGCGATCTCAAGTACAGTTTTATCCTTTGCTACCTCAAATTCAGTTTTATCAATTTTTATAAATGGCATTATGCTAGAACCAGCTTTTCTTGTATGCAACTGCGAAATTCAGTTTCAAATTTTTCTACAAAACTACGAACAGGCCATGCTACTGCTTCTCCAAACGGGCATATTGTCTTTGCAAAACTTCCCTTTGAAAAATCAATAAGCCCCCCAATATTGTCCGTAATTTCAAGTAGCATATCAATATCAGTGTCTTTTCCTTCGCCAGCAACTAAACGTTGAAGTATTTTTACAAGCCACACAGTTCCTTCTCTACAGGGGGTACATTGCCCACATGATTCGTGAGCGTAAAACCGTGCGATGTTAAGACATGCTTGAATCATATCTACGGTTTCATCCATTACAATAACACCAGCGGATCCCAGCATACTTTTTTTAGCTACTAGATCCTCAAAATCCATCTTTACATCCATTGCCTCATCAGCAGTCAAGATTGCAGATGATGATCCTCCTGGGAAAACAGCTTTCAATTTCTTACCATCTGGTATACCTTCTGCCCTCTTAAAAATCAAATCTTCAAGGGAAATTCCCATCTCTTCTTCAAATACTCCAGGATTGTTAACACGCCCTGATACACAAAATAGTCTAGGACCAGGACCTTGTTCAGGTCCAATTGATTTAAACCACTCTGCTCCACGATTTATAATATGTGGAATACAAGATAGTGTCTCAACATTGTTGACAATAGTAGGACAACTAAGATATCCTTCAATTGCGGGGAAAGGTGGTTTTAGTCTTGGCCATCCACGCTTCCCTTCTAGAGATTCGATAAGACCCGTTTCCTCGCCACATATATAGGCACCTGCTCCTCGATGAATTACAACATCTAAGTTATAATCTGAACCTAAAATCCTCTTCCCTAAGAGATTCGCTTCATATGCCTCTGTTATTGTGTTTTTTAGTTGTTGATATTCCTTATAAAATTCCCCGCGGATATAAATAAATGCTGTATTACAATTAATGGCGTATGATGCAATAATCATTCCTTCTAACATCTGATGAGGTGCTTTATTTATTAGCAGTCTATCCTTAAAAGTGCCTGGTTCACTTTCATCGGCATTATTAATCAGATATTTGGGCTTTGTAGTATCTTTTGGAATAAAACTCCATTTAACACCAGCAGAAAATCCTGCGCCACCCCTACCACGCAGATTAGAAGACTTCACTTCTCCAATAACATCATCAGGGTTCATTTTAAGAACCTGTTTTAGGGCAGTATAACCTCCTACATTTTGATAAAAAGATAGGGTATGACAATTTTCATCTTTTATATGTTCTGTTAAAATTGGTTTTAATATGCTCATTTAAGAGATTCCAATAATGTATTAAATTTTTCTTTTGATAGCCCTTCATGATAATCATTATTAATCTGTACAACTGGAGCTGTCCCGCATGAGCCCAGACACTCTACTTTAAAGAGTGAAAACTTTTTATCCTCTGTAGTTTCTCCCGGTTTTATATTGTATTTACTTTCAACATAATCCACAAGGCTATCTGCACCATTGAGACTACATGATAGTGTCTGGCATATTTGAACTTTATATTGACCCTGAGGTTTAGTATATAACATTGTATAAAAAGAAACACAATCCATTACAATAGCTGGATGACAATCTACTAAATCAGAAATTGCATTAATTGCAGCAGTTGGAATGTATCCTTCCTGTGATTGTGCTAAATGCAAAAGAGGTAATGTTGCTGACTTTTTATCAGGGTAATTGGAAAGAATATTTTCAACTTTTTTCGAGTCTTTAAAAACAAATATTTCTTTTGCTATGCTTTTAGAATTCAGCGGTCTAATTCTCCCGCAATAATATTGATACTCCCAAGAATTGCTGGTGCATCAGACAGCATATGTCCCTCAATAAGTTTTGGAAAGATTGAGTAGTTCATCAGTGATGGTGGCCGTGTACGAACCCGGTAAGGTGCTCTGCCTCCATCGGAAACAATGTAAAAACCGAGTTCTCCATTGGGCGATTCTGTCGGTACATAGGCCTCTCCAACAGGTGGCGTCATACCTCTATTTCTCATTGTAATTTCAAAATGATATATCAAACCTTCTATTGAATTATAAACCTCATCTTTTGGAGGAAGACTGTAACCTAAATCTGGATCTACCATGACATCACCCTCAGGCATCTTATCTAAAGCTTGACGACATATTTTAACACTTTGACGTATTTCCTCCATTCTAACTAAATATCTATCAAATACATCTCCATTTAATGCAATTGCCACATCAAAATCAAATTCGTCGTAACGAGAATATGGCTCATTCACACGAATATCCCAATCAATTCCTGAGGCTCGTGCCATAGGACCTGAGATACCGTAGGAAATTGCATCGTCTTTTGTAATTATTCCTATATTTTTAGTGCGAATTTGCCAAATACGATTTTTATTTAATAAAGTTTCAATGTCTTTGGCAACCGCACCTACTTCATCAAGGACTTTTAGCACAGCTTTATCATAATCTTCTGGAATGTCCCTCATTAAGCCTCCAACCAATGTATAGCTGGTAGTAAGCCTGGTACCTGTTGCTAATTCAAATAAATCATAAATATCTTCTCTAAGTTTAAATCCATAGAGAAATGCAGTCATTGCTCCCAAATCTACAGCAAGCATTCCCACATTTAGTATATGATCAGCAATTCTACTAAGTTCACACATGAGGACTCGAATATATTCAGTTCTTTTTGATACTTTAAGGCCAATCAACTTTTCCGCTGCCAAGGCATAAGCAACATTATTACAGAGTGGTGAAAGATAATTCATCCGATCTGTAATAGTGATATACTGGTTATAATCAAGATATTCGCCCAGTTTTTCAAAACCAGAATGGAGATATCCAATTTCAGGTGTACCCTTCATAATAGTTTCTCCCTCCAGCTCCATAGCAATACGCAGAGTTCCATGAGTTGATGGGTGCTGTGGTCCAAAATTGAGAACCATCCGTTCAGTTTCCATCTTTTTATGAGCTGTTTTTACCATTCTTTTGATGAATCTTTATTTATGCCTCGTTCAATAACTGGGAAATCATCCCTTTCTTTTCTTCCCAAACGAGGATAATCTTTTCTCAATGGATGGCCCTTATAATCATCGGGGTTCATTATACGAATCAGATTTGGATGACCTTTAAATGAAATTCCAAAAAGGTCATATATTTCTCTTTCCTGCCAATCGGCAGTTTTCCATAGAGACTCTGCAGATGGTAATTCGGGCTCATCTTCAGGCACGTAGGCTTTTACGGTTACCCTTTCTTTAGTCTCGTGTGATAGCAAGTGGTAAACCACAGAAAAGCGTTCAAAACCACCAAGTGTCAAATTATCTATAGCGGTCATATCAGCCAAGAAATTAAATCCATTATTCTTAAATAATTTTAAGATATCTAAAATACTGGACCCTTTAATATGAATGACATCTTCCCCTGCAAACTTTGTTGTATCAAGGGTGGAGTCTGAGAATTGATTCTCGATCTTGGTGATAATTTCTGGTAGGAGCATTTATTTTTTTAGAGTAGTCGAATAATCAGAAAATTTTTCTTTGTCCACTAATTCCTGTAGTTTAATTAAGCCATCAACCACACCTTCAGGTCTGGGGGGGCAACCGGGAACATAAACATCAACAGGTATAAATTTGTCAACGCCTTGGATAACACTATAAGTATCAAATACACCCCCAGTTGATGCGCAAGCTCCCATTGAAATAACCCATTTAGGTTCTGGCATTTGCTCATAAATACGGATCAGAACCGGCATCATTTTTAATGAAATTCTGCCAGCTACAATTAGTAAATCAGATTGCCTGGGAGAAAAACGTATCGCTTCAGCGCCAAACCTGGCTAAATCAGTACGTGCAGCCAATACCGCCATAAATTCAATCCCACAACAGGCAGTTCCAAAGGGCATTGGCCATAGTGAATTTTTTCTGCCCCAATTGACAGCACTTTCTAAAGTTGTAGTTAAAATATTAGATTTAATATCGTCTTGTTTCATAAGCAGATAATATTATTTTTATAATTAAAGTTAATTATTCCCAATCAAGTACTCCATTTTTCCATACATAAACGAATCCAAATGTTAGGATGGCAAGAAATATAACCATTTCGAAAAAGATAAATGTTCCATATTGTAGAAAATCCTTAAAAACAACCGCCCATGGAAAAAGAAATACTATCTCTATATCAAAGATTATAAACATCAAAGCTATGAGGAAATATTTAATGGACAATCGTACTCGGGTCTCCCCTATTAAATCAACTCCACATTCATAAGGTAAATCTTTTACACTATTTTTCACTTTTGGACCAAAATAATGAGATGCAACTAGACTTATACACACAAAAGCTGAAGCTAGAATAAAGACTACAAGTATAGGAAGATAATTTTCAATCATATTATATATATGTTAACATAATCTATTTTCTATCTTTTCTCAATCGCTCTTTACGTTCTTCATGTCTTATTTTACCTTCATTAAATCGACGAATCTCATTATCATTTTCCGGATTAATATTATCTACTCGCTTGGGCTTGCCATTTTCATTTAAAGAAACAAATGTAAGGTAGGCAGAAGAAGTATGATATATATCTCCAGTTTTTGGATTTTCAGATTCAATCCTCACCCCTACTTCCATGGAAGATTTACCTGTATAATTTACTGAAGATTTCAAAATCATTATTTCCCCCATTTTAGCTGGTGCCAAAAAATCAAGACGATCTAAACTTGCTGTGACTACAGCTGTTCTTGCATGCTTATAAGCAGACATTGCTGCGCACATATCCATTAAGTGCATGACCCTCCCGCCCAACACATTACCTAACAAATTGGTATCATTGGGAAGGATTAATTCATGCATAATTACATGTGTGTTTTTTACTGTCTTTTTTTTCATTTAGAAATTAACTCCATCAAAAGCTTATAGATTTGTCAATAAACCCAACCAGTGGTTCCCAATATATGAAGAAAAGAATATTTTGTGCAGAAAATATAATAATCGACCAGTTAACAACAGGATGAGCAGTAATTTTATCAATGACACCTTCCACATCATCTAGGTACATACTTTTTACTATTTTAAAATAATAGTAAAGTGAAACAACTGAATTTAATATAGCAACTACAGCAAGCCAGTAAAATTGCTGGTGTTTAAATAATTCTGCGAACACATAAACTTTCCCAACAAAACCAGCCGTTGGCGGTAGGCCTGTCAGAGATAACAGAGTTAAAGTCATAAAAAATGAAAGTATAGGATTCATTTTACCCATGCCTTTCCAATCTTTAATATGATGGGCATTTAGTTTATTTGATGCAAATATTGCCATATAAAAAGCGGCAAGATTCATAAAAAGATAAATAAAAAGGTACAACATAATTGCGCGTATTGCCTCAGGGCTAATAATCGCAAATGCCATCAACATAAAACCAACATGTGAAATTGTAGAGTAAGCAAGTAATCGTTTTACATCTTCTTGCTGCACCGCAAGCAGGTTGCCTAATGTCATAGTAATAGCTGAACCTACTGCTATAAGTGTAGGCCAATTTATATTTGTAAGCGGTAATGAGTTAGGTGCAATTCCATCCAAAGTGAACATGGTATAGAATACACGAATTAAAATAGCAAATCCGGCAGCCTTCGGAGCTACCGATAAAAATGCCGTTATGGGAGTAGGTGCGCCTTCATACACATCGGGCGTCCAGAAATGAAAGGGAACCATTGATATTTTGTAGCCAAATCCAACCAGAATTAAAATAAGTGGAAAATAAATTGTTAAAGGATAATCAATGGTTTGTAGTACGCTACTTACTGCTGAAATATTAGTTGAGCCTGTGAGACCATAAAGGATGCTTAATCCAAACAACATTAAACCAGAAGCAAAGGAACCAAAAATTACATATTTTAATGAGGCTTCATTTGATTCTTTATCATTTTTCATAATTCCTGCAAGTATATAAGATGGGATACTGACCAATTCAATGGAAAGATAAATCATGATCAAATTAATAGAGGAAGACATTAGGAACATGCCTAGCAACACTATTAAAAGAAGTGCATTATATTCAGCAGAATAACTTTTGTCTAACTGTTTTTCATAGCGGGAAATTAGAATAATAGAAAAAGTACTGAGCAAAAATATCATTTTAAAAAAATGAGAGAATGGGTCAATGCTGATCATTCCCATAAATAAGGCATGGGATTCGCCATAACTCTGCCAAAGAAATAAAGCCGCCAATAGAATAGCACCAAGAGATAGATAAAAAGTATATTTCTTACAAGCAGGTATTATATCCAATATAATAACCAGTAATATGGCTGATATAATAATCAGTTCCGGAATATAAAATGAAAGACTGCTAAGATTCGACATTCGAGTTTCTCTTAAATTACGGATTGTACGATTTTAATAATCCCATCCATAGCCGGAGCTATCATATTGATAAGTGGTGTAGGATACACCCCAAAGAACAGTACAATAATGGCTAAAGGGACAATTGTTACAAGTTCCCGTCTGCTGATATCCGTTAAATCCTTATATTTTTCATTGAGTGGACCAAGAAAGATGCTCTGGTAGGCTCTTAAAAAGTAAACGGCATTTAGGAGAATACCCAAGGTTCCAATAATGGTTAATGTACGGAAAACACTGAAGCCTCCAATAAAACACATTGCTTCACTGATAAATCCAGACAGGGCAGGTAGTCCAAGCCCAGCAAAAAATGCTAATGCAACAAACCCTGTATAAACTGGAACCTTTGCACCCAGTCCACCAAATCCTGGCAAGCCAGCTAATTCCGGTTTTTCATAATCTCGGGGGAATGTTATCCAACGATGATGGGTCCTATCATATAACATTCCAACAAGTAAAAATAACATTGCAGTGATTGTCCCATGGTTAAACATCTGCATAAGTGCACCATTCATTCCAGCCTGGGCTCCGGCGGGGCTTTCGCTAATTGCAGCAGCCATTCCAAGCAGCACATATCCCATATGGCTGACTGAGGAATATGCCACCATCTTTTTCAAGTCAATTTGAGCGATGGCATTAACCGCTCCCCAAATAATGTTTATGACTCCAAGTACAGCCAGAATATAGGAAAAGTTTACCACCTCGCCCGGTAGCAAGGGGTAACTAATTCGCAATAATCCATAGGTTCCCATTTTCAGGAGCACTCCGGCTAATATTACGGAAATTGCTGTGGGAGCTTCTACATGCGCCAGGGGCAGCCACGTATGAAAAGGAACAATTGGTACTTTAATTGCAAAACCTATAAACAGGGATATCCAGATAAGGTATTTAACATTTAAACCCCAGATAGTAGCATCAATATTGCCTACAGTGTGAATCAGTGTGATAAGGTTAAATGTATGCGGATCAGAATAGAAATATAATGCAAGCAATGCCAACAGCATAAAAACGGATCCAAATAATGTATATAGGAAAAACTTAATGGCTGCATACATCCGCTGCGGCCCACCCCAAACACCAATGAGGAAATACATTGGCAGTAGCATGACTTCCCAAAAGATATAAAATAGGAAGAAATCCAGAGATAAAAACACTCCCATCATCCCCGCATCTAAAAGCAAGAATAGCGAAAAATACCCTAAAGCCTGTTTTTCAATTTTCCAACTTGCTATGATACAGATAAAAGATAAGAGGGCCGTCAATAAAACCATGGGCATACTTAATCCATCAACGCCTAAAAAATACTGAATATTAAAATGCTTAATCCAATCTATTTGAACCGTAAAGGGTGATTCACTAATGGATAAGGCTGGATTAAAATTTTGATATAATATCCAGGCAAGCGCAAGTTGAATGCCCGTTGTAATAGCTGCTATCCATTTATAATAATGAACGTTTTCTTTTCCATAAAGTTTTGCAAAAGGCAGCATTAATACTGCACCAGCTACCGGTATAAATATCAACAATGTAAGTATTGACGATTCCATATTATCCTCTAATTAAAATTGTTGAATTAAAATAATGAAAAGCAAAACACCAAGCATACCGCCCAAAAGGTAGTTCTGCACCACACCATTTTGTGTTAACTTCAAATTATTGCCAACATATTGGGTGATTTTTCCAAATCCATCAACCACTTTCTGATCCAGCCAGTTATAATCGAACTCCCCAGATTTATCAGAAAGTTTAATGGTAATCCAGCCCCATCCATTAATGAATATTTTATCGTAAATATCCCAATCAATTTTTGAACATAACCATGATAGTGCCAAAAAGGGTTTATATATAATTAGATTGTAGATTTCATCAATATAAAATTTATTCAATGAAAGATTATACAATCTTAATTTATTTGCCACTCCAGCGACTTTATTCGCATCAACTTTTTTAAGCAGATAAAAGAGCACAGCTAGAAAAATACCAATAGTAGCCACCACTAAAGAAATACCCATTGCAGAATAATGGGCATGATGAATCCCTTCTTCTACCTCATGCATATCCAAACCAGCTACATTTTCTATCATTGGAACCGCATTAGTAAACCATCCGTGGCTATCAAGGGGATTAAGCGAAAATGGTATGGTGAAAAATAATGCGAAACTTAATACAGCCAGCAAAATGAGAGGAAAGGTCATCTGAATGGGTGATTCATTAATATGAGAATAAACTTTATCATTAGCAGGCTTCCCAAAGAATGTGAGAAAGATTAACCGAAACATATAAAAAGCGGTAATAAGAGCAGCACTAAATCCAGCAAGTGGTAAGAAGATTGTCCACCCATGATGTAGATTGTAATAGGATAAAGTCCCAGCCAATACAGCATCCTTCGATAAGAAGCCAGAAAAGAATGGTACTCCAGAAATAGCAAGAGTGGCAACAAGCATCGCCCAGAAGGTTATAGGCATTTTATCTTTCAAACCGCCCATATTGCGCATATCCTGAGAATCTGTATCATGGTCCTTGATTTTATGAAGAGCATGATGCATCGCATAAATTACAGATCCGCTACATAAAAAGAGACAAGCTTTAAACATTGCATGTGTTGTGAGATGGAAAAAACCTGCTTGGTATGCTCCTACCCCCAAAGCCATTATCATATATCCTAATTGACTTACTGTTGAATATGCCAATACCCGTTTAATATCATTCTGGGTAATTGCAATAATAGCTGCCATGATTGCAGTAATGCCACCAACAAAGGCAATAATCTCTAATGCATCTGGAGTTAATATTGAAAAA
>Ga0209445_1001657_pt1 | contig 11757 bp, 9 predicted proteins | sample MarorgKNORR_S2LV_4_FD_188223 | JGI IMG/M metagenome (GOLD analysis project Ga0209445, IMG submission 188223) | Marine microbial communities from the Southern Atlantic Ocean, analyzing organic carbon cycling - NADW_A/KNORR_S2/LV (SPAdes) (version 2) | ecosystem: Environmental > Aquatic > Marine >...
GGGCATGACTGTCAGCGAGGTGCAGGGCTTCGGTCGACAGGGCGGTCACAGCGACATAAATAAAGAAGTAACCAGCGATGAATTTCGCCGGATTGGTCTCGACAAGTCCCTGCAGGGCTGCCTGCTCTGATTTGATATTCTCAAGGGTCAGGTAACTACCCAGATCGTACTGAAAAAACGCACCTAGTAAAAACGCCACTACGGCCAGTGCAATCCATCTGGAAATGGTCATTTGTGTTACCCCTTGGTTTCTTGTTCGAACGGCAATCTGCTAGTTTGACGAATTGATGGGACAATTGTTACAGCAGTGCTAGCAGCGCCTTGGCAGTTGTGAAATCATCATAACGCTTATCAATCCAGGAGTAATCCAATGGCGGTTTTGTTCCACGAAAATCCGGGCGATGTGAACTGGGGACAACTACGGAAGGATCTAACTGACGATGAATTTCACAATGGCAGGACAACTCATCAGCTAAAACTGTCGTTCGAAAACAGCTAGTTGCAGGCTTATGCCAACGACCGAGAACGATGCATTGGTACCGCAAGAGCCCTCTCTGATGGTGTAGGCAACGCCTATATCATCGATGTTTGGACTCAATCATCGTATCGGAAACAGGGAATCGCAACAGAGATGATGGAAATGATGATGAGAAAATGTCCAGGGCAACACATCTATCTGCAGACCGATGACGCCATACAGTTTTATCGCGACCTTGGGTTCAATGACCAGCCATTGGGCATGAGTATTGTCATTGGCGAATACCTGCAAAACAACACACGAAATTAGCTTCTGCTGAAACCTGCAGCGACCAGTTCTCGCACGCTAATACTGTCCCAACCAGGATTGACCGACTCTACAAGCTTATTAATCTGGTTTCTCGGCGCACGTTTCAACTTTACTTCACGCTCGACTGCCTCTTCCACGCAGTCGATTGTTTCAACATAAACCAGCTTTTGAAGGACCCGTTTCTTGCGCAACCGACGACTGGCCATAATCCTCTGGTTACCAATGCCAGTCACCAGATCCGGAGTTACACCGATTGAAAGATGTCGATGGTGCCGACTCGAAAGAATGTAAAGGTAGTAGTTCGCCATGACTGAAGTATTGTCGATGGGAACAGATCCAAATATCGCCTAAAACGGTAACAACCGTAGGTGTAGAGCCACGAGAGAAGTAAGTGACTTCGGTTTACAGCCTGCGAGTGGTCCAAAACCCCGGAATACAGGTATCATGTCTCTGTCAAACCAAAAGACTGTTTATGTCACCAACCACTGACACATGGGTTAAGCTCCAGGCGCTCGCGGCTGATGCCAATAGCATCAAGATTGCAGAACAACTCAATATCCCCGGAAGGCTGGACCGTTTCTCGGTTGATCTTGGGCGAATCTACGTCGATCTGTCGAAGCATGCTGTTACTGAAGAAATACTACGGCTTCTGCTGAACCTGGCGGAAGAGTCCCGGGTACTTGATCACGCGCGTGAGATGATCTCCGGCGACCCAATCAACGTCAGCGAAAACCGCCCGGTACTCCATACGGGGCTACGACACCCCGCCCCGCATCTGCCTGACGAATTCATCGAACACGTTAAGGAAGAACGGGCGAAACTTGACTCGTTAAGCCATCGAATCCGGAATGGGACCTGGACAGGAATCACCGGAGAGCCCATTACCGACGTGATCAACATTGGTATCGGCGGGTCTGATCTCGGCCCGAAGATGGTCGTGCAGGCGCTTAGGGAGTTTCACACGGGACCGCGAGTTCACTTTATTTCCAACGTGGACGGCGCCGAAATTCTGTCTTTGCTGAAAACATTGAATGCCGCTTCAACGCTGGTTGTTGTGTCCAGCAAGACCTTCACAACGGCTGAAACGCTAATAAACGCACAAACAGCCCTCGTCTGGCTTGAAACTGAACTCGACCTGGACAAATCCCAGAGCCGGGCACAGTGCATCGCGATCACCAATAATCGTAACAAGGCGCAGGCATTCGGCGTACCAGATCAGCAAATCCTGACGTTCCCTGACTCCATTGGAGGCAGATACTCTGTCTGGTCTTCAATCGGCTTCGCGATCTGCATCGCACTGGGGTTCGACAATTTCAAATCTTTCCTGGCAGGAGGTGCGCAGATTGACCACCATTTCCTGAATTCCCCGCCGGAGAAAAACGCTCCTTTGTTAATGGCCTTGATCGGTATCTGGTACAACAACTTCCTTGGAGCTCAGACGCATGCAGTGATACCTTACTGTGAACGACTGGGGCTGTTTGTTGATCATCTCCAGCAACTTGATATGGAGAGCAGTGGAAAGTTATCGACACTGGAAGGTGAGTCAGTTGAATTAGAGACAGGACCAATTGTCTGGGGCCAAACCGGTACAAACGGACAGCATGCGTTCTTCCAGCTTCTTCACCAGGGAACAAAACTGGTTCCCGTCGATTTCATTGGCACCATACACGACGAACTCAGCAAACCAGAACATCATCGCGTTCTCCTCGCAAATATGATCGCCCAATCAGAGGCGTTGATGACCGGCCAGGTCAATGCTGATCCGCACCAGCAGTATCCGGGTAACAGACCAAGTTCGACGTTGTTATTGGATAAACTGGACCCTGAGTCACTGGGGATGTTGCTTGCGCTCTACGAGCAGAAGGTTTTCGCACAAGGCGCCATCTGGTCCATTAACTCCTTCGATCAATGGGGCGTGGAACTTGGAAAGCAGTTAACCAACAAGATTCTGGGCGGATCAATGGACCATGATCCTTCAACTTCCAAACTGCTGAAGAAAACCGGGTTGTCAAACTGACACTTGGCTGTCCTGTTCAAAAAGAAGCGTGATGGTGTCACCTACGAGGTACGAAGCGCCGGAAATACCCGCCGTCTGTACACCAATGGTGCTTTTCATACCCAGTTCAACCCGCAACATCTATTCACCAGTGGCGTGTGGGACCTTTTAAGCCTTCCATCCCTCTGCCTGGCTACGCCGCCAAAAAAAGTGCTCGTCCTTGGGGTCGCTGGTGGTACGGCCATCCATCAGCTGTGCAAGATGCACAGCCTCGAGCAAATCGTCGGAATTGAGCTGGATTCAACTCACGTTCAACTGGCGAAGGACTATTTCCAGCTTGATTACCCGAAGCTGGAACTTGTCCAGGCCGATGCAAGAAAGTGGCTGGAAACCTGTCATGATAAGTTCGATTATATTGTCGATGATATTTTCATTCACGCCGAAGGAGACCCGGAGAGACCTTATGCCGCAGATCAATACTGGTTGCGACTGTTGACACAACACCTGACGATCAATGGCCTCGATCGACCACTCATCGGCTACGACACCGCTGCCGGGTGATCAGTAGGTGACTTCTTCCTGCTTGACAACGATTGCGGCTATTAAAAGAACGACCAGCATAGCCACGCAAATTTGGGCGGCAACGTTATAACTACCTAAGTGATCTACCGCGAGACTAAAGGCAAACGGACCCACTGCACTCGCGAAAACAGAGATCGAAGTATTGAACCCGCTGACCTCTCCAAGATGAAGCGGACCAAAAAAGCGAATAAATGCGAGATTAGACGTTACGCCCCACAGGCCACCCCCCGTACCAAACCCGACCGCGAGCATCCAGTAACCCCAGGGCTGGTCAAGGTTTATCAGCCCACAGCCACCGACAACAAAACCGATCAGCATCACGATAAGAAAAGGTTTCAAAGGCCCCTTGTCCACAAGGTAGCTGCCGACAAGGTTAGCCGCGGTTGCGCAAATAGCAGAAGGAAAAAAATACCCAAAGGCAACATCCCTGGGTAACCCCGCTTCACCAAAAATGGCGACAACGTGAAAGGTCAGTGCCGTACCGAACATGGCGTGCATCGCAAGACTCATGGAGTAGATCCAGAAGACCGGAGACCGGCGCGCCTCTGCAAGTGACTTCGACGGCGCTTCGGCCGGCGCCACATAGGTACCCGAAGGTTTTTCGCCATCAGGAATCAAGCCACAGGAAATGGGATTATCGCGCACGAAGATAAAAGCCAGCACAGCAAAAGCCAGGCCTACCAACAACGCCATGAACCACAAGGCACCGCGCCAGCCAAATCCCCCGATCATCATTGCCAGGACAAGAGGTGCCAGAGAGAAACCAAAAGATACAAAGACGCTACGAAGACCACTCACAAGACCCCGCCTCTTGACAAACCAGAGCATCAAGACATTACGCGAACAACTCGTCAGCACCCCCTGGCCAAAGAACCTCACACCGAAGAAGCCAAGCAGGATAAGGATAAAGGTGACCAGTGTATGGCCACCCAGCCAGCTACTCAGGACATCGACAAAACTGATATACACAACCATCAGCCCTAATGCCAAGGATGACGCGGCAATCATGATCCGTCCGCCCAGCCTGTCGTACCAGCGTCCCGCTTGAGTCAGAAATAGCGACGACCCGATCGTCCCAAAGAGATACGCCATTGATAACTGGGTTCGGGTCAACCCAAACGCCTCGATGAACGGTTCCGTAAAAACAGCCATACCCATCGTCTGGCCAGGTATGCTCAACAAAAAACCCATTGTCGAGAACAGCCACACGACCCAACCGTAGTAGACTGGAGATCGCTTGGGGTCAAACGGCCAGGTAACAGAAATCAAAGAGCTTCCTTGGGGGTAGCGAGCATATATCGAAAGGCGCGCAATATAACATGCTCATCTATCGTTGACGCGTGCTGCAAGTAACAATAGATTGATGACAGTTAATTCTGGACGCAGAGTTGGAGGCTCCAAATGAAGAACATTTTGTTTATTACCGCTGATCAATGGAGGGCGGAATGTCTTTCGTCATTGGGACACCAGGTGCAAACCCCAAATCTGGATGCACTGGCAGCGGACGGTATGTTGTTCAAGCAACATTTTGCTAACGCGGTCCCTTGCGGGCCCTCTCGAGCCAGCCTGCATACGGGCATGTACCTCCAGAACCATCGGTCAGGCACGAATGGAACACCGCTTGATGCCAGGCATACCAACTGGGCGCTCGAAGCCCGAAAGAAAGGTTACGACCCCGCATTGTTCGGCTATACAGACACCGCCAATGACCCAAGGGAGTTTGCTGTCGACCATGAGTACCTACAGTCTTATGAGGGTCCCTTGCCAGGGATCACCCCCATCGTAATGATGGGAACCTTTCCTGATGCATGGGCGGCATGGCTTGGTGACCAGGGCCTTGATGTTCCTGACCCCAACTGGAAATTCTACACAGACAAGGCAGATGTCGCCGAATATGAAGATGGAGGACCGGTACCTGCACCACTGGCCATTCCAAAAGAACTTCACGATACCCATTTCATGATTGACCGTACTGTGGAGTACATCGATCAAAAAGACGGGCACTGGTGTGTGCATTTGTCACTGCTCAGGCCCCACCCTCCCTGGGTAGCGCCAGAGCCATATAATGAACTGTATCCCCCCGAGACATTGAAAGACTTTGTCCGCCAGCAAGACATGGCAACCGAAGGCGCCCAGCATCCACTGCTTGAAGTCTACCTGAACAAACCCCGCGTCGGTGCGCCACTGAACGATAATAAAACAGCCCGCCTTAAAGCCTCCTACTTCGGCCTGATGACAGAAGTCGACCATAATCTTGGAAGACTGTTCGACTACCTTAAAAAATCAGGACAATGGGACAACACGCTGATCATCTTTACATCCGATCACGGCGAGCAAATCGGGGATCACTGGCTTATCGGTAAAATGGGTTATTTCGATGCCAGCTATCACATACCGCTAATTATCAGAGACCCCGATGCAACCAATACAAGGGGCCTGCAGATCGAAGCTTTCACCGAAAATGTGGACATCATGCCAACCATGCTTGACTGGCTGGATCTGGATATTCCCCATCAATGCGACGGAAAGTCTCTTATCTCTATCCTTCGCACAGGTAAAATTCCTGATTACTGGAGAGATGCCGCTCACTGGGAGTTAGATTTCCGCGATGTGGTAGCGGGCGAAACCCTGGAGCAGTCACTCGGACTCACCCAACACCAGTGCAGCCTGAACGTACTCCGCGATGATCGCTATAAGTACGTGCACTTTACGAACCTGCCACCGCTGTTCTTTGACCTGCAACAAGACCCTTACGAGTTCGTAAACCAGGCAAACAACCCTGACTACCTGCCGCTGGTTCTGGAATACGCACAGAAAATGCTTTCCTGGCGAATGAATCATGACGAACAAACCCTGACGCATCTCGCACTGACTGACAACGGTGTTGTATCGCGACCTGCTCCAAGGTATTGATTGTATTTATATGAAGTCAGACGCTCTTAACCTTAATATCCTTGACCCGGATGTTCTTAATCTCGATGGCCTTACCCTCAAGGACCTTGAAATCTTTGAATCAGACTCGGGAGGCCAGACACTTTTCGATCTTTGCAACCAATCACGGTCCGAAGGCGGCGCCAGAATTTTACGGCAAAGAATGTCAGCCCCCTGGTCGAACCCGGATCGAATACGCGAAACCCAGAACTCCCTCCACTTTATCCAGGAACACCGATCGGTTTTTAACAAACTGCCCTCCGCCTATGCAACGGGACGGGTAGGCCACTACTTACAGGACATATTGCCGATTGTGACCCACCATAATTCACTTGAATTCGCGATCAACGCTTTCTCTTTATGGGCAAACCATGACACGCACTACAGAAGCATTGTGCGTGGCGTTCAAATCACCTGCAGGGTGATTCAGGGAATACGTGAGTTTATGTCACAGGCAGAACTGCAATCCGCCGGGGGAGAGCTGGTTCAGATTTTCCAGGAAATTCAAACACTGCTTGAGCCCCCCGGTTTGTCGAAGGTGCCCACCGAGGAGCATGCAGGCTGGGCTTTCAAGATACTGCGACTGGATCAGGACTTTCGGATTCACGAGAAAGAAACAGTATCAAGGCTGCTGGCTCTCATTTTCGAAATCGATGCGCTTGTGGCAATGGCAGATGTTACCCGGAACAACGGCTACGTCATGCCGAACGTTGAAGAAGGCCCCATGCGCGTGGTCGCAGAAGGTTTAACACATCCTTTCTTACAGCAGGCCGTCGCTAATCCGGTCAACATCAATCAGGGACAGCGAGTGCTTTTTCTTACCGGGCCCAATATGGCTGGCAAAACGACTTACCTTCGCGCCTTTGCCACCTCGTTATACCTTGCTCATCTGGGCATGGGTGTGCCGGCAAGCCGTTTCAGCTTTGTGCCGGCCCAGCAACTCTTTAGTTCTATCTCGCTCAGCGATGATCTGAGCAGCGGTATAAGCTACTTTCGCGCCGAAGCTTTGCGCGTCAAGGCTATCGCTCAGGCTATCTCGAAAGGCCACAGGGTCGTCGCCATCATGGACGAGCCTTTTAAGGGAACAAACGTTAAAGACGCATTTGATGCTTCGAAAGCAATACTGCAACGCTTCTCGACCAAAGAGGCATGCCTGTTTATGTTTTCCTCGCACCTGATCGAACTGAGTGAGCACATCAGCGATGCCGGAAAGATCGACTGCCGTTACTTCCAGGCTGAAGAAGGCGAAGGAAGACTTCGCTTTGACTACCTCTTACGCCCGGGCGTTTCCAGCCAGCGGCTGGGCATGCGAGTGTTGCGTGAAGAAGGCGTATTCGAACTACTGGACGGCCGGTCGGAATAGATTCAATACCTTCCCAAACTGTTCGACCATCCTTAAAGGCCCAGGTTTCATCAGGACTGGCTATTGACCCATTCAATGCATCTTTCATTAAACAACTCAGGCATTTCATACTGCAACCAATGTCCTGCATCGGCAACCAGTTCGAACCTGACGTCGGGTCTAGCGTACTGGAAGATATCTCGGCGCGCCTCAAGGTCAGGGTGGGCAGGGGCATCATGGTCGCCATAGATAACGAAGAGGGGCGTCGTTGTGCCTTGCACGCCGTCAATGACCAATGTTCCTCTGGCATAAGGCGGGCTACGGAATCGAGCACGAGAGGTATTAAGCTGCTGAATAATGACGGCGGTATCATCTATCCGCGAGCGCTGATAAATCATTAACCTTGCGAGGTTTTCTTTCTGGGCCGCAAGCACCTCGTCGCCGCTCATTTCAGGTACCCGTTTAATGAGCGGCTTCATGGAGACCTTTCGAGGTAAATCTCCCACCGCCGCTGGCCCGGTTAACATCACTGATTTGAGCAACGCCGCGAGATCCTTCATGATCATGGCGGTCACCGTGCAACCCCACGAAAATGCTACGACATGAAAAGCTGAATCGAACAATTGCCCTAGGGCGTCCCTTGTTGCCAGAGCGGCGCTGACAGCGTCCGATTCCACTTCACACATTGCAGCGTCACCAAGGCCCGGCAGATCAATCGCGTAAACCTCCAAATGTTCGCGCAATACGGGAATGTTCCTCGCCCAGTGCAACCAGGACCCTGAACCACCATGAAACAAAACCACTTTCTCGGCACCCGCATTTTTCCACTGACGGATCGGCATTCTGCCTTCCCCGCAGGGAAACCAGTGAACAACGGCGTCCTTCTGAAGGTTAATAAGGTCTTCGGGTAACTTTCCCATCAGTTTATCTGTACTTCCCTGCCAGATGAGCCGCTTTACTCCTCGTCGTTAGCCGCCTGCGCAAACTCGTAACAGAGCTCGCCCATTCGGAGCTCACCACTTCTTGTCTGTAAACCCATTTCCATGGCTTTACGCATGTTCTTCTGGGCACCTTTGGTCCGAAGTGTTTGCTGGAACAGATATGCCTCTTCTAACAGCCCATCACTCAACGGCAGCTCCGCATTATTAATAGAAGCCTTGCAAAGGGCAATTGCCTCAGCAGGCCAGCAGGCAATTCTTTTTGACAGAGCATCCACAAAGTCGTTTAGTTCTTTCGCCGAGTCAAAAACACGATTCAGGTAACCCCACTGAGCAGCAGTTTCTGCGTCAATATCATCACTGCCAAGGCAAATTTCCATGGCCCTACCCCGCCCGACCAGCCTTGGCAGTCGCTGAGTGCCGGTTCCTCCGGGCAAAATACCAAGCGCCACTTCCATCTGGTTGATGACTGTTTTTCCCTTCAGTCCAAATCGCATATCACAGGACGATGCAAATTCATTTCCACCGCCACCCGCTCTACCCGCCATTTTGACGATAGTTGCCTTTGGCATGGTTCTTACTCGTTCGCACATAAGGTGAAAGTCTGAGAACTCCAGGCTCTTCTCTGCAGGCGCATCTGTCTCAAACTCCAAAATAGCTTCCACATCAAAATGGGCAATAAAGAAATCCGGGTCAGCACTCTGAAAGACAACGACTTTAACGGATTCATCCTGCTCAACCTCTCTGGTGAAACCGACCAGGTCCACATAAAGCGATGGGGTCATGACATTCACGGGCGGGTTGTTAATAGTGGCTGTAAGCACACCCTGGGCATTTCCAATTTGAAGCGTTTGGTAGTCGTAAGCCATCATTAATCTCCTAGTTTGAGTCCTGAGCCTAGGGGGTCTGTAATTGCGGGTCAAGCTACGCAATGGCCGCCCCAAACCCACTGGTCACCCGTTAGAGTGACCAGTGAGCTCGTGAAAATCGCGTTGCGATACCCGGACTTCAACATCCAGCGATGGCCCTTCTCGCGTTACGTCGTGGTAAGCCTTCGAATTCAGGGGAAGAGCAATGCTGGCTACAACGCCTCTTTCGAGGTCGAACCTTATTCTAAATGACCCCGTCACGCTGCCATTTGTCTAGCTGGTCCGCACTAAACCCTAGCGCTGACAGGATTTCTGCATTGTGTTCACCTAATGAGGGCGCTTTTTCGGGCCCCTTCTTGGGCATTCCCTCAATATTAATGGGATGGGTAATGATATGCCCTCCAATAGAAGGATCGTTGGGTGCGACGGCCATCTTGTTAACAAGAACCTGGGGGTCATCTACCGTCTCTTCTATCCGACCCACAAGATAGGCAGGCACCTTGTGATGCTCAAATTGCCGCTGCCAATGCGCTGCGGGTTCCATCAACATCCTGGCCTGCAACGCATCATAGAAAAGATCGTTATTCGTGAATCGGGTTTCCGGCGTCTTAAAACGTTCATCCTGGAGCAAACCGGATAAACCCAGGCTAGCCAATAACGATGCAATTTCTTCCGGCGTACGCACCATTGACATGATGAAGTTACGTTCGTCAGCAGTTCCTACCATAGTCCTGGAAAAGCGCCGTTTACTGGCAAGCTCGCGGTACTGCGAATAATCCCCGCCTACAAAGGCCGCCTGCGCTATGCATGAGGCGGACCAGAGTCCATTGGCTAACAATGAGGTGTGCACCATCGCGCCCTCGCCGGTACGTTCCCGCTTGAGCAGCGCTGTGACGATCGAAGCATAAAGTGTGACCGCAGACGGATGGTCGCCCATACCGGGCAACGCCGGGGCAGGAAAGGCATCACTATCCCTGACAAGGTCAGCCAGACCCGTCCGCGCCCAGTACGCCACAAGGTCAAAACTCTCCCGGTCTTTATCTGGCCCAGCTTCACCATAAGCACTCAGCGAGGCATAGATCATTGAAGGGTTAAGCGACTTAATGTCTTCGTAATTGAGGCTCAACCTGTCCCGTAACGGGAAAGGCTGATTGGTAATGTACACATCACACTGTTCTATTAGCCGGTGAAGAATCTTGATGCCTTCTTCTGTCTTCAGATTCAACGAAAGGCTTTGCTTATTACGGGCATCCATGTCCCACATATAATTAGTCGAGGCCTCCGGCACGATAGCCATTGCCGATAGGTTTCGGTAAGCATCTCCAAGCCCGGGCATCTCGATCTTAATAACATCCGCCCCATAATCCGCAAGAATGGTTCCAGCCACCGGGCCAGCAATCCAACTTCCAACATCCAGCACTTTCAACCCATCGAACAGGTAGTCACTCATTTAACAGATCCTTTCAGAACAAATTAAAGTCTATCAGAAGGCCGGGGATAGGATTCGAAGGCGGAATCCGTACACTGGTCGATATGCTGAACCTGTTCCAATCGAACCAGATGTCTGAACTCGCCCGGGCGTTCTGCGCGAGGAATACCTTATTCAACGACCCATTTGAACCACTCACGGTGGTCATTCAAAGTTTCGGCCTGGGACAATGGCTAAAGCTTCAGCTCTCCGATTATCACGGCATTAGTAGCAATGTAGACTGTATTTTGCCAGCCACCTTCCTGTGGAAGCTCTACCAGTCCCTGATCCCCGAAACACAACTACTCAATGAATCCCCCTACGACCGACATCGCCTGACCTGGCGGATCATGCGGCTGCTGAAAGCAAACCCCGGGCTAGCCAGTGAAATTGACACTTACCTGACCGGAGCAGGCGACAAAGACCTCCGATTACATCAGCTCGCTGCGGAATTGGCCCTGCTGTTCGACGAATACCTCATGTACCGACCAGACTGGATCCTGCAATGGCAAAACCAGCGCCGGGAACTGACCGGGCACGAGGCCTGGCAGGCTGATTTATGGAGAATCATCCAGGATGACCTGCAAGGTAATCAGGGACTACACCGGGCAACATTGCACCAACGGGCTTTACAATCCCTTGCTCGCCAGTCAAACAGTCAGCAACCCAAAGCGACGCGCAAACGCATCAGCATTTTTGGCCTTTCTACCTTACCGCCGCTTCAACTACAGACCTTTGAAGCTCTGGCTGAATCTACCGAGGTCGATATTTATTTTTTAAACCCCTGCGCACATTACTGGGGAGATATTGTTTCTGAGAAAGACAAAGCGCGACGCTCAATTCG
>Ga0209445_1001661_pt1 | contig 11740 bp, 10 predicted proteins | sample MarorgKNORR_S2LV_4_FD_188223 | JGI IMG/M metagenome (GOLD analysis project Ga0209445, IMG submission 188223) | Marine microbial communities from the Southern Atlantic Ocean, analyzing organic carbon cycling - NADW_A/KNORR_S2/LV (SPAdes) (version 2) | ecosystem: Environmental > Aquatic > Marine >...
TTGAAGGCAAAGAGAGCAGTGATTGGAAGTTGATTGATGGCATAGATGTAATAGTTCACATATTTAATCCAGAAAAAAGAAAATTTTATGAAATCGAGAAAATATGGTCTGAATTAATTCCTAAAGAAAAGATTATTATATGAAAAATAAATTTATATTCATTTTTTTAATTATACTTTCATTTTTTTTTTCAAAAATAATTTTAGCTGCAAATGATGAAAATATTTATGATAAAATTGATTTGTTTGGAGAAGTCTTAGATAAAATAAATAAAGAATATGTCGAAGAAATAGATCAAAGTGATGCAATGGATGCTGCTATTAATGGTGTCTTACAATCATTAGACCCTTACTCAGCTTATATGTCTCCACAAACTTTTAAAGAAATGGAAACTGAAACTAGTGGAAAGTTTGGTGGCTTAGGAATTGAGGTTGGAATGGAATTTGGTGTTGTAAAAGTAATAACACCAATGGATGATTCACCTGCTGAAAGAGAAGGAGTAAAAGCTGGTGACTATATTGTAAAAATAAACGGAATTCAGGTTCAAGGAAAAACTCTATCTGAAGCAGTGGAACTTATGAGAGGCCCAGTTGGATCAAAGCTAGAAATAACAATTAGAAGAAAAGGAGTAAAAAAAGCATTAGTTTTTGAAATTACAAGAGAGATTATTGAAGTAAAATCAGTAAAATCAAAAATAATTGATGATAGTGTTGGTTATATAAGACTTACCGCATTTAACGAAAATAGTTCAAAACAAATAAAAAACAAAATCAAAAAATTCAAAAAAAATAAAATTAATAAATATGTACTAGATTTAAGAAACAATCCTGGAGGATTACTATCTCAAGCTGTCAAAATATCAGATTTTTTTTTAGATAATGGTGAAATTGTATCCACTAAAAGTAGAAAATCTTCTGAAAATAGAAAATATTTTGCAAAAAAAGGAGACATAATTAATGGAAAAACTTTAGTAGTTTTAATTAATTATGGATCTGCATCTGCATCAGAAATTGTAGCTGGTGCTCTTAAGGATCATAAAAGGGCAATTCTAATTGGAAAAAATTCATACGGAAAAGGATCTGTTCAATCAATCATACCCTTAAAAAATAAAGGCGCTATAAGATTGACAATTTCCAAATATTATTTGCCTTCAGGAAAATCAATTTCTGGTACTGGTATAACGCCAGATATAGAAGTTGCGGAAAGCTCAGATGAATTTAGAATTGGCACAGAAACTGATAATCAGCTAGATTTTGCTATTACATTACTTAACGGCTAGTAAATAAATGAAAAAAAATTTTTCCAAATTACCCTTAAGAAAAGGAGTGGGAATAGTTTTACTTAACAACAAAAATAAGGTTTTTGTGGCAAAAAGAATTGATAATCCAAAGAATTTTTGGCAAATGCCTCAGGGCGGTGTTGATGGAGGTGAAAATTATTATGAAGCTGCTTTGAGAGAATTAAAAGAAGAAACCAGTGTAGCAAGTGTAGAACTTATTCAAGAAATTGATAAAAAATTAACCTACATATTACCCGATCATTTAATAGGAATTATTTGGAAAGGTAGATTTAAAGGTCAAACACAAAAATGGTTTGTTATGAGATTTATTGGAAATGAATCTGAAATCAATATAAACACCAAAAACCCTGAATTCTTAGATTGGAAGTGGATTGATTTAGAAGATTTGACAAAAATAGCTGTAAATTTTAAGCTCGATGTTTACAAAAACCTTAAGCAAGAAGTATCCAAAATATTAAACTAATTTAAACTCAGATTTTTTAAAACTTCAATCTTTTGATCAATTAAATATCTTTTTTGGTCATCAATATTATCTCCACTTGATTCTTTTTCAGCTTCTTTAAGTATTTGATCTATTTTATTTCTATCCAGATCAGACATATTATAAATTGAGCTCGTTAGAATTGATAAACTGTTATCTTTAAATTCTACTATTCCATCTTCAACAAAATATTTATTTTCTTCTGATTTTGAATAAACTTTTATTATTCCTGGCTTTAAAAAAGAAATAATTGAAATATGATCCTTTAGAATTCCCATTTCTCCTTCAAAAGCAGGCACAACGACCTCTGTTACATTTTCTTTGGATAGAAAAGATTTTTCAGGATTTACTATTTCAACTTTAAATTCTTCACTCATTAGGCAACATCTAATGCCATCTTCTCGGCTTTTTCAATTACTTCTTCGATTGTACCAACCATATAGAAGGCAGCTTCTGGTAAGTGATCATATTCACCCTTACAAATTGCATCAAATCCTTTAATTGTAGACTCTAAATCAACTAGTTTTCCAGGTGAGCCTGTAAAAACTTCTGCTACGAAAAACGGCTGTGATAAGAATCTTTGAATTTTTCTTGCTCTTGCAACAGTTAATTTATCTTCTTCAGATAACTCATCCATACCCAAAATTGCAATGATATCTTGTAAAGATTTGTATGTTTGAAGAATTTTTTGAACTTCTCTTGCAACTCTATAATGTTCATCACCAACAACTCTAGGATCCAAAATTCTAGAAGTTGAATCTAAAGGATCAACTGCTGGATAAATTCCAAGTTCCGCAATCTGTCTTGATAATACAGTTGTTGCATCTAAGTGAGCAAAAGATGTTGCAGGTGCAGGGTCAGTTAAGTCGTCAGCAGGAACATATATTGCTTGTACCGATGTAATAGAGCCTTTGTTAGTTGTGGTAATTCTTTCTTGTAGATTTCCCATATCAGTTGCTAGTGTAGGTTGGTATCCTACGGCTGATGGAATTCTTCCAAGTAGAGCCGAAACTTCAGATCCTGCTTGGGTAAATCTAAAAATATTATCGACAAAAAATAATACATCTTGACCTTCTTGATCTCTAAAATATTCAGCAACAGTTAATCCGGTTAATCCAACTCTTGATCTTGCCCCGGGAGGCTCGTTCATTTGACCATAAACTAATGCAGCTTTTGATCCAGGTCCCTCAGGTTTAATTACACCTGACTCTATCATTTCATGATAAAGATCATTTCCTTCTCGAGTTCTTTCCCCAACTCCTGCAAATACTGAAAATCCTCCATGAGCTTTTGCAATGTTGTTAATTAATTCCATAATAATAACTGTTTTTCCTACTCCTGCACCACCAAATAAACCTATTTTGCCACCCTTGGCATAAGGTGCTAATAAATCTACCACTTTAATTCCCGTTACTAAAATTTCTGTTTCTGTTGATTGGTCAGTAAATTTAGGTGCCGCTCTATGTATAGGCCAGCTTTCTTTAGTTTTAATTTCGCCTTTTTCATCAATTGGTTCGCCAATAACATTAATAATTCTTCCTAGTGTCTCGGGTCCTACTGGAACTTTAATTGGTGAACCAGTATCTGTAACAACATCTCCTCTTTTTAAGCCTTCAGTTGCATCCATAGCAATTGTTCTTACACTTGACTCTCCTAAATGTTGAGCAATTTCCAAGACAAGTCTATTACCTCCATTATTGCATTCTAACGCAGTTAAAATTTCAGGCAGTTCTCCTTCAAATTTAACATCTACTACTGCTCCAATAACTTGTGTAACTTTTCCTTTTTTCATAATTATAAACTTTCCGCTCCTGATATTATTTCAATTAGTTCTTTAGTAATTGCAGCTTGACGACTTCTGTTGTACTGAATTGTAAGTTTGTCAACCATTTCACCTGCGTTTCTTGTTGCATTGTCCATGGCACTCATCCTTGAACCTTGTTCGCTTGCTGAATTCTCTAACATTGCTTTAAAAACCTGTGTAGAAATATTTTTAGGTAATAAATTACTTAAAATTTCATCTTCTTCTGGCTCAAATTCATAATTATCTACAGAACTTGTTTCATTTTCTTTATTAGATTTTAAAGGTATAATTTGTTGTTCTTGTGGTATTTGAGTAATGACATTTTTAAATTGGTTATAAAAAATTGTGCATACATCAAATTCTGTTTTTTCAAATCTATCAATTATAATTTTTCCAACTTTATCCGCATCAAAATAATTAATATTTTTTGAATCTTTAAATGAAATTTTTTCAACTATGTTGTCTTTGTATTGTCTTTTTAATTGATCATAACCTTTTGATCCAACAGTTATAATTTTTAATATTTTATTTTCTTTTAATATTTTTTGAAAATATTTTTTTGCTTTTTTAATAATATTTGTATTAAAACCTCCACACAGACCTCTATCTGATGTCATGACAACACATAGATGGGTTTTCTCTTCCCCTGATCCAGAAAGAAGTTTTGGTGCATTTTCCTTATCAGATATTCCGCTTGAAAGATTAAGAATAATATTATTCATTTTTTCAGAATAAGGTCTTCCTTTTTCAGCATTTTCTTGTGCTCTTCTTAATTTTGCTGCCGCAACCATCTTCATTGCTTTTGTAATTTTCTGTGTAGATTTTACACTAGAAATTCTTTTTTTTAAATCATCTAAACTAGCCATATCCTTAAGTGTTAAAATTTTGTTTTAGTTCTTTAATAGTTTCTACTAATAAATTTTCGGTATCTTCTTCTAATTTTCCAGATTTTGAAATAGCTTTTAAAATTTCTGGCTTTTCAGATTTACATTTTTCAATAATTTTTGTTTCAAATGTTGCAATATCTTTTAGATCTACATCGTCCAAATAGCCTTTAACGCCACAAAAAACTGAAATTACTTGTTCTGCAACTGTCATTGGTGAGTATTGCTTTTGTTTTAAAAGCTCAGTTAACTTTGACCCTCTATTTAATAATTTTTGAGTTGAAGCATCTAAATCTGATCCAAACTGAGCAAATGCGGCCATTTCTCTGTATTGTGCTAATTCTAGTTTCATTGAACCAGAAACTTTTTTCATAGCTTTTGTTTGAGCTGAAGATCCAACTCTAGATACAGACAAACCAACATTAATCGCTGGCCTAATTCCCTGATTAAACAAATTTGTTTCAAGGAATATTTGTCCATCTGTGATTGAAATAACATTGGTTGGAATAAAAGCAGATACATCACCACCTTGTGTTTCAATAATTGGAAGTGCTGTTAGAGACCCTCCTCCGTGTTCATCACTAAGTTTGGCCGCTCTTTCTAGTAGCCTGCTGTGTAAATAAAAAACATCTCCTGGATAAGCTTCTCTTCCAGGAGGTCTTCTTAACAATAATGACATTTGTCTATATGCAACTGCTTGTTTAGATAAATCATCATAAATAATCAAAGCATGCATTCCATTATCTCTAAAATACTCTCCCATTGTACATCCGGTATAAGGAGCTAAAAATTGAAGTGGTGCTGCATCTGATGCTGTTGCCGCAACTATTGTTGTGTACTCCATGGCTCCGGCCTCTTCTAATGTTTTTTCTATCTGTCTTACGGTAGATCTTTTTTGACCAATTGCCACATAAATACAATATAATTTTTGTTTTTCATCATTCGATTCATTAATTTTTTTCTGATTAATTATCGTATCGATTGCAACTGCAGTTTTTCCTGTTTGTCTGTCACCTATAATTAATTCTCTTTGTCCTCTTCCAATAGGAACTAAACTATCAACTGACTTAAGCCCTGATTGCATTGGTTCACTTACAGATTTTCTTGGAATTATACCTGGAGCTTTAACTTCAACTCTGCTTCTTTTTATACCTTTGTCTAATGCACCTTTGCCATCTATTGGGTTTCCTAATCCATCAACAACTCTTCCTAATAATTCTTTACCCACGGGAGCATCTACAATTGCTCCTGTTCTTTTTACTGTATCACCTTCTTTTATAGCTCTGTCCTCACCAAAAATTACAACACCAACATTGTCACTTTCTAAGTTTAAAGCCATACCTTTTGAACCATCAGAAAATTCAACCATCTCTCCTGCTTGAACATTATCTAAACCATATATTCTAGCTATACCATCACCAACGGATAAGACCTGGCCAACTTCAGTTACTTCTGCTTTATCTCCAAATTTTTTAATTTGTTCTTTTAATATTTTCGTTACTTCTGAAGGATTTATTTCCATTTATGCCTCAATCATTTTTTTTTCAATTTGCTGTAATTTATTTTTTATAGATGTATCAATCATAAGACTTTCTACTTGAATAATTAATCCACCTATTAAGTCTGGATCATAATTGTAGTTTAATTTAACATCTGATCCAAAATTTTGTGATAAGTCATTTTTTATTTTATTAATTTCATTTTCGTTAAGTTCTTTAGCTACAGTTAATTTTGCAGAAATTTCACCACGATTTTTTGAACAAATCGTTACGAAATCTTTTAAAATTTTTTCAACATAAAACAATCTTCTCTTCGTTACTAAAAAATTTAAAAATTTTTTTAATAAATTATTTAAATTAAATTTTTCAAAAATTATATTTATAACATTTAACTGATCTTCTTGTTTGTTTGTTGGATTTTTAATTAGCGAATTAAAATCTTCACTTTGAGAAATAAGTTTAAGAAGTGAAATTACATGTTTTTCAACATCGTTTAAATTTTTTTCTTCGGATGCAAGTTCATAAAGCGCTTGAGAATAGCTCTTTGCAGAGGAGTCAGAAAATCTATTTTTATTGCTCAATTTGTATCCTTATTAGTTATGAGGTTTTATAAAAGTTGAATTTAATTAGCATATGAAATTAATCTCTTCAAGCGACACATTGGTCAAAAAGCTTAATTTAAGGGCCTTAATTAAAGCTTATTGGGTCAACATCAACTGCTAGTTTTATTTCCTTCTGATTTTTGAAATTGTTTAAAACATTAGAGAGATTTTTTTGTATTTTTTGTGTTTTCTTTGATCTGATCAGAATTCTATATCTAAAATTTTTGTTTATTTTAAATATTGGAGCAATCACTGGTCCTAATATTTTTGCATTTAAATTCTTATCTAATTTTTCTTTCAGTTTACAAGCAAATGACTCAATTTTTTTTTCATTTTTTCCACTTAATATAATAGATATAAATCTTTCAAATGGAGGTAAATTATTATTTTTTCTAAGCACTAATTCTTTTTCTAAAAATATATCAGGATTAACATTTGTGATTTGAGATATTGCATCTGATTTAATATTATAAGTTTGAAAATATACTGTTGCTGGTTTTCCGGCCCTTCCTGCTCTTCCCGATAATTGATGATATAGTTGTAAATTTTTTTCGGCAGCTCTTAAGTCATGTCCATGTAAAGTTAAATCTATATCTACAACAACTATACAATTTAAACTTGGAAAATGAAATCCTTTAGAAATAAGTTGAGTGCCAATTAAAATTGGAATTTTATTATTTTTTATTTTTTCTAAAATTTCCGAGGATGATTTTTTATTCATTGTGTCGCTTGAAAAAATAGTAATTTCTTTATCAGGAAATATTTTTTTTACCTCATCATAAATTCTTTCAACACCAGGTCCACTAAATACATATTCACAATTTTTATTATCATTACATTTTCTATTTAATTTTGTTTTGTAGCCACAATAATGACAAATTAAATTTTCTTTTTTTTTATGATAAACCAAATTTATTGAACAGTTTGGACAAGTATGCACTTTTAAACATTTTTTACAAAGAACACATGGTGCAAATCCTCTTCTATTAACAAAAAAAAGTACTTGGTCTTTTTTATTTAAATGATCTTTTACTTTTTCAATTGTTTTGTCAGATATCCATGAATTATTTTTTAGTTTACTTTTATTTAGATTAATAATTTCATGGTTTGGAAGGTTTGCATCTAAATATCTTTTATATAATCTTGAATGCAAATATTTTCCTTTTTTAATATTTTCAAAAGTTTCTATAGAAGGAACAGCTGTTACTAAATTTATTGGTATATTGGCAAATGATGCTCTCGAGATAGCCATATCTCTAGCATTATAAATTATCCCCTCATCTTGTTTATAAGATTGATCGTGTTCTTCATCTACAATAATAATACCAAGATTAGAAAAAGGTAAAAATAAAGAGGACCTTGCTCCAATTAATGCTTTAATTTTTCCTGTTGCAATACCATTCCATATGATTTTTTTGTTTTTTTTTGTTATTGATGAATGCCATATAGCAGCATCAAAACCAAAAAATTCTTTAAATTTTCTTTGAAATTCTCCAGTTAATCCTATTTCTGGCAATAAAATTAATCCTTGATAACCTTCGTTTATTTTTTTTTTCAAACTATTAAAATATACGATTGTTTTTCCTGATCCTGTAGTTCCTTGAATTACATGTACTCTAAATTTATTGTCATTTTTTGTTATCGCTTTTACAGAGATTAATTGCTCTTTGGAAAGCTTTATTTCATTGGCTTTTTTGCAAGTATTATATTTTTGTAGTTCTTCATTATTTTGCATTTCAATAGCTTCATTGCTTAACAAATGTAATTTTAATGACATTCCTATTGGAACCATATTGTATTCTGAAAACCATTTTAAAAAATTAATTGTTTCTGGATTAAGAGATGGAATCTCTAATTTTCTAATTACAGTTTTTATTAAATATTGTTTGTTTTTATTTTTTTCAAATTCATCCCAAATAATTCCAATTTTTTTAATTTTCCCAAATGGTACTTCAACATAATCTCCTAATTTTAGATTTAAATTCAAAGACTTATAGGTAAACGGATGATTAAATATATTTGGTAATAAAACTGGAATTTTCATATTTTCATATGAAAATATACTACGAGTGAATTTGCCTTTTTTCTACTGATAAAGCTGCTTCTTTCACAGCTTCAGAAAAAGTAGGATGAGCATGGCAAGTTCTTGCAATATCTTCTGAGCTTGCTCCAAATTCCATTGCTATTGCCATTTCTGCAATTAATTCTCCTGCATGAGGACCTATCAAATGGACACCTAATACTTTATCTGTAGTTGCATCAGCTAAAATTTTTACAAAGCCATCTGGTTCATCAATTGCTTTTGCTCTTGAATTTGCCATAAAAGGAAATTTTCCAATTTTATATTTTTGATTTTTTTCTTTAAGTTGTTCTTCAGTTTTGCCAACAGATGCAACTTCTGGTGTTGTATAAACAACGCCAGGTATAACTTCATAATTGACATGCCCAGATTGACCGGAAATTAATTCGGCAACAGCTATCCCTTCCTCTTCAGCTTTGTGAGCTAACATTGGTCCTTCAATAACATCACCGATAGCATAAATGTTTGGTATATTTGTTTGATAATTTTTATTTACTTTAATTCTTTTTTTTTCATCTAATTTTATTCCCACTTTTTCTAAATTTAGATTTTTTGTATAAGGCTTTCTACCCACAGAAATTAAAACTACATCACTTTCAAATTTTATTTTTTTTCCTTCCTTGCCTGAAGTTTCAATTATAACTCCATTTTTTGATTTTGATATTTTTTCAACTTTCGTTTGTAAATGAAAATTTAACCCTTGTTTTTTTAAAATTTTCATAAATTCATTTGAAATTTCTTTATCCATACCTGGTGTAATATGATCTAAAAATTCAACAACATGCACTTCAGATCCTAATCTCGACCAGACAGATCCCATTTCTAAACCAATATAACCACCACCAACAACTACCATTTTTTTTGGTACAGATTTTAATGATAACGCTCCAGTAGAAGATATTATTTTTTCTTCATCAAATTCAATTCCTGGAAGAGATACGGGCTCTGAACCAGTGCTTATAATTATATTGTCTGATTGAATATTTTTTTCTTTATTTTCTTTGTCTATAATTGTTATTTCAGATTTTGATTTTAATTTACCAGTTCCTTTAAAATAAGTTACTTTGTTTTTTTTGAATAAAAACTCTACTCCTTTTGTTAAATCAGTTACCGATTTATCCTTATTTTGCATCATTTTTTGAAGATTTAGTTTAACTTCACCTACTTCAATTCCAATTTTTGAGAAATTTTTTGCTTTATAAAAATTTTCTGAAAGATTAAGCAAACTTTTTGAAGGTATACATCCAATATTTAAACAAGTTCCACCTAATGTTCCCCTAGATTCAATGCATGCAGTTTTAATCCCTAACTGAGCTAATCTTATTGCACAAACATAACCACCAGGACCACCTCCAATTACAATTGCTTGAAATTTTTCTGCCATTTAAAGATCTAAAAATAATTTTCTCGGATCCTCAAGATTTTCTTTTAATAATTTTAAAAATGAAACTGAGTCTTTTCCATCTATTATTCTGTGATCATATGTTAGGGCCAAATACATTACTGGTCTAATTTTAACTTCCCCGTTTATAGCAATTGGTCTTTCGACTATATTATGCATTCCAAGAACCCCTGATTGTGGTGGATTAAGAATTGGTGTTGAAAGCATCGAACCATATACACCTCCATTGCTTATTGTAAATGTTCCACCTTGTAAGTCATCAATAGTTAATTTTCCATCTCTTGCTTTTTCAGAAATAGTTTTTATATTTTTTTCAATTTCTGCAAATGATATTTCGTCTGCACTTCTTAATACTGGAACTACTAAACCTTTTTCAGTTCCAACAGCAAAACTTATATTATAATAATTTTTATATATAATTTCTTGACCTTCTATCTCGGCATTGATTGCTGGAAATGCTTTTAATCCAAGCACACATGCTTTAACAAAAAAAGACATAAAACCAAGTTTTATTCCAAATTTTTTTTGAAAATCCTCTTGGTTGTTTTTTCTCATTTGAATAATATTTGTCATATCAACTTCATTAAATGTGGTTAACATAGCTGCATTTTCTTGAGCTTCTTTTAATCTTTTTGCTATGGTTTGTCTTAGTCTGCTCATTTTAATTCTTTCCTCCTGGCCATATTTTAATTTTCTTTCGAATGGTTGGGGAGCTGATCCCATTAAACTAATTAAATCACCTTTTAAAATTTGGCCAGACTTACCTGTTCCTTTAATTGATTGAATATCAATTTTGTTTTCTTCTACAATTTTTCTTACTGCTGGAGACAATACTTTTTCGCTAATTGTTTTTTGTTTGCTAGGTAATTCTTTTGTTAAAACTAATGGTTCTTCTTTAGTTAAAATTAATGGTTCTTCTTTTTCTTCATCTTCAAAAATTTTTGGCTTTTGTTTTTTTTCTTTGCCAAAATTAACTACATTATCGGATGTTTTTTTTTGTGGTTTTTCGTTATTTTTAACATCTTCTTCTTTTTGATCTCCGGGTCCACTTGAAATTTTCCCTAAAATTGCACCAACTTCTACAGTGTCACCATCTTTGAAATTAACCTCAGTAAGTGTACCATTAATTGGAGATGGAACTTCCAGGTTAACTTTATCTGTCTCTAATTCTACTATGGGCTCATCAGCATTAATATTGTCGCCTTTACTTTTCAACCATTTAGAAATGGTTGCTTCAGTAATGCTCTCTCCTAGCACGGGTACTAAAATTTTTTCTGTCATTATTAGTTAAAAACTTTATCAATTATTTCTTTTTGTTGTGCCAAGTGTCTTTTCGAGTATCCAGTAGCTGGTGATGCTGCAGTATCTCTACCAATATACATGATTTCTCTATTATTAACTTTTATGTAATCTAATGTCCATTGTATATAATCTCGCACCGAAAGCCATGCACCCATGTTTTTTGGTTCTTCTTGGCACCAGTAGAATTTAGCATTTTTTGCAAAAGGTTTAATTTCTTTTACAAGGCTTTTTGCTGGAAAAGGATAAAGCTGTTCAATTCTAAGTAAAAGAACATCATTTTTTTTTATTTTTTCACGAGCATCTAGCAAATCAAAATATATTTTTCCCGAACATAAAATTACTTTCTTAATTTCTTTGTCTTTTTTAAGTTTTATAAAGCCATATTT
>Ga0209445_1001671_pt1 | contig 11708 bp, 6 predicted proteins | sample MarorgKNORR_S2LV_4_FD_188223 | JGI IMG/M metagenome (GOLD analysis project Ga0209445, IMG submission 188223) | Marine microbial communities from the Southern Atlantic Ocean, analyzing organic carbon cycling - NADW_A/KNORR_S2/LV (SPAdes) (version 2) | ecosystem: Environmental > Aquatic > Marine >...
CTTAAGGCCTCTCTAGAGTCAAAAGAAATATCTGGCCTCTTTTTTGCTGGCCAAATAAATGGAACCTCTGGCTATGAAGAGGCTGCCGCACAGGGCCTTATTGCCGGCGTGAACGCCTCCAGGTACAACAAAAACCAGAGCCCCCTTGTGCTTGGTCGGGATGAAGCCTATATGGGGGTTTTAATTGACGACCTTATAACAAAAGATACTGCGGAGCCCTATCGAATGTTTACTTCTCGTGCTGAGTACCGCCTTTTGCTTCGTTATTCTAATGCCGATTTTCGCTTATTAGAGAAAGCCAAAACCTTCGGTCTTATAAAAAGCGCTTTTTATACTTCCTTACATAATAAATTAGAATTAACTGGGCATATTATCAGAGGGCTGGGTGGTTCACTATCTAAGGAAGAGGTTGTTGGTCTGTTTCCTAATTCAAAAAAGAAAAAAGCTCCTCAAGTTGCTCCAGCAAAAAACTTTCTTAAAAGACCCGAAATTTCAATTAACTCAATGCCAAAAAGATATTTTTCCGTTCTTGAAAAGAACACTATAAGTCCTCACTGGGCTCGGGAGGTTTTGCTTGAAGTAGAAACGCAGATAAAATATGAGGGGTATATTAAGCGCCAGCGCAACCAGGTAGTCCGAATGCTAAAACAAGAAAACGTGTCAATTCCCCCTGACATAGATTATTCAAAAATCAATACCATCTCTTTAGAGGCTCGTGAAAAACTACAGTTTGTTCGGCCAGAAACCCTTGGCCAGGCATTTCGTGTTTCTGGTGTAACTCCTGCCGACATTTCTGTTCTTTCTGTTCTTCTTTATAAATAGTTCTTTTCTATGAATGAACAAAAATTGTTGAGCACTGATCTTTTTCTAAAGTGGTTTTCGAAAACACTAAACCTAGGGTTTCTTAACTATGGCGGTTTACACATTACAGCCCTAGGCCTTTTCCTCTTGTCTCGCTTCAAAAACAACAACCAAACCTTACTTGTTCTTTTAGATGATGAAGCCTTTTCTAAAGCCCTTTACGAGTTTTGCTACTGTTTTTACCAAGACTTTGTTTATTATTTCCCAAAAACACAGAAATCTATTTCTCACATACAGGGCTTTGTCCCTGAGTATAAACGATACCAAACAGAAGCTTATTATGCCCTTTCTGTAAAAAAACCCAAGCTGTTTATCTCCTCTTTATCCGGCGTGCATGAAAAACTTTTTCCAGCCAGACAAAACACTTTCAACAGTTTTTTATTAAAAGAAAACACGGAAATCAGTCGTGATTCTCTTATTAGGGTTCTGAGTAGGTGGGGTTATAACAAAAACGAAAAAACGGTTTGTCCTAAAACATATTCGGTTCGAGGCTGCATTGTTGATGTCTTTCCTATAACATCAAGACACCCTATAAGAGTTGAGTTTTTCAATGACAGAATAGAATCTATACGGATATTTAATCCCACTTCACAAAGAACAATAACAAAAATAAAAGAGATAGCTCTCCTCCCACCAATACAAACAAATAAAAAGTTTATTTCTATGTTTGATTTAACCGACAAAAACACCAAGAAACTGTTTGTCAAATCTAAAAACAACCTTTTTTCCATTACAGAAAACAACCCCAACTCAAACACTGAAAAAATTATTTGCTCTTTAATTGAAAAAAATAAAATCAGAACCACTTTAAAAGAAACAAAACATTATAAAAAAATATTTGTTTTCTGTAACAATCGAAAACAAATAAAAAAAGTTAAAAAAACCCTTCCCCCCAGCGCAACTCTTGTTTCCGGCAGCATACCCGCAAGCATAGTGTTTCCTGAGCACCGCCTCTGTTTTCTTTCTTTTTCCTGTCTTTCTGGTGTTGCCCCCAACACCATTTCCCGCTGGGAAACGGGCGATAGCCCGGGCATGTACGGGCAGGTTGGGGCGGCGCGTTTAAAAGATTTGATGCCAGGGGATTTTCTGACACATAAAAGCTTTGGTGTAGGGCAATACCAGGGATTAAAAATAATTACAGCAAAAGAAAAAAAACAGGAGTGTCTCAAAATTACTTACTCTGATGGCGGGGTGTTATATTTACCAACAGAGCACCTCACAATGATTTATAAATATCAACAAACCGGGGGAGGGCATGTCCGTATGTCCACGCTTGGAAAGCCGAGTTGGTTACGGCAAAAACGTCGTGCAAAACAAACGGCTAAAAGTGTTATAAAAGATCTTATAAAAACCCAAACACTCCGCTCTCTTCCTCGTGGTTTTGTTTATGGTCATAATGATGAGCTGTATAAAACCCTTAGGGAATCTTTTCCTTATAAAGAAACACCCGATCAAAAAAAAGCAATCTTAAGCGTTGTTCAAGATATGGAAAAAGAAATGCCCGTTGACAGGCTTATTTGTGGCGATGTTGGTTATGGAAAAACTGAGGTTGCTCTCCGTGCAATAATAAAGTCAGTTTCCAGCAATAAAACTGTTTTCTTCCTTGCCCCAACAACACTTTTGGCAGATCAACACTATATTTTATCCAAAGAACGCCTGGGCCCCCTTGGTGTTGAAATAGAGCTTTTATCTCGTTTTAAAACAAAACCAGAGCAGAAAAAAATACTCGAAAAGCTATCTAACGGATCTATAGATCTGCTTGTTGGTACACACCGCCTGTTGTCAGCCGATGTTGTTGCCCCCAGGCTTGGGCTTTTGATTGTTGACGAAGAACAGCGCTTTGGTGTGCGACACAAAGAAATAATTAAAAAAATACGTCCAAATATTGATATAATAACCCTTTCTGCTACGCCTATACCTAGAACCCTACAACAATCTCTTGTTGGTATTAAAAACATCAGCAAAATTGACACACCACCAAAACTGAGAAAACCAATAGAAACTATTGTTTCTTATTTCAATTGGGAAGCGGTTAGGTTCGGCGTAGAGAGGGAGATATCACGCAATGGACAGATTTATTTTTTACATAACGATATAAACTCCTTGCCATTTTTCCACAAAAAGCTTTCCTTTATGTTCCCTTTATTATCAATTGGAATCGCACATGGTAAAATGAAAACTAAAACTCTTGAACCTACTGTTTTGTCCTTTTTTGCCGGAGAGATTGATATTCTTCTTTGTACAACAATTATTGAGTCCGGCTTAGATGTTGCAAATGCAAATACTATAATTATAAATAATGCACAAAATTTTGGTTTATCTCAACTGTACCAAATTCGTGGCCGGGTTGGTCGTAGCCCAAAACAGGCCTACTCCCTTCTTTTTGTTCCTGCTGGTGTTTCTATTAATGCCGATGCTTTTAAACGACTAAAGGCAATTGAAACCTATACTCAGCTTGGCTCTGGTTATGACATCGCACAAAGAGACCTTGAACTTCGTGGAGCAGGAAGTATGTTTGGCTATGAACAAAGCGGCCATCTCTCTCCTGTTGGGTTTGAAATGTATTGCGACCTATTAAAGGAGGCCTCTGATGAGGCGCTAGGAAAACACGAAGAAAAAAAGAAAGCACCCTCTGTACATTTTGGCGGGCATGCTTTTATTTCCTCTGAATATGTTCCCGTTGAAGACGACAGGCTTTATTTCTACCAACGACTATCACAAGCAGAAAACACCAGCCAAGTTAAAGACATCTTGTCAGAACTAAAAGACCGCTTTGGGCCCCTGCCCGGGCCGGAGTCATCTTTGTTTTCGGTTGCTCAAGTGCGAATCTCTTTGGTCGGGTCATCAGTTCAAACACTAAAAATAATGAGTTCCTTTTGTTCCGTCGTGCTTTGTTCCTTTTTTCCTTTTTCCTCTGTTAAGTCAATAGAAGACAAAATATCAGCAAAAAAGCCTTCCTATAAAATAAAAGAAAAGGACGGTGACATAATTATCTCTGTATCCGAACCCAACATATCTGCATCGCTAAAAACAGCAAGATATTTTATTAATTTGTTCCGGGTATAGTTGCTCTTTTTGCTACATTTTACACGTAAGATGTACAATAAAATAACAGTTTTGTTTGCAGCAACTTTCCTTTTTGGGTGTTTACAGAAAAAAAACAATACCGGGGATGTGTCCGCCAGCGTAAATGATGTTTTTTTCACAGAAACCATGTTAAAAAGGGCTGTTGCTATAAATCCGGACATTCGTGCAAATGAACACATTAACGCTTGGATTAATAATGAATTGCTCTATCAGGCCGCCGTAGGAATGGGTGTGCCTCTTGACATAAAACTTAAATCTACTATAAAAAAAATCTCAAGATCCCTTACAATTAAAACGTACATTGACCTTTTATGTAGTGGCTCCCTAAATATTACAAACCAAGAAATAAAAGAATACTACAAAAAAAATAAAGAACAATTTTTTCGACATAAACCGGCAGCAAGAATTAACCATTTTATTATTAGCGACATAAAAGAAGCAACTAAAATAAAATCCGTCCTAGCAAAACATAAACATGGAAGGAAAAGGGACGATCTTTTTATAAATAACCACGTTTTCTCTGGTGTGATAACAAGGGGATCTTTAGATAAAAATCTGGATAAACTAATTTTTACAAAGAGAAAAAAAAAGAAGATTGTAGGACCTCTAGACTTAAAAAACAAATTTCATCTTATTGAGATCCTTGAAACCTTTCCAAAGGGGTCGCCATTGGGTCTTGATTTGGTTCATGATGAAATATATCAGCGTTTAATAAATAAAAAACTAGCTTCAAAAAAAGATAAAATTCTCGATAGCCTTAGAAATGAAGCAGAAATTGTAGTTAATAATAAAACTATAAAATGAAGTCTTTTTTTTCTTCCCTTGTTTCAACTGTCCTTTTGTTGGCCTCTCTCTGTACGTCCACAGTATATTCACAAAACCAAGAAATATATATAGAGGGTGTCGCTGCCATTGTTGGTGATAATATTATACTAAAAAGTGATCTTTCACAGGTCGTTTCTATGACAGCCCTACAACAGCGTATTGATCCAAATAATAATCCAAAACGGTTCCAAACACTTCAATATGAAGTTCTCCAGTCTCTTATAGATCAAAAAATTATCCTTGAAATGGCCGAGTTGGATTCAATCGAAGTAAAAGAAAAGGACGTGGACAATGCTTTGAATCAACAAATAGAAACATTTGTTTCCCAAGCTGGGAGCGAAGAAAAGGCGGAAACATCTCTTGGGCAATCGCTAAGTTCATTCAGGCGTGAATTTTGGTATGAAATGCGTGATAGATTAATTTCAGAACAATTTCAATACTCTTTACTTTCAAACATAAAAACAAGTCGAGAAGATGTTTTCTCTTTTTTTAAAACCTATAAAGACAGCCTACCCCTGTTCCCTTCTCTTGTTAACCTTCATCATCTTTTAATTACTATAAAACCCAGCAACGAGAGTAAAAATACGACTTTAAAACAGATTAAAGATATTCGCATGCAGATTCTTGGCGGTGAATCCTTCGAAAGCCTCGCACAGACATTTTCTGAAGACCCTGGAAGTAAATCAAAAGGAGGAAGCCTTGGGCTTGTTAGTCGAGGTTCTCTTGTTAAAGAATTTGAAACAGTGGCATTCACCTTAGAGCCTGGAATAGTAAGCGAACCTGTGGAAACCCTTTTTGGGTACCATCTTATTAATGTACAAGAAAAAATTGGAGACAAAGTCAGAGTTAGCCATATTCTTATTTCTCCAAAAATAAAAGAAAAAGACGAACAACGAACCTACGATCTAGCATTATCATTAAGAGATTCTATTTTTTCTTTCGAACAGTTTAAAAAGTTTTCTGACAAATATTCAGATGATAAAAAGACAAAAAGAATTGGTGGAAACCTTGGATGGATTAATCCGCTAAACTATTCAATATCAGGAATTTCATTTTTTATACAACAAAACAACCTAGACCTAAATGAATGTAGTGTACCTGTTAAAACAGATTTTGGATACCATCTTCTTTGGATATCAGCAATTAAGCCGGGAGGTAAACCGAATCTGTCTAATCATTGGGTTGATATTGAATTAATGGCATTAAATCAAAAGAAAATGCTATGGTATCGTAATTGGATGGAGGAAGCAAGAAAACAAGTTTATATTCAAATATATGAATAAACTTATTCACATGTTTTTAGACTTTTTTAAATAAAAATATTATGTTTTCCACATAATGTATTGCACGAACATTTTAAGACTATATATTGATATTTTAGTAAAATATTTAATTTATATATGTATGTTTTCCACATTTACCTTTATAATAATACTATTATATATTTAATTACTTTTAAAGTTTATTTTTATTAACAAAGAACTTAGTTTAAAACCGTCACTCTTTTATATTAAGTTCGTTTCAAGTATTTAGAGGTGTTTACATGAAGATATCTATAAACAAAAACGAGCTTCAAACTGCCATACAAAAACTATCCAAGGCGACTCCAAACAGGTCAACACTTCCTATTTTAAGCTGTGTACTCTTGCAAACAAATGACAATGAAATAATTTTAAGGAGCACCGACCTTGAAATAACAATTATAATAAGCATATCGGCAAGTGTAGAAAAGGAGGGGTCGTCTGCAATTCCAATTCATACCTTGATAAATATAACTAATGAACTTCCAGATGGTCGGATTACAATTGAAATTGATGACCAACATAAAATTAAGCTCATAACGGAACTAGGAACCTACAATCTTATGGGAAAACCAGCTGAAGAATTCCCAGCAGTTCCTGAAATTGATAAAGAAAAACCCCTTCCCATAAAATCAGACTTACTTAGTGAGATCATAAAATCTACCAGCTTTGTTATTAGCCACGATGAGCTAAAGCCAGCACTAACAGGTCTATATTTAAAACTAGAGAAGAACAGGCTAACAACCGTTGCAACAGACGGACATCAACTTGTTAGATATATTGTTAGCGACTATGTAACAGACGGATTTACTGGTGAAGTAATTATCCCGAGGAAGTTTTTAAGTTTATTAGGTTCTTTATTAGCAGATGATGATAAAACTCAATTATGGATTAGCACAAACCATGCGACAGCGACAAGTGAAGGCGTAAAGGTTTTAACCAGAATTATTGATGAAAGGTACCCAGACTATGAAAGCGTCATACCAAAAGAAAACAAAAAGAAATTGGTTGTTAATAAAGAACGGTTTTTAGGTGCAGTAAAAAGGACATCGATTTTTTCAAATAAAATGACCCACCAAATATCAATTACCCCAGACAAGGGTACGGTTTTAATAAAGACAGAGGATCCAGAAACGGCATCGCGGGGCCAAGAGGAAATGAAGGGTGAATTTTCAGGGGAACCGCTAACAATAGGATATAATGCAAACTATTTGAAAGATATTATTTCTCATATAAATGACGAGAACGTAGTAATAAAAATGGACACACCAATCAGCTCTACCTTGTTCAACGGCGAAACAACAGAAAAAAACCGTGATATTACAATGTTGTTAATGCCCATCCGCCTAAACGATTAAAAAAAACGCCATTAAAAAATCTTAAAATGCGCAGCCTAAAGCAAGCATTAAATGATTTTGTAAAGCGGGCTGACATTGATAAACCCATAGCACAAGGTTCTGCACTGTTGATGTGGGATGAAATAGTTGGGCCTAAAGTCAGAAAAAACACAGAAGCAACCACGATTGAAAGTGGAGTTCTCACAGTAAGGTCTACAAATGCTGTTTGGAGACAAGAACTACAGTTAAGAAAAAGAAAAATGATAAAAAAGTTGAATAAAAAGATCGGAAAAAAAATTGTCAAGGACATTCGTTTTTTATGAGTAATAACCCAACAGAAAAAGAAAACAAGTACGGCGCAGAAAAAATTACTGTTCTAAAGGGCCTTGACGCTGTAAAGAAACGTCCAGCCATGTATATCGGCGATATTGGCAAGCGTGGCCTGCATCATCTTGTCAATGAAGTTGTGGACAACAGTGTTGATGAGGCTCTTGCCGGCTACTGTACAAAAATTAACATTAGCCTTAACCAGGATAATTTAATTTCTGTTGAAGACAACGGAAGAGGAATTCCCGTAGATATTCATAAAGAGGAAAAAAAGCCTGCACTTGAAGTTGTTATGACTGTTTTGCATGCTGGAGGAAAATTTGAAAAAGGGTCCTATAAGATATCTGGAGGACTACATGGTGTGGGTGTCTCTGTTGTGAATGCACTTTCAGAAACGCTGGTTGCAGACGTATATCGTGAAGGACAAGTACATCGTCAAGAATATTGTCGTGGCATACCCACAACAAAAGTAAATGTGGTAGGAACATCAAAAAAGACAGGCACAAAGATTACCTTTAGGCCAGACAGGGAAATCTTCCAGACAACAGAAATAGAGTATGAACTTGTTGCTGATAGGCTAAGGGAACTGGCCTATTTGAATAAGAACCTGGAAATATCTTTTAAAGATGAACGCGAAGGACAGGAGAAACACGACACATTTAAGTTTCAGGGCGGTCTTAGTGATTTTGTAAAATTTCTCGATGAATCAAACCAGCCAATTCACAATAAAATTATAACAATTTCTCGAGAGGACGGAGAGGTGCCAGTAGAGGCGGCTCTTCGTTATGCCAACGCATACAACGAAAACATTCTTACTTTTGTAAACAACATCAACACAATTGAAGGGGGAACGCATCTGTCCGGGTTTCGTTCAGCCTTGACACGCGCTATGAATAACCATGCCCAGAAAAACAACCTTATAAAAACGAACAAAAACGAGAAACTATCTCTTTCAGGAGAAGATTTTAGAGAAGGGCTCACAGCGATTCTTTCAATAAAAGTACCAGAACCCCAATTTGAAGGACAGACAAAAACAAAACTTGGAAATGGAGAAGTAAAGGGCCTTGTAGATGGCATTATTTATGACGGACTTCAGGCTTTTATGGAACAAAACCCGTCTGTTGCTAGGCGGATTATTGAAAAGGCTCTTCTTGCTGCCCGAAGCCGTAAAGCGGCCCGACAAGCCCGAGAGCTAATCAGAAGAAAAACCGCACTAGGGGGCTCTACCCTTCCTGGGAAATTGGCAGACTGCTCAAACAGAGACCCTGCCTTTTGTGAGTTATATCTTGTGGAAGGAGACTCTGCAGGGGGCTCTGCCAAACAAGGGCGGGATCGTAGAAATCAGGCAATTTTACCTCTTAGAGGGAAGGTAATAAACGCGGAAAAGGCCCGCATAGACAAGCTGCTTTCTAATAATGAAGTACAGGCTATGATTACTGCTTTGGGGACAGGTTTTGGGGGAGAAGGCGGAGAGAACGGAGAACTTTCTGCGGCGGACTTCAACCTGAGTAAGTTGCGTTACCATAAAATAATTATTATGACAGATGCAGATGTTGATGGAAGCCACATAAGGACACTTTTGTTGACATTTTTTTTCAGGCGTATGCCTGAAATTATTTATAACGGCCACCTTTATATGGCCATGCCCCCACTCTATAAAATACAGCAGGGAAAGAAAATTTCATATGCTTATGATGATAACGAGAAAGAAATGGTTGTCGGGCGCATGGAAAAAGACAACAAATCTCAGAAAATTAACATACAGAGATATAAAGGACTGGGAGAAATGAACCCCGATCAATTATGGGATACAACGATGGACCCGGAAAAGAGAACTCTTCAAAAGGTGACGGTTGAGGATGCAGCCAAGGCACAAGAAACATTTCAAGATTTAATGGGACACGACGTGGAATCAAGAAGAAGTTTTATTGAAAAAAACGCAAAGTTTGTTGTAAACCTTGATGTTTAAAATATGATGGATATAGCCAGAGACAACACCCTTCCGCGCGACATCGTTGACGAGATGAAGGAAAGCTATCTTAACTATTCAATGTCTGTGATAGTTTCTAGGGCCCTTCCTGATGTTCGGGATGGACTGAAGCCGGTTCATAGAAGGATTTTATTTGGAATGAATGATCTTGCTGCTGGGTGGAACAGGCCTTATAAAAAATCCGCCAGAATAGTCGGAGAGGTAATGGGAAAGTATCACCCGCACGGTGACTCTGCAATATATGACGCCCTTGTTCGTATGGCACAGGGTTTTTCTATGCGTTACGAGCTGGTTGACGGTCAGGGAAACTTTGGTTCTATAGATGGAGACAGGGCAGCCGCCATGCGGTATACAGAGTCTAGGATGACACGGCTGGGGTCTGAATTTTTACGGGATTTAGATAAAGACACAGTTGACTGGGTTCCCAATTTTGATGAGTCTCTTCGTGAGCCGACTCTTCTGCCCACAACTATTCCCGGGCTGTTGATAAACGGGTCGGAAGGAATAGCGGTTGGAATGGCAACAAAGATACCCCCACACAACTTAAATGAAGTAGTGGGAGCGCTCGTTGCTTTAATTGAAAACAGCGATATTTCTCTGAACGGTTTAATGAATAAACTTCCGGGCCCGGATTTTCCTACAGGCGGAATGATGATGGGGATTGACGGGATTAAATCTGCTTACGAAAGCGGAAGAGGGAAAATAAAGATCCGTGGCCGAGCGCACATTGAAACAAAAAAAAGCGGCAAGGAAAGTATTATAATCTCGGAAATACCATTTCAGGTTAATAAGTCGAATCTCATTGAAAAGATTGCGGACCTTGTAAGAGATAAAAAGATTGAAGGCATTAGTGACCTTAGGGACGAGTCCGACAAAGACGGGATGAGAATTGTTATAGAAACCAAAAGGGGATCAGTTCCTGAAGTAATTTTGAATCAACTGTATAAACACACCCAATTGCAGGATACGTTTGGTATTATTCTTTTGGCTCTTATTAAAGGAGTGCCGAGAGTTATGGGTCTTGCGGAAATACTTAAGCACTTTATTGATTTCCGCCATGACATAGTTGTTCGAAGAACAGAATTTGAGCTTAGAGAAGCAGAAGCCCGAGCACATATATTAGAAGGCCTTAAGATTGCACTAGACAATATTGATGATGTTATTGTAATCATAAGGGGGAGCAAAGACCCCATACAGGCCAAAGAAGGCCTGATGAACGGCTTTGATCTTTCTGAAATACAATCTCAGGCAATTCTTGATATGCGTCTCCAAAGACTAACAGGTCTTGAGGTTGATAAAGTTATTACTGAATATAAAGAGGTAATTAAGATTATTTCCAAACTAAAAGGTGTCTTGGGGAGCAAGGCCCAAAGAATGGATATAATAAAACAAGAGCTATTAGAAATAAGGAACCAATTTGGAGACGAAAGGCGAACAGAAATAGTGGCTGTAGCGACTGATTTTTCTATGGAGGACATGATAGCAGAGGAAGACATGGTAATCACCATCACCCATAATGGCTATATAAAAAGAACAGCCGTGACAACTTACCGATCGCAACGCAGAGGCGGTCGCGGCGTTCAGGGCGCAGGGTCAAGAGAGGAAGATTTTGTTCAGCATCTGTTTATAGCAAACACGCATAATTATATGCTTTTTTTTACAGACAAAGGAAAGTGTTATTGGCTCAAGGTTTATGATATTCCCCAGGGAGGTCGTGCAGCCAAAGGAAGAGCAGTCGTGAACCTGGTTGGTTGTGAGCCTGGCGAAAAAGTAGAAGCATTTGTTAGTGTAAAAGAATTTGATGATGAACACTTTATTGTAATGGCAACAAAAAAAGGTATTATCAAAAAAACAGCCCTCTCTGCTTATGGAAATCCGCGTAAGGGTGGAATTTATGCGATAGAAATACGGGATGATGATAGACTAATAGAGGCACGGATAACAGATGGTGAGAATGATATCCTTGTTGGGACACGAGAA